>Ga0209083_1001722_pt1 | contig 23584 bp, 21 predicted proteins | sample AM7aDNAmetaG_FD_184132 | JGI IMG/M metagenome (GOLD analysis project Ga0209083, IMG submission 184132) | Freshwater microbial communities from Finland to study Microbial Dark Matter (Phase II) - AM7a DNA metaG (SPAdes) (version 3) | ecosystem: Environmental > Aquatic > Freshwater > Lake ...
GGGCGTCCGCGCCGGCGCTCATGCGATCTCTTCGCCGGCGTGCGGCCCCGGCCCCATGTCCCACACCGACTCCACCGTGATGCGCACCACGTATTTCATCGGCGGCAGGTGAAGCTGCTCGCTGACCACCTTGAGCTTCTCGTTCACCGAGTCGAACACCTCGCCGTGGTCGATGAGCTCGGCGCGGCCCTTGACCTGCATCGCCACCTTGCGCTCGGGATCGTGGATGCCGACCGCCACTCTGGGGTCGTGCTCGATGTTCTCGCGCGTCTTGTGGCTGAACATGTCGGCGAAGTACAGGTGCTCGTCGTCGAGCAGAGCGCCGCTGCCCTTGATGGACACGTTGGGCATGCCGTCCGGTCCAACGGTGGCCACCCACACCTGGTGGCCACCGGCGAGAAGGTCGTGCAGGTCCTGCGGGATGCTGGTCATGGCGACACCTCCGGTCCGTCGTTTGCGCTCACACTACCCATCGCGTGCGGTGCGGCAACGTTGGCCCCGAGACGCATGGCCCCGGCGTCGCCCCGCCCGCCCCGGCGCCGCCCGAGGGCTGCTCCCCGTGTCGTGACAGGCACGGTCGGGTAGCCTCCTTCTCAGGCAAGGGAGATCCCATGAGGAGGCAGAGATGAAGGCAGGCTGGACGACCGCTGATATCCCCGCTCAGAGGGCGCGCGTGGCCGTGGTCAGCGGCGCGACGGGCGGCATCGGCCTCGCCGTCGCCCGTGAGCTGGCGCGCGCCGGCGCGACCGTCGTGCTGGCGGCGCGCGACGAGGTGCGCGGCGCCGCGGCGGTCGCTGCGATCCGCGCCGCCGTTCCCGCTGCCGACGTGGCGGTGGCGCGCCTCGACCTGGCCAGTCTGGCCGCGGTGCGCGCCTTCGCGGCGCGCTTCGCCGGCGAGCACGAGGGCCCGGACATCCTCGTGAACTGCGCCGGCGTCATGGCCGTGAAACACGCCGTGACCCAGGACGGGTTCGAGATGCAGTTCGGTACCAACCACCTGGGCCACTTCGCCCTCACCGGCCTGCTCATCGGCGGCATGCTTGGGCGCGCCGACGCGCGGGTGGTCACGGTGAGCAGCCTGAACCACCGGCGCGGTCGCATCGACTTCGACGATCTGCAGGCGCAGGCATCGTACGATCCGTGGAAGGCCTACGGCCAAGCGAAGCTCGCCAACCTGCTCTTCGCCTTCGAGCTCGACCGCAGGCTGAGGGCGGCGCACGCCTCCGTGGCGAGCCTCGGGGCGCACCCGGGCTACTCCGACACGGCCCTGCAGTCACGGATCGGCAATCCGGTGGTGCGCCGCTTCTTCACGACCCTCAATCGGGTGCTCGCGCAGTCGGCCGACGCGGGCGCGCTGCCCGAGCTGTACGCGGCTACGGCGCCGGGAGTGCCGGGCGGGACGTACATCGGCCCGGACGGCCGCGGGGAGGTGCGCGGGCAACCGGCGGTGGCGTTCGCCAGCGGGGCGGCCCGCGACCCGGGGCTTGCGGCGCGCTTGTGGACGGTCTCCGAGGAGCTCACCGGAGTCGTGTACCCGCCGCTCGACGGCGCTTTCGCGTAGGCGGCGCGGAGGCCTGGAGCAAGGTCGGCGCCGTCTGGTGGCGCCGGGGGTGCAACCGCGCCGCGCGTCGCTACACTGGAGTGCAGCAGGCGACGCGACCAGGAAGCCTGCTCCGCAACGTCCCTGGAGGTCCCGTGCGAGCGAGAGCCAGACTGAACCATCGCCGCGTCGAGAAGCTGATCGTGCTCGCGGTGCTCGCCGGCGTCGCGCTTGCGGCGGTCGGCGCCGCCGCGGCTGCGGCGGTCCCCTCTCCGAAGGCCGGTACCGAGGCGGTCTCCGCCGGGTACGCGTTCTCGGTCGCCATCAAGGGCGACGGTTCCTTGTGGACCTGGGGAGCCAACATGGGCGGCGAGCTGGGCCGCAGCGGCGGCGGCAGCGTTCCCGGGCCGGTGGGCAGGGCGAAGACGTGGGCTCTCGTCGCGGCGGGCTCAAATCACACGCTCGCCCTTCGCGCCGACGGCAGTCTGTGGTCGTGGGGCGTGAGCAGCGACGGTCGCCTTGGTCGCGGCGGCACGAACAGCGTTCCGGGTCGCGTGGGCAGCGCTGAGGACTGGGTGGCGGTCGCCGCCGGTCGTGCGCACTCCCTCGCTCTGCAGCGAAACGGCACCCTGTGGTCGTGGGGCGCGAACGCCCTTGGCCAGCTTGGTCGCAGCGGCGATCCCGCAGTGCCGAAGCGGGTGGGCACGGCCACGACCTGGGTGGCTATCGGCTGCGGCTGGGACTCCTCGTACGCCATCAAGTCGGACGGCACCCTGTGGTCGTGGGGCGCCAACGACCAGGGTCAGCTGGGCCGCGTCGGCGCCGGCGCCAAGCCCGCGAAGGTCGCGGGCATGGGCTGGGTCGCCGTCTCGGGCGGACGCCGGCACGCCCTCGCGGTGAGGGGCGACGGCACCCTGTGGTCGTGGGGCGCGAACGCCGACGGCCAGCTCGGCAGGGTCGGCGCCGGCGCCACGCCCGCTCAGGTCGGCACCGACGCCGACTGGAAGGCCGCCGCGAGCGGGGCGCTGTTCGGCCTTGCGCTCAAGAAGGACGGGTCGCTGTGGTCGTGGGGCAGCGACGCGGCGGGTCAGCTCGGCCGCGGCGGAAACGCCGCACTGCCCGGGCGCGTCGGTGAGGCGACCACGTGGGCCGGACTGTCGTCCGGCAGTGCTCACTGCCTGGCGTTCCGGACGGACGCCGGTCTCTGGGCGTGGGGCTGGAACGGCGGCGGCCAGCTCGGCGACGGTTCGACGGCCGGCAGCGCGACGCCGCTGCCGATCGGCAGCCTCGCTGCCGCGAGCCGTTAGGCGAGGCCGAGCTGCCGCCGCGCCTCGGCCGGCGTGGCGACGGGGCGCCCCAGCTCAGCGGCGAGCCTGGCGACGCGCTCGACGAGCTGTGCGTTGCCCGTGGCCAGCTCGCCGCGGCGGTAGTAGATGTTGTCCTCCAGGCCCACGCGCACATGGCCTCCCACGGGCATGGCCATCATCGCCATCTGGAGCTGGGCGCGGCCGATGCCGATCACCGACCAGGTCGCGTCGCCGGGGATCATGTCGACCGCGTTCGCGAGGGCGCGCGTCGTGGCCGGCATCCCGAACTTGCTGCCGAAGAGGAATTGAAAGTGCAGGGGCCCGGGGATGAGCCCCTGTTCGTGGTACCGCAGCGCCGTGACGATCATGCCGGTGTCAAAGCACTCGAGCTCGAGCTTGACGCCGTGCTCGCGGGCCGCGGCGGTCGCGGCGTCCAGGAAGTCTGTCTGGTTGAGGAAGACGCCGGCTTCGGTGTTGATGGAGCCGGCGTCGAACGACACCATCTCGGGGCGCAGAGCGAGCGGCGCCAGCCGCTCCTCGATGCTGAGGTTGCGCCCGGGGATGCCGCTGGTGGTGAGGCACAGGATGGCGTCTGTCTCGGCGCGCAGCCGGTCGACGACCTCCCTGAAGACGGTGACGTCCTGCGTGCCGAGGCCGGTGGAGGCGTCGCGCACGTGCACGTGCACGACGCTGGCTCCGGCCCTCCACGCCTCGATTCCCGAGCGCGCGATCTCGTCGGGCGTGACGGGGATGCGCGGCGTCTGGTGCTTGCCGATCCGCGAGCCGGTGAGCGCAACGGTGATGATGAGCGGTGTGTCTGCTGCCATGGCGGCGCCTTCCCTCGTGAGGCCTCCCACTCTAAACTATAGGGGCGCCTTGGGGCGCGGGCGGCGGCCTCGAAACGTGCCGGCGCACGGCGTCGCGGACATCGCCGGGACACCGCTCGCTCAAGTCGGCACGCCGTTGTCCCGATAGGACACACGGTGCGCGGCGGTGCCGCGAGGAGTCTGGCGACCCTGGAAGGTACGTGGCTGGCGATGACGGCGTTTTTCGAGGGGAATCTCGACTACATCCTGTTCGTCTACGGGCTCGGCTTCGTGCTGCTCGCGATCACCCTGCTCGGCCTCCGTGCCACCGTTGTCTCTGCGCTGCCCTGGAAGTGGCTCGGCCTCTCCGCCTTGTTCCTCGGCCTCAGCGCCTGGATCGACATGTTCGGCCTTGCCGCCGGTCATCGCGGTGAGCTGGAAGCACTGCGCACCGCCCTTTTCGTCGCGGGGTGCGCCTTGCTCGTCGAGTTCGCGCGCACCTGCTGGTCGGCGGTCGGTGGCGTGCGGGTCGGCCGCTGGGTGCTCGTCGTGCTGCTCGTCCTGGCCGCGCTGGGCGGCTTCGCCGGCGTGCGCGGCCTGGACGCGACCGCCGGATACTTCCTCGGTCTCCCGGGCGGCCTCTGGGCCGCCGCCGCACTCTGGCGCTACCAGCGGGCGGGCGGCAGGCACGGGCGCCCGCTGCTCCTGGCCGCCGCGGCCATGGCCCTGTTCGTCGTGGCCGAGTGCCTCATCACTTCCAAGGCCTCGCTGCCACCCGCCACCTGGATCAATCAGGAGTCTTTCCTCAGCGCTTTCGGCTTCCCGGTCCAGCTTCTGTGCATGGCTCTCGCCGTGCCGTTCGTCGTCGGCCTCTGGTTGTACTACCGGGATCTGCTGCGAGAGGAGCATCCCGGGCTCGTGGATCGCCGCGGCACCTTGTACGAGGTCGCGATGCTGGCGGCCCTGGCCGTGATTCTTGTGGCCGGGGCCTATGCCACGTCGCTGGTCGGCGAGCGCCGCGACGCGGGCGCGCGTGCCGAGCTTCTCGGCCGCACCGCTCTCGCGGCCGCGGCCATCAACCCCGGCAGGATCGAGACCCAGACCGCGACGCCCGCGGACGTGGGCACCGCCGACTACGAGCGGCTGCGCGAGCAACTGACCCTTATGGAGGGCGTGAGCAAGGACATCCGTTGGTTCTACCTCATGGCGCTGCGCGCCGGCGACGTCGTCTTCACCGTCGACGGCAGCCCCCTCACCGATCCGGCCCACGCGGCCCCCGGCACCATCTACGAGGAGCCGCCGGCGCGGCTCACGGAAGTCTTCTCCGGTCACGATCTCACCGTCGGGCCGTACACCGACGAGTTCGGCACCTTCGTCTCGGCCTTCGCGCCCATCCGCGACCTCGCGGACGGGCGCGTCGTGGGCATCCTGGGGCTCGACGTCGACGCCGCCCAGTGGGCGCGCTCGCTGGCTCTGGCACGCGTCGTACCCATCCTCGTCACGCTGCTGCTATGCCTCATCGTGATCGGCATGTACGTCCTGCAGGAGCGCCTGCGCCTCGCCGCCCTGACCCTCGGTGAGAGCGAGAAAGACTATCGCAGCGTGCTCGACACGATGCAGGACGCCTTCTACCGGGCCGACCAGAACGGTGACCTGCTGCTGGTCAGCCCGTCGTTCGCGCGCATCTACGGCTTCCTCACCACTGCAGAGGCCGTGGGCACCAACCTGGCGGACAGGTATCAGCGGCCCGAGGACAGGGTCGCTTTCCTGGCGGCTCTCGCGGCGGGCGGTGGGGAGGTCGTCGACCACGAGCTGACGGGCAGGCGCGTGGACGGCGGGGCCATCTTCGTGTCCGCGACCTGCCACTACTACCGCGACGCCACCGGGACCGTGCGTGGCGTCGAGGGCGTGCTGCGCGATGTCACGAAGCGCAAGCGCGCGGAGGCCGCTTTGGGCGAGAGCCGCGAGCGCCTCGCTTTCGTCCTCAAGTCCGCCCAGGTGGGTGCCTGGGACTGGGACATCTCCGCAGGCGTCGCCACCTGGGACGAGACCGCCGCCGCCCTGTACGGGATGGCGCCGGGGGTGCTGCAGGGGCCGTGGGAGTCTTTCGACCCGAACGTTCACGCGGACGACCTCGAGGGGCTCAGGGTCGCGATCGACAACTGCGTCGAGACCGGTGCCCCCTACGAGGCGGAGTTCCGCGTACTGCGCCCGGACGGTGCCGTCGTGTACCTCGCCGAGCGTGGCAGGGTCACTCGCGACGCGGCCGGCACGCCGGTGCGCATGAGCGGGGTGACCTGGGACGTCACCGGGCGCCGGGCGACGGAGGAGTCGCTGCGCAAGGCCAAGGAGCAGACGGAGGCCGCGAACCGCGAGCTCGAGCGCACGGCCCAGCGCGCCAACCAGCTTGCCCTGGAGGCGGAGTCGGCGAGCTCGGCGAAGAGTGAGTTCCTCGCCAACATGAGTCATGAGATCCGCACGCCCATGAACGGCGTCCTCGGCATGACCACCCTGCTGCTCGACACGGACCTCGATCTCGAGCAGCGCGACTATGCGCTCACGGTGCAGAACAGCGCCGAGGCGCTGCTCACGATCATCAACGACATCCTCGACTTCTCCAAGATAGAGGCCGGGAAGCTCGAGATGGAGACCCTGGACTTCGACCTGCGCAGCGCCGTGGAGGACACCTGCGACCTACCGGCGCTGCACGCCCAGAGCAAGGGGCTGGAGCTCACGGCGCTGGTCGAGGCCGACGTGCCGTCGGCTCTGCGCGGCGACCCGGGGCGCCTGCGCCAGGTGCTCACCAATATGATCGGCAACGCCGTCAAGTTCACCGACCGCGGCGAGGTGGCGGTGTCGGTCGGGCTCGTGGAGGAGGGGGAGACCGCGGCGACGCTGCGCTTCGAGGTGCGCGACACCGGGATCGGGATCCCTGCGGAGAAGCTCGACGTGCTGTTCGAGGCGTTCACGCAGGCCGACGCCTCCACCACCAGGCGCTTCGGCGGCACCGGACTCGGCCTCACGATCTGCCGGCGCCTCGTCGAGCTCATGGGGGGCGAGATCGGCGTCGAGAGCGAACAGGGCGTCGGGTCGACGTTCTGGTTCACCGCGCGCTTCGCGAAACAGGACCCGGCGCTGCTCGCCGCCATCGACGAACAGCACGAGCCGGTCGGCGTGGCCGGCGTGCGCATCCTCGCGGTGGACGACAACGCGACCAACCGTAAGGTCATCGCCGGTATGCTCGAAGCTTGGCACTGCCGGCACGCGGAGGTGGATGGCGCCGGACCGGCGCTCGAGGCGCTCCGGGCGGCGCGCGCCGAAGGAGACCCGTACCGCATTGTGATCCTCGACATGATGATGCCGGACATTGACGGCGAGACGCTGGGTGCGGCCATCAAGAACGATCCCGCTCTCGCGGGCAGCGAGCTCATCATGATGACCTCGATGGGCAGTCGCGGCGATGCGGGGCGCCTGGAGGCGCTCGGCTTCGCCGCCTACCTCACCAAGCCGGTCAAGCAGTCGCAGGTGTTCGACTGCCTGATGGTGGTCCTCAACAGGCGGGAGCGGCTTGACCCGCAGGTCACGCCGCGGATCATCACGCGGCACGCTCTCGCGGAGCGCGACAAGCGCCGCGTGCGCATCCTGCTCGCGGAAGATAACCCGATCAATCAGCGGGTAGCGCTGAAGACGCTCGAGAAGCTGGGCTACCGGGCCGAAGCCGTCGGCAACGGCGTGGAGGCTCTGGAGGCGCTGGCGCGCCGGCGCTACGACCTCGTCCTCATGGACGTACAGATGCCCGAGATGGACGGCATGGAGGCCACGCGCCGCATCCGCGACCAGCGCTCCGCCGTCAGCGATCACGGCGTCCCCGTCGTGGCCCTCACCGCGCACGCGATGAAGGAGGACCGCGACGCCTGCCTGGCCGCGGGCATGAACGACTACCTGTCCAAGCCGATCAAGCCCGACGAGCTGGCGGCCGCGCTGATGCGCTGGACCGAGCCGCGCCAGGGGTCCGAGCCGGCCGTGGGGCTAACGAGCCGAGCGGCGGCCGCGGCGCGGACGGAGGGTGCGGCGTCACTTGCCGGCGAACCGCCGGTGTTCGACGCGGCCGTCCTGCTCAACCTGCTCGGAGGCGATCGGGAGGCCGTCGCCGAGATCACCGCGGAGCTCCTCACGGACGCCCCGCGACAAGCCGCTGCGTTCCGTGAGGCTCTGGCCGCCGACGACGCGGCTCTTGCCAGACGACAGGCACACACCCTCAAGGGAGCCTCGGCCAACGTCGGGGCCGAGGCCCTGAGGGCGGTCGCGCACGCTGCCGAGCTGGCGTGCGCGGAAGGATCCATGCAGGAGGCCGCGGAGCTCGCCGAGCAACTGGACGTCGAGATCGGGCGGCTGCAGCGCGAGCTCGGCGAGAAGGGAGGCGCGTCGTGAGGGTCCTGATCGCCGAAGACGACGCAACCTCGCGGCTCCTGCTGAAGCGCGTGCTCGAGAGCTGGGGCTACGAGGTGATGGTGACCAAGGACGGCGCCGAGGCCTGGCAGGCGCTGCAGGCTGAGGGCGCGCCGCGGCTCGCGATCCTGGACTGGTTGATGCCCGAGATGGACGGCGTCGACGTGTGCCGCCGGGTCCGCGACCGCGAGACGCTTCAGCCGCCCTACATCATTCTGCTCACCGCTCTCGGCGACAAAGAGAGCGTGGTGACCGGCCTGGAGGCCGGCGCCGACGACTACGTCGGGAAGCCTTACGACCCGGACGAGCTGCGCGCCCGGCTGGAGGTCGGCCGCCGACTGGTGGAGCTCAACGGCGAGCTGCTCAAGGCCCAGCACGCCCTCGAGATCCTCGCCAACACCGACTCTCTCACCGGGGCGCTGAGCCGCCGTGCCATCATCACGAATCTCGAGCGGGAGGTCGAGCGTGCGGCGCGGCAGGGAAGTCGGCTCGGCCTCGGAATGCTCGACATCGACCACTTCAAGCTGGTCAACGACACCCGCGGCCACGCCGCTGGCGACGAGGTGCTCTGCGAGGTCGTGCGGCGCGTTCTCGGCGTCATGCGGCCCTACGACACCTTCGGGCGCTTTGGGGGTGAGGAGTTCCTCGTGCTCGTACCCGGATCCGGCGAGAGGGAGCTAAGGGACGTGCTAGAGCGCGTGCGCTGCGCAATCGGATCGTCACCGATCGTCGCGGACGGGCACGAGTTCGCCGTGACCGTGAGCATCGGCGGCGCGACCGGCGGCCGCGAGTCGGCCGACGACCTCATTGCCCGTGCCGACGACGCCCTGTACGCCGCCAAGGAGCAGGGCCGGGACCGGGTCGTCGTGGCCCATGCCGCGGAGGAGGACGCATGAGGATTCGCTGCGGGACGGTCCTGGGTGCCGTCGTCGCGCTCGCTGCGCTGGCCGCGTGCGCCGGCGTCGTCGCCCTGACGGGCGAGCGGCCGGCCGCCGCCGCGCAGGCGCGCTCCGGCGCGGCGGCGCTCAGTGCCGGCGTCTCGACGCACACTCCGTGCGGCGACCCCATGTGGCTGAAGGCCCGCCTCAAGGACGCCGCGGGGCATGGGGTGAAGGGCATCGCGGTCACGTTCTCGTTCAAGCTCAAGTCGGGGGCCATGCGCCGGCCGGCCGTCACTGGCTCACGGGGCGTGGCGCGGGTGCGGATCACCCCGGCCCCAGACACGGCTCCGCAGGGCGTGCGGGTCGACGTGAGGGTCAGGACCGTCTACCGCGGCGCCACCCTGACGGCGGCCACCTGGTTCACGCCCAAGTACACCTGAGGCCCCTGAAGCCCGGCCGTGTGCCGGGCCTCAGGCGGCCGGCGGCGGGAATCGGGGCCGCCGCCGTCGAACCTGAGCGCTGATGCTCGAGCGTCTCTTCAGCTTCCGCGAGAACGGCACGACGCTGGCCCGCGACACCGTGGCGGGGCTCACGACGTTCTTCGTCATGAGCTACGTGATCTTCGTCAACCCCGCCATCCTGAGCCTCGCCGACGACCCGGCGGGGCAGGGCAAGGGCCTGCCGTACGCGGCGGCGCTCACCTCCACCTGCCTCGTCGCCGGCGTCATGACCCTGGTGATGGCCCTGTTCAGCAACCGGGCCTACGCGCTGGCCCCCGGCATGGGCGTGAACGCCGCCGTGGCCTACCAGCTCGTGATGGGCCAGGGGCTCACGATGGCCGACGCCATGGGCCTGGTCGTTCTCGAAGGCCTCGTCATCGTTCTTCTCGTGCTCACCGGCGTGCGCCAGGCGGTCTTCCACATCGTGCCGGCGCAGCTCAAGCAGGCGATCGTGGTGGGTATCGGCTTCTTCATCCTCTTTCTCGGCCTGGTGAACGGGGGGATCGTCGTCAAGGGACAAGGGACGCCGCTCGCGCTCGGCGATTTCGCGAGCCTGCCGGTCTACCTCACGCTCTTCGGCCTTGTGGTGATGATCGCCCTGCTGGCCCGCGGCTGGCGCGTCGCCGTGCCGCTCGGCATCCTGGCCACGACCGTGCTCGCCATCGTGGTCAACTGGGCGACCAGCGGCGTGCTGGTGCGCGAGGGGTTCGCGGCGATCCCCGCGTCGCCGGTCGCCCTGCCCGACTTCAGCCTCGTCGGGGCCTTCGACTTCGGCGCCTTCGCGAAGCTCGGCGTGCTCAGCGCCTGCGTCTGGGTGTTCAGCCTCATGCTCAGCGACTTCTTCGACAGCTTCGGCACGCTCACCGGTGTGGGCAGCCAGGCGGGCTATACGACGAAGGACGGGGAGCTGCCGGGTCTCAAGCGCCTGATGCTGATCGACGCCGTCGCGGCCGCGGCCGGCGGAGCCGTGAGCGCCTCCTCGGCGACGGCCTACGTGGAGTCGGGTGCCGGTGTCGCCGCCGGCGGCCGCACCGGCTGGGTCGGCGTCGTTGTGGGCGCCTGCTTCCTGCTCGCCATGGTCTTCTCTCCGGTGGCCGGCATGGTGCCGGCCGAAGCCACCGCGCCGGCCCTGGTGATCGTCGGCTACCTGATCATCCGCACGCTCAGCGAGCGCGAGAAGCTCGACCTGCGCGACCTCAGCTTCGGCCTGCCCGCGACGATGACGATCACGCTGATGCCGCTGACTTACAGCATCGCCAACGGCATCGGCGCCGGCTTTCTCACCTATGTGGCCGTTCAGCTCGCCCAGGGCCGCTGGCGCACGGTGCATCCGCTTCTCTACGTCTTCGCCGCGATCTTCGTCGTCTATTTCGTCGCGCCGCTGCTCAGGAAGTGGCTCGGAGCCTGACGGGCGCGAACGGGAACGCCTTCGCCGGCCGTCTGCTTGGACCGCCGCGCGATGGGAACACTCAAACTGACGTGCCCCGCGGCCCGACGAGAGAAGGCGATGGTGTTTCAGCCCTACACGTACGGCGTGTGGATCGTGAAGCCCGGACGAGAAAAGGACTTTGTCGCCGGCTGGCGTGAGCTCGCCGAGTGGACGACCGCCAACTCGCCGGGCGCGGGCATCGGCCGGCTCTTTCAGGACGAGAACCAGCCCCACAGGTTCATCAGCCTGGGGGCTTGGGACGACAAGGACGCGATCGCGGCCTGGCGTTCGCAGCTCGGCTACCAGGAACGCGTCGGCAAGCTGCGCGAGACGCTCGAGACGTTCACGCCGGCGACTCTGGAACTGCGCGCCGAGGTCGCCGCGACTTCGCTCGGCTCCCAGCGATCCGCCTGGGTGGACCACGTCGAGATGCCCCACGGCCGCACCTGAGCGCTGCGGGCTGTGCCTTGGCAGCGCGTCGTCCGCCCACCTGACAGCCGGCGGCTCGCAGAGAGCGACGCAAGTCTATGATCTGGCGAAGTCCGTGCCCGCGCGGATGCCCTGAGCGCGTGAATCCCGCGCCAGGAATGCGGCGACGCTAGCCGCGGGCGCCGGACGACCGAGGAGGCCGCCCCAGACATGCGCATCCTGATCGTGGAAGACTCTGTCAAGCTCGCCCAGTCGGTGAAGAAGGGCCTCGAGGCCGAGGGCTACGCTGTGGACGTGCTGCACGACGGCCTCGCCGCGCGCAAGCGCCTGGCGGCCGCGCGCGACGACGCCGACGGCTCGCGCTACGACCTGCTGCTCCTCGACGTCATGCTGCCGGGCGTGGACGGCTTCACCGTGTGCCGCGAGCTGCGCGACCGGGGGCTGGCCGTCCCCGTCCTCATGCTGACGGCCCGCGACGCCACCGCCGACAAAGTGACCGGCCTCGACAGCGGCGCCGACGACTACCTGGTCAAGCCGTTCGCCTTCGAGGAGCTCCTGGCGCGCATCCGCACGCTGCTGCGGCGGCCGCCGGTGACGCTGCCGCCGACTCTCGTGGTCGGCGACCTCAGTTTTGACCTGGCGCAGCGCCGCGTGCTACGCGGCGGCGAGGAGGTCACGCTCAGCGCCAAAGAGCTCGGCCTGCTCGAGCTGTTCATGCGGCACCCCGGGCAGGTGCTCACGCGCGAGCGCATCCTCGACCACGCCTGGGACGGGGACTACGACGCGTTCTCCAACATCGTGGACGTGTACGTGGGCCGTCTGCGCCGCAAGCTCGACCGGCCCGGCGCGCCCAGCCGCATCGAGACGCGGCGCAGCGCCGGCTACGTGCTGCGCGCCGCGAAAGAGGGGCAGGCGGGGCTTGGCTGAGCCGCGCGGCCCCGACGTGTTCGCGCGCGCCCACCTGCGCCTGGCGCTGCTGTTCGCCGGGATCGTCGTCATCCTGGTCGTGGTGTCCAGCTTCATCACCTACCTCAACGTGCGCAGCGACCTGCAGGCGGCGGCGCGGGGCGTCTTCACTCCCGGGGAGACAGAGCAGGAGTTCGTGACGCGGTCGCTGGGCTCGTTTCGCTGGCGGCTGCTCGCCGTGGACGGGGCCATCATCCTGGCGGTGGGCATCGGCGGCCTGCTGTACGCGCGCAGCACCTTGCGGCCGATCCGCGACAACGTGGCGGCGCAGAAGCGCTTCATCGCCGACGCCTCGCACGAGCTGCGCACGCCGCTCGCCATCATGAAGACCGACTTCGAGGTGGCGCTCCGCGACACGGCCTTTCCCGACGAGGCGCGGCCGCTGCTGCGCAGCGGGCTCGAGGAGGTCGACCGCATGACCGGTATGGTGGATGACCTGCTCACGCTGTCACGCATCGACGCCCACCAGGAGCAGCTCGTGGACGAGCGCTTCGACCTGGCGGCCCTCGCCCGCCAGACGGCGCACAAGCTGGCGGGCCTGGCCGCCGCAGGTGGCGTGACGGTGCAAGCGGGTGGGGCGGACAGCGCCCCGGCCGCCGGCGACGAGCGGCACGTCCAGCGCGCCCTGGCCAACGTCCTGAGGAATGCGCTCGAGCACTCTCCGCCGGGCGCTGCGGTCGAGGTGCAGGCGCTCACGGCGGGCGGCGTGAGCTCGGTCACCGTGACCGATCACGGCGAGGGCATGACTCCCGACGAGCTGGAGCACATCTTCGACCGCTTCTACCGCGCCGACTCTTCGCGCTCGCAGGAGCGCGGGGGGTCGGGTCTCGGTCTGGCGATCGCCCAGTGGGCACTGAGGCGCATGGGCGGCGACCTCGTGGCCGCGTCGACCGTGGGCGTGGGGACGCGCATGACGATCACCCTTCCTATGCCGCGAGCTTGAGGGCGACGGGCAGGCCGCGCGTCGCGCGCACGATCCCGTCGCCCGAGACGGTGAAACCGTGGTAGCCGGCCAGGCGGCTGATGCGTTCCAGCAGCGCGCCGCCCGAGACGAAGAGCGCCGTGGCGAGGGCGTCGGCAAACGCCAGGTCGAGACCGACGACGGTCGCCGACAGCAGCCCGCGGGCCGGCGCGCCCGTGTGCGGGTCGATGAGGTGCTCGCCGCGTTCGTACGTCCCGGACGTGGCGATGGCGCCGGGGCCGTCCAGCTCGACCATGAGCAGCAGCCGGTCCTCGGCCAGCGGATGGCGGATCCCGATCCGCCAGGGCTGGCCGGGCGCCGGCCGCCCGTAGGCGGCGATGTCGCCGCCGGCGTTGATCAGCGCCGCCGGCACGCCGGCCTTCTTGATCTCGTCGAGCGCCTGCTCGGCAGCCCAGCCCTTGACGAGGCCCGTAGGGTCCAGCCCGCCGGGCATGCTCCAGGGATCGAACCAGCCGTCCGTCGCGTCCTTCACTCTGCGGCAGAGCTCAAGCACCTCGGCGACCTCGGGCGGCGCGGCGTCCAGCTCAATCTCGCCGCGCCGCAAGCGGCTCACCGGGCTCTGCGGCTTCCAGGTGCTGAAGACGTCGTCCACCCAGCGGAGCTTGGCCGCGGCGCGCTCCAGCGCTGCTTCGGCGGCGGCGCGGGCTGCCGCGTCGCTGCCTGACGGCGCGCCGTCAGTCGCTCTCTCCGCCTCCCTGAGGCTGAAGGACACTACCGTTCCCATTACCTGTTGCAAGCGCTGCATTGGATCCTCCCTTGAGCTGGCTCAGCGCGGCCTGCAGCGACGTGGCGTAGGCCTTGCTGGTGTAGGTGGCGCCGGAGACACCGTGGATGGGGCCGCCGTTGGCGGCCATGGTCTGCTGTTCGAGCTGCGGGATGACGCTGCTTGAGATCTGCTGGGACTGCGGCCCGTGCAGGTTCATCTTGGCCATGCCGACGCTGACGATCCTGCCGTTGGCCGCCGTCACCTTGACCTGGATGTCGCCGAGCCCGCCGGCCAGGGCCTGATCGCTGCCGACCACGGTCTGCGCGCCGGAGACGTTGGCGTTGCCGGTGGTGAGCGCCGCGGTGTTCGCGGTGGTGGTCGTCGCCGCCTGCGGGCGGAAACCCAGGGCCAGGGCCAGCCCGGCCACTGTGGCGGCGATGACGACTGGTGAGCGGTTCATGGTCGTTCCTCCGTGTGTCGGATCGTCGTGGCGCTGCGCCTAGAAGGCGAAGTCCTCGTGGTGGATGCGCGCGCGAGGCACGCCCAGAGTGAGGGCGGCGTCGATGAAGCTCCGCATGAAGCCGCCCGGGCCGCACACGAACACGTCGCGCTGCGCGATGTCGGGGACGAGCCGGTTCAGCGCCGGGGCGTCGAGCGGCGCCTCTGAGCGCGGTCCCACGACTTCGTGAAGTCGTCCGCCGCGCGCGGCGACGAGCTGGTCGATCTCAGCGCGGAGCACCAGGTCGTGCTCGCTCGAGCCGCGCAGGATCGCGACCACGTCCACGTGGCGGGGCAGGTCGTCGAGCATCGCCCTCACGGGCGTGGCGCCGACGCCGGCCGCCGCGAGGAGCACGCGGTCGGTATGGCGCGCATGGTGGGTGAAGGCACCGTAGGGGCCTTCGATGGCCACGCGCGTCCCCGGCGTGAGCCGCCTCAGCGACTCGCTGTGATCGCCGAGGTCCTTGACGGTGATGCGGATCTCGTTGCCGCTCGGCAGCGCCGAGACCGAGTAGGGGTGCGCCTGCCACCACATGCCGCGGCGCAGAAAGCGCCAGTGAAGGAACTGGCCGCCGGCGACCGGCAGGCGGTCGAGGCGGCGCCCGCGCATGACCACAGAGACGACGCCGGGCGCCTCCTCTTGCACCGCATGCACGGTCAGCCGGTGCCGCAGGCTGACTTCCAGCGGCACGACCCAGCGGTAGGTCAGCACCGTGCCTGCCGTGAGCGCCCAGACCCCGATCCACCAGGCGCGCGCCGCCGGATGACCCAAGAAGGGGGCGCCGGTCCAGAGCTGGTGCGCGAACGACAGCGCCACCGCGAGGTAGGTGTACAGGTGGACGGCCCACCAGGTCTCGTAGCGCATCTTGCGGCGCGCGTATCTGTACGAGGTGAGGCCGGCCATCAGCAGCAGGCCGAAGCCGGCGGCCGCCATGACCATGCCGGGGAAGGTGGTGATCATGACGCCCAGCTCGTGCAGGGCGCCGGTCTTGACCTGCTGCGCGTAGCCCAAGGCAACGGCGACGACGTGCACGCCGATGAGCGCGAGCACCCACGGACCGAGGCGCCGGTGCAGCTTCACCAGCTTGTCCTGGCCGACGGCGCGCTCGACCGCCGGGATGCGGGCGATCAGCAGCAGAGTGACGAGCATCAAGTACGTGCCGGCCATCGCCGCGACGCGGCCGACGGCGATGAGCGCGCCGCCGGGGGCGACGATCTCGGCGGCCTTGGTGACGGGAGCCACCAGCGCCACGCTGACGAACAAGCCGAAGACGGCGAGCACGGCGAAGAGCCGCGCGAAGAGCTTGCGCGGCCGGGGACCGGCGAGGCTGCGCCGCCCGGCGGTCTGCAACTCTGCTTCCATGGCTCTCACTCCTTCGCGCGGCTCCGATGCACCAGCCGCGCCGCTCGTCGTTTGCAGGTCCTGACCGAGGTTGTGACCGGGAAGCATGAACGCAACATGAACGATTACCCCTGTCTGCATAGGGGAATGGGAACAAGGCACGTTCGCACGTAAAGGAGACAGCGACCGACGAGGTCTGGATCATGAACTGGTTGACGAGAGTCAGAGGCGCGCTGGAGCGCGACAAGGAACTGAGAGAGTGTGTACATCGTCGCGACGCGGGGCTTCAGCAGCGCCACGACGGCTCGTGACGCCGGACGAGCCGGAGCGCAATCTCGTCCGGCGCTGCGCGCGGGTTCGGCAAAGCGCGCGCGCCGGACGAGGTGCCGGGAGCGGCTGGGACGTACCCCTGACAGACTGGTAGTGTCGCTACGTCCAGGGGTCGGTGCGCGTCGGGAGGGAGCCGCTTGAGCGACGCCGTGAACAGACGGAGGCGCGCCTGGCCGCCCGCCTTCGCCCTCGCGAGCATCGTGCTTGCCGTCGGGGTCGCGCTCGTGCCCCAGTACAAGCTGCGCCAGCCGGATCCCTATGCCTATAGGGCGTCGATCGCCGCGCTCCTCGATGGACGCGTGGCGCTCGACGCGGCACAGTACAGGCAGCTCTCTGCCGAGCTGTCGAAGTTAGACGACGGCTGGAACAGCGGCATCGGCATCGTGCAGTGGACGAAGACGCCGGCGGGCGCCTTCGTCAGCGAGAAGAACCCCGGGTACCCCTTCCTGGCGGCGCCGTTCGCCGCTCTCGGCCTCACGCGGCTGGCGCCCATCTTCTTCCTTCTCATCGGCTGCGGCGGGCTGTGGCCGGCGGGGAGCCGCTGGCTGGGCGCCTGGGGCGGAGCGTTCGCCGTAGCGCTGTTCTGCTCGTCCGGCACTCTCGTCACGATGCTGCATGAGGCGTACATGCCGAGCGCGACGGAGGCGTCCCTGCTGGCCGGCGGCGCCGGCCTCGTGATCTGGGCGCTCCTCGACGAGCGCGGCGGGCGCCGGGCGGGGCTCGCCGGCGCGCTCGGGTTTCTGCTCGCCGGCGCGGCGGTCACGGTGCGCTACACCGCGGTCGTTGTGCTGGGCGTGCTCGTCGTGACGGCGGTACTGTGGGTCGCGCGGCGCGGATCGCCGATGCGCGCCCGTTGGCTCGCCCTGTGGGGCGCCGCGGGCGCGATAGGCCCCGCCCTGGCGCTGGTCTACGACCGGCTCGTGTTCGGTGCGCCCTTGCGCACCGGGTACTCGCAGGGCGTGTCGTTTTCGCCCGGCGCCGTGCTGCGCAACCTGCGCACGATGCCGCTGCCGCTCCTCATCGGGATGCCTGTTGGAGTCCTCGCCGCGGCCGGCGTAGCGTGGGCGCTCGTCGCGGCGCGCAGGACTCGCTCGCCGGCCCGGCGCCGCGACCTCGCCGTGGTGGCCTGCCTGGTTGCCTGGTGGCTGGCGGTGTGGCTCACCTACCTCGCCTACGACTGGACGACGGTCGTGCGCTCCAGCATGAGCTTCCCGCTGACGAGCCGCTTCTACCTGCCGGCGCTGGGCGCGCTGGCTTTGCTGGGCGCGCTGCCGTTGGCACGCGCCCCCCGCCGGGTGGCAGTGCCGCTGGCCGCCGCGCTCCTCTTCGTCGGCGCGGCGGCGGGCGTCTACTCGGTGACCGGCGACTGGCTGTACGGTCACGGAGCGTCCCCCGTGACGCCGCTTCCCGGCATGCCGCTGCCGGGAGCGCCCGGCGGGTTCCCCGGCGGCCCCCCGCCGCCCGGCGGGACTCCGCCCGGCGGTCTGCCGGGCGGCGCACCACCTCCCGGGGGCATGCCTTCAGGAGGGCCGTCCGCACGACCCTGACGGGAGGGCAGCCCTCGCAGCACTACCCCGCCGTGGCGGCCCAGCCTGCTCGCAGCGCCCGTTTTCGGCGGCCGCGGGTCGCGCTTGCCACGGGAAGAACTGAGTTAGAGGTCGATCTCGTCCGGCCTCTCGCGTGGATCGCTGAACCACTCGCGCTGGTCGAAGTCGTCGCCCGTGATCTCGTCCAGCGTCATCTTAAGGTACTTGCCCGACGCTTCGACGGCCACGGTGCCGTCGCCGAGGAGGATCTCACCGGTGCCTTCGAAGAGGCGGCGCGTGTCTCGCGTGATGCGGCCCACGGCGCGGATCTCGCCACTCAAGGGCAGCGGCTTGCGGTAGCGCAGCGTGAGCTCCGCGGTGACGCCCCAGGTGCCGGGGTGGGCGATGGTGATGGCACGGCCGATCGTCTCATCGAGGATCGCCGAGCTGATGCCGCCGTGCAGCCGGCCGGGGTAGCTCTGGTGTTCCTCGCGCAGCGTGAAGACGCCGAGGAGCTCGCGGCCGGCGGCGGCGCCCCCGCCGGCGTCTCCGGCGTCGGCGCCCCCGCCGGCTCCCGCGCCTCCGGCGCCGGCGGTCTCGGCCTCCAGCTCGTAGAAGCGGGCCTGGAGGCCGAGAGGGTTGCCGGCGCCGCACACGAGGCACATGCGGCTGATGTTCTGGGCGGCGAGGGTCCTGCGCTTCGTCGACGACCTCCGAGACTCATGCGTGACGTCCCAAGCATCATACGCGAGCCGCCACGAAGGCGCCGGGCGCGGCTCCGACCGCCGGCCCTGTTCGCCGGGCGTTGCCCGAGGGCTCTCGCGCGAACGCTCACCCGCTCAGAACCTGAGCATCTCCAGCTCGGGCTCCTTGAGGATATCCATGAGCGTCCAGAAGCGAGTCTCGCCGGAGGCGATGCGGAAGACCTCGGCGATCGGCTCGAGCGGCCTGCCGATGATCCCTTCGAGCGCCGCCCGCTCCTCGCATACCTTCCTGACCAGCTCGGCGTCGTCGAGGAGCTCAACGGCGCCGGTGAGGCGCATCATCTGCGCCTCAGGCAGCTCGGTGGCGCCGTTGTAGAAGCACACCTCGACCTTGGGGTTCACGTGGAGCTGATGCGAGAACTGCTTCGGCGACATCGTCATGAAGTAGAAGCCGCGCTTGTCGGCGAACCACAGAAGTAGCGGCCTCACCCGGGGCTGGTCGCCCTCCTGCGTGGCCATGTAGCAGATCGGATGTTCGGTGGCGAAGGTGAGGCAGTCATCGAGTTCCACGGGAGACCTCCTCACTTCAGCGGCAGGCCCGGCATGCCGACCGGGAGTGCCTGGATGTCGGGTGCGCTGCCGTCCTCGTAGTCGAAGTACGCGCCGTTGGCGATGTAGAGGGTGTGGTTGGTAGCCCTCGTGCTGCCGAACACCGGCATGGTGGGGTAGTTCAGCCAGCCGGGGTCGTCGGCGAGCTGCTGCACGGCGCCGGAGGGCGAAAGGCGATACAGCGCCCCGCTCGGAGCTCCGCCGGTGGTCCCCCAGTTGGTCGTGACCCAGAGCCCGCCGGGCGCGTCGAAGGCGATGCCGTCGGCGGTCACCAGCTCCGGCACCTCGCACACCACCTGAGGTGTTCCGGGCGTGTCGCCGGCGTGAATGGGCACGCATACGATGCGGCCGTAGTCTGAGACGCTCACGTAGACACGAGCGCCACGGAAGGCGATACCGTTGGCGCCGAGGCCCATCATTGTCGGGTCGGACGCAGGGTCGCCAGGCGCCAGCAGCGCGTCCTGGATCCAGGGGGCGGCCGGCGTGGCGACACGGTCACCGACGCGCGCGCTCCACACGGCGCCCAAGGCGCTGTCGGTGATGTAGGCGCGGTCCCCGCGGAAGGCGAGGCCGTTGGGCGAGCTTCCGGCCGGCAGCGCAATTACCTTGACCAGCGAGCCGTCGGGGTCGACGCGGTACACGCCGGAGCCCACGGTCTGCGGCTCGCCGAAGTCGGCGCTGACGACGTAGACGCGGTCGCGGCGGTCGACGGCGATGCCGAGGAGCATCCCGTTGGGGCTCAGGTCCAGGGTCGCGACAAGCCCCTTGTCGCCGTCGGGTGCGACGCTCCAGATCTCGCCGATGTTGGAGTCCGCCACGGAGCCATCCTCGCTCACGTAGCCCCAGGTGGTGAGCGTGCCGAACAGGATGCCGTGGCTGTCGGCGGCCATGCCTTCGAGGAAGGAGCCGTAGTCGCCGGCGGCAAACGTGGCAACGGTGCACGGGTGCCAGACCGCCGTGTTCGCGCCGGCCGGAGCGGCCAGCGCGACGAGCAGGACCACCGCCAGTGCGAGTGTGACGACAAGACGTTTCATGGAGCTCCCCCTTGCTGTTGTGTCCGCCGTCCCGCGGGACGAAGCAGAGCGCGGGTCAATGCGGCTCGGGCACAGCATACGGCGGGCGTGCCGTCACGGTCATCACACCAACAGGGTGATTCTCCGCGGCGGCTAGCCGCGCTCGGGCGGCCGCAGCAGCCCGAGCTCACGGGCGCGGTCAACGGCTCCGGTGCGCGTGGTCACCCCGAGCTTGGCGTACAAGTGGCTCATGTGCGTCTTGACCGTGTTCCCGCTGACGAACAGGCGCGCCGCAATTTGCGGGGCGCTGAGCTGCGTGGGCAGCAGATCGAGCACGCGGCGCTCGGCGGCGGTGAGCGGATCGGCCATGCGGAGCTCCTCCAGTGCCTGGCGCAGGCGCTGGACGCGGCCGTGGAGCATGCCCGCGTTGCCGTCCGTGCGCAGCTGCGCCTCGGCTTGCGTGGCCCAGCGATCGGCGTCATCAAGCTCAGCACGTTGCAGGCAGATCTCACCGAGAACCGCACAGATCAGGATGATTCGCCACGGAATCTGCGGCACCATGTTCGCGAGGTAGTGTTCGCACGACTCGACCTGTCGGCGCCAGTCAGGGTCGATGCCTGCCGCGACAACGCGCGCGTGCGCCAGCAGCATGGGCATTGCCATGTACATCCCCGGGGAGAGGTCGAGGGCCATGCCGGGAGTGAGCTCCAGCGCCTGCCGGTCAAGCTCTCGAGCTTCATCCCGGCAGCCTTGGTCGGCGGCGATGAGCGAGAGGAAGGCCAGGCCGTAGGAGCGCGTGACCGGATCGGCCGAGTCGCGTAGCAGCTTACGGAACGCCAGCGCGGCGCGGCGGGGAGACCCGCTGAGGTACAGAGCTACGCCCAGAACGCGCTGGCTCTCGACAGCATGAGCGGAGCTCGGCCGCACGCAGGCAACGCTGCTCTCCGCGTCCTTCAGCATCCCCGCTACGCCGTCCGGAGCCAGGAAGGCGCGGAGGCCCAGCTGCCAGGAGCGCCACGAGCCCAGATCGTCCGGCATGCAATCGTCTCCGACCGCGACGCTGCAGGCGGCGTGTCGCCAGCGCTCGCCCTTCGATGGATGGCCGATGACGGTGCCGTAGAACCACCCGGCCGCCATCGTCAGAGCAAGGTGTCGCGAGAGCTCCGCGTCGGTGAACGCGTCGAGCAGGCGGCGCGCGCTCTCGACCTGGCCGCGATCGACGTGCTCCTGCACAGCCACGAAGGCCGGCCAGGCCGCCGTGGCGATGTCGCCGGCGGCCACCCAGTGCCGTACGGCGCGCCCCGCGTCCCCACGCTGGTCGTACCACGTCGCCGCGCGCGCGTGCAGGCACGGCGCTTCATCCGGCGCGCGGCGCTCCAGCTGCGCGGCCAGCAACTCCGCAAACAGGTGGTGATACCGGTACCACTCGTCGCGGTCGTCAAGCGCCGTCACGAAGAGGTTCTCTCGTGCGAGGCGGGCCAGATGTTCGGGCGCGTCGGCGTTTCCGGTCACCGCGCTGCACAAACTGGGGCAGAGCTGGTCGAGGATCGACGTGCGCAGCAGGAACTCCTGCAGTTCCGCCGGCTGGCGCTCGAGGACCTCTCCCGTGAGGTACCCTGCGATGACGTGCAAGTCGCCGCGCAAGTGGGGGAGCCACTCGGCGATGGGCCGGCCGTCGCCCGCGAGCAGAGCGAGGTAGAGGCCGGTGGCCCAGCCTTCAGTGAGCTCGAGGAGGCCGTCGAGCGCTTCGTCGTCGGCCTCTGCGCCGTGCAGCGTCAGGAGCTCGTCGGCTTCGGTGCGGGTCAGGCGCAGGTCGCTAATTCGCGCTTCGGCCAGGCGCCCCTCGGCGCGCAGCCGGTCGATCGGCAGGGGAACCTCGCTCCTCGTCCCCAGGGCCAGGCGAGCTCCCGGGGGAAGCTGCCCGAGCAGCAGAGCGAGGTGACCCCAGCATGCCTCGCTCTGCAGCAGGTGCGCGTCGTCGAGCACGAGCAGGAACGGCTGGGCTGCATCCAGCGCCTCGCCCAGCCGCGGGAGAATGAGCTCGTCGATCGGCGGCGTCTGCACCTGTAGCAGGTCGGCGACGGTAGGGTCCACGGGGGCGACGCGGCTCAGCGCCGCCGTGAGGTACGTGAGGAAGACGACCTGGTCGTTGTCGGTGGCGTCGAGCTGCAGCCACGACGCCGGTACCGGCGCGGCGTCGGCAAGCTGCGCCAGCAGCGTGCTCTTGCCGTACCCCGCCGGCGCCGACACGACGAGCAGTGACGCCGGTGAGCGCAGCAGCGCGTCGACGAGCGCCGTGCGTTCCACCAGCTCGAGGTGAGCGCGCGCGGGACGGAGCTTGGACGCGCGCGTCTGAAAGGTCGGGGCGAGCGTATCGAAACCGCCCCGCCTCTCAAGGCCCGTCTCCCTCGTGGCGTCGGCCATCGGCCTCCCCTCCCATGTGCCCTGCTGACCACATCGTAGCATGGGGCCGGACGCGGCTTGAATGGGTCGTCTCACAGCGGGCGCCGGCAGAAGCGCGGCGGGCGGCCGGGAAGCCGGCCCTCAGCGGTCCCAGGCAACGACCCTGTCGCGGCCCGCCTGCTTGGCCCTGTACCGGGCCTCGTCGCTGCGTCGAAGGAGCGTCTCGACGGTGTCCTGGCCGCCTGCCTCTGTGCGGCGTTTCGGCGGGCGCGGCCGGGCGAACGGGGCCGCTGCCGCCGCTGTCGCCGCTGCCGCTGCCGCCGAGCGCGTCGCCCGTCCATGCAACGGCTTTCTCCCGTGCGGTGCCATGCAGGGGAGCCGTGCTCATCGCCCTTGGGAACCACGGCGCCGACGAGTGTGAGAGCTGGCGAGTCTGGCGCCGCGTGACGGGGCGGCGAGGGAGGGGAGTCGCATGGATGTGCTGATCGCGCACGGCAGCGCCGGGTCACGGCGAGCGCTCGTGAAGGCCTTGAAGGGGCACGGCTACGCCGTGCTTGAGACCCGTGACGGCCCCGAGACGCTGGACGCGCTGCTCGAACCGGACTCGCCGCGGCTGGCGATTCTGGATTGGGACTTGCCCGGGATTGACGGTGCGGAGATCTGCCGCCTCGTGCGGCACTATCGCTTGGCGGGGCCGCCGTACCTGGTGCTGCTGGCGGCCGGCCGCGACGGCACCGAGATCACGGCCGGCCTTGAGGCGGGCGCGAACGACTGCCTGCGCACGCCCGTCTCAGGCAGCGAGCTGCGCGCCCGCGTCTACGCCGGGCGCTGCTTCGTGGAGCTGCCGTGGGAGCGCGCCGACCGTCTGGCGACGGCCGCCGAGCCGTCCTGCGCGGCCGCTACTGCTTCGGCCAGGTAGCGGGGTCTGTCACATCGGTCTTCATCATGGCGCTCTTGCCGCAGGCGGGGCAGGTCAGAAGCTTGGTCGACATCACGTGGACCAGGGTGAGATGCCGGGGCTCCTCGAAGACCTCGCCGCAGTTGGGGCATTTCGCGCGGAACGGTTTCATGCGCGTTCTCCTCAGTCGCTCTCCACGGGATTGCCGATTAAAGCTACACCAGCGGCGGCGCTACGCCAGCGGCAGGGATACGCGAAACTCGGTG
>Ga0209083_1001724_pt1 | contig 23566 bp, 34 predicted proteins | sample AM7aDNAmetaG_FD_184132 | JGI IMG/M metagenome (GOLD analysis project Ga0209083, IMG submission 184132) | Freshwater microbial communities from Finland to study Microbial Dark Matter (Phase II) - AM7a DNA metaG (SPAdes) (version 3) | ecosystem: Environmental > Aquatic > Freshwater > Lake ...
AAGAAGCCATTTCAATATTGGCAATATATCTTCTGTCTCTATTTCTTGGCATCGGATTTGATTTTTCCCATATAAGTTTGTCTTTTATTTGCATATCATTTGAGGTTAAAATATAAGTAGTCATAGGAGGACTATAATATGGCACAATATGCTATTGCTTTCGATATTTCAACAAAGACCATGAAAGGTGACGGTAAAACTCAAACTGATATAACCGACCTTTATCAAAAGGAAATTCCCAACGCTTTATACAAAGCCGGGTTTCAGGTTCATCCCCAGGGTTCTTTATATCACACAAATGTTACATCAGAAGAAGCACTGAAAAAGCTAATGTCTTTACAAAAACTTCTCCAGAAACATGCACCAGTTTTTTGTAAATACGTTCGATGTGTTCATATATTTCGAATGGAAGAGTGGAGCGATGTAACCGATATGCTTGCTTCCTCTGATAATAAAGCATGTGGACAAACCCTTCTTGTAGAAGAAGAAGTTGAAGAAAATGATGTCTCTCAATCTAGCTAACCTCTTTTGTTATTAACCACTAATTGACTTAATCCCATTTTCGTTCATAATGTTTTCTTTTTAGACAGGAGAGAACATGCCAGAAAAGCCTATCAAAGTAGGTCAGCTAGGTTAAAATATTCAAAATATCTCTATATTGTTCAAATGCGTGGAAAATTAATAAGCAGCCTGTCGTTTTAATTATCCGAGGCAAAGCAGCAAGACATTCAGTTTGAAATGTTTTATCCCAATCACCAAAGTCTATTCCTGTCCTGCCTTTTCTGTCTTTCATCGTTTTAAACTGATTTGGCCGAGATATACAATAAGGAATGTCAGTTAAAATCATATCGCAATAATTATTAGGAAATGATTTAATTATTTCTATACAGTCACCATGAAATAATTGCATATTAAGCCGTCCGTAATCTTAAATTCACAGAAGACTTGCCAGTTATTCTCCATTGTTTAGTCCGTTTACCTTTTTCATCTAGGCTTTCTGCGCTAAATGTAAATTGTTTACCTCCAGGTTGTTGGCAATTTACCCATAGGTCGTCTTCACTGTCGCCAGTATAGACCACAGTTAATCTTTTACCCTTGTTCTTTAAATGTTCAATGGTGAGAGAATCTCCAGGCTCAATATCTTCAGCTAGGCACATTAATTGCCATTCAGAGTAACTACTCATACTTCAATTTCCTTTACAGTATCTACTATGGTTTTATAAATATTGCTACGGTGTGTAAAATAACGGACATAAGGTTCATAGCTATCAAAGCCAATATCTAAAACTATCGCATCTTTTTTTCCTTCTGCAATTCGCATTGCTCTACCAATTACTTGTCGAGTTGTTATTTCTGAGTCATTGTTACATAAAGTGATAATGCAAGATACTCTAGGAACGTCCACTCCTTCACCAAAAAGCTTTACATTTCCAACCAATAAGTTTGTTTTACCTTCTTTGAAATCATTAAAAGGAACACGGTATTTAGCCCAGGCTACGTCAAAATCTAAAATACCAACACAGGATTTTTTAAACTCTTGTCCGGCTTTTACCGTACTAAATATCACCATTACAGTCCGGCCAGCTTTGAGTGCTGTCTGTATTTTTTCCAGCAAATATTGTTTGGTCTTTTTATATGTTGCCAATTTATGGTAAGCAAAAGCTGAGATTGTTTTAGATCGAACAAAGGGAAGGCCAGTGATTTTCACCATGTATATTTTCGGTTCTGCTAGCCATCCATTTGCTATTCCCCATTTGGCAGAACGGTCATAAACAATCGGTCCTGACCATGCATGAATTGCAATATCCATTCCGTCAGTGCGGTAAGGAGTAGCGGAAAAACCGTAGACATGAGTGGATGTAAGTGCGTTGGCAAGTAAATTAAACCAAGTTTTAGCGGCTAAATGTTGTGCTTCATCTGATATTATTACCTCAAAACGGTCTATGTATTTATAAGCAGAGTCAACAGTAGTGACCAGAACGTCACAACCTGGTTTGTATAGGTAAGTGCCTCCTGCACCACTAACATTTTCTATTTTTAATTTATGGCAAGACTCTATGGTTTGTCTTACCAAGTCGATAGTTGGGACAATAATACAACATCTTTTTTTTGCTTTAATTGCACAAATTACTATACTTAATGCACATAAAGTCTTTCCTAATCCAGTGGCAAGAGAAATAATAGCTCTTTTGTATTTTAATGCAGCCTTGACTGATTCAACCTGATAGTCTCGTAAAATATCTGGCAAATACTGTGTGGAGATTTCAGTATTTTCTATTCCTTTAATGTCCGAACAGAGATACCAAAACCCTATTGGAATACTCAGTTTGTTATTCACTTCAGCATAATATTCCTTGTGGAGTTCTTCTTGCAGGCAGTCAATTTGGGCGAGTCTGTTTTGTTTGTCCGCTTCGTTAAAGGTGCGCTGGTCATAAAGGCGCTGGAGTTGAAATGCGGCATTTTTATTATGAGCGGTAAGGTAATCCTTAATTTCTTTAATGAATGGACTGGTAACCAATATTTCAATACCGTTTTCTTGGATTTCTCCGTAAGTTTTTGGGAAGGGATCAAACCTCAATTTTTGATTTGTCATGTATATCCTATCTGTGTATTATTAATTAAGTTTAATAAATATTTTCGTTAATTACAATAGGGGAAAAATATAATGATCGACTGGAAAAACCCGCAGGATAAGATCAGCAAGTATTTTAATGTTCATGATGCGATTTGGCTTCCATCATGGCAGACTTATCATTTACCTACCGAAGAAGAACAAAAAAATATTCTTGAGATGGCTAAAAAAATGGATACAGTCAGAGAGTTTTTAAACCTTCCTGTCAATGTTCACTGTTGGATACGGCCTGAAAAATACAACAAGGAAATAGGAGGCGCACCCGGTTCAGCTCACATTTTAGGTAAAGCTGTGGATTGGGATTGCGGAAAAAACTGTGATGATGTTCGACAGGCGCTTTTAATTAAGATCCCATTTTGGAAATTACGTATGGAAGACGCGCCAAAAACAAATTGGGTTCACCTTGGAAATGATTGGCAACTAGGTAAGAAATACTTTTTTAGACCGTGAGGTTTTTATGGTTTGGTCTTTTCTTGGGTGATTTTGGCCAGTCGGTCAGTTTTGTTTTATAATGTAAAAGTGATTACAACACAGAGGAGTTTTAGATGAAAAAGTTACTTGTAATTTTTGTGTCCTTCTCATCAACAGTCGCTTTTGCTCAATCAAAAGATACATTCATGCCAGATAATGACCTATGGAAGCAAGATTCATTCGAAGCTTCTAATGGAGGAATTACTCAAACCGTTTTTAACAAAATAGTCGCTGCTGGTAAAAAAGCTTACGCTGAAAATGCCAGACAAAATAATGAAGCATTGGTTATCAATGCACTTTGGACAGACGCAACTGTGAATGCTAACTGTTGCCGTGGCTGTGAACCAGGAAAAGTTATTGTCAATATGTATGGTGGCCTCGCTAGACGGTCAGAAATCACTCCAGAAGGGTTTGCTTTAGTCTTAGGCCACGAGCTATCTCATGCATATGGAGGAGCGCCTTATATTGAAGAAGCAGAGAGAATGAGTGCAGAAGGACAAGCAGACTACCAAGGGGCAAGGACTGCTTATAAAAAACTTGCAGCTTTGGTGCCTGATTTGAAGAAAGATATTTCCGTCGATGATTCCATTAAAGAATTTTGCAAAGACAAGACAGGCGAGGATTTAAAAGACTGTATTCACTCTCTTTCAGGAGGAATGTCTCTTGGAAAACTTTTGTCTACACTTAGCGGAGACGGTCCTGTTTCTTATCAAACACCAGATCCCACCGTAGTAGACGAAACTCTCACATCCTATCCATCAACCACACAATGTCGTGTTGATACTTATCTGGCAGGAACATTAAATAAAGACCGACCTGCATGTTGGTTTAAGCCTACTTCTTTTGTTCCTCGCTGGTATTATTAGTATTATCTCTAAGACAAACCCCACCAAAACCGAGAAGGAATAGGATAGGCCAAAAGAGGCAAGCAAAAAATAAATAGCTTAATTCATTTCTGAAATCACGGTATGACAATAAAACAGAAAGAATATATCCAGCTATATAAGAACAAATCAAGGTAAAAGTAAACATATATTCTATACCTTTTCTAAATATTCGAATTTCTTTTCAACTTTATCCATTCGTTTTTCAAGAGACTCAATACGATAATCAGTCTTTACTACTTGGATGGCAAAAGCTTGGTTGAGTTTTTCGAATTTATCAACAAGTTCTTCGACTTTTTGGAGAAGTTTTTTCATTTGATTTTCGAAAATATTACCAAGGCTTTTCCCGACTGAAATGAGAATATATCCAACACCGATGATAGTTACAGCTAATAATAAAAGTGATGGTTCTGATCCAAGGGCAGTAAATATAGCTTGTAATACTTGAAGTGCGGACATAAAACCCCCTATTATTTTGAAACGGCTTTATAAATATCCTTCATACTAAATTTACCACCACACTTTTCACAGTGATTTGGCCAAGTGTTCGTGGACTTAAAGAACCGATCAGTATGACCGCACTCTCGGCAAGGCAAGTCAGTGAATTGTCCATAAAGGCCGATGACCGATTTGTAGAGACTTTCCAGTTGATACTTTAGGGTGTCGATTTTGATTTCCTTGAAGGATGGGGTCAGTTGGTTACATGCCAAAGCCTTCCGGTACTTTTCTGGCATTATTGCTGGCGGTTCTGATTTCATTAAATCTTGGGCGATAAAGACTTGGCAGAGAGGGTTGCAGGGCTTTACCGTTAAGCTGATACCCTTTGCGACTGTTTTGAGAAGCTGTTTATGACCTGGGCTGTTCTCCTCTCCTCCACGTTGTGCCACTGCGCCCTCAACCGATCCTCCAATGCGCAACGGTAATTCTGGATGGGCATTGACGAACCTCAGTAAAGACTTGGCCGCTTTTGCATCCTCATGTTCGGAGTCATCTAGGATTTCCCCTTCGAAATAGAGAAAAGGAACTTTAGCGACTTGCCAGCATTTTTTTTGCCAGGTGCTTTCACAATCACGATCTGAAAATATTTTCTTATAGCGTTTGATTCCTCCAATCATGTCCCTCATTTTTTCACCGTGTTCATCGTTGAGATATTTAAGTTCTGTAGTATCTATTCCATTAATATCGATCACTTCACCGACTTTATCTGCGTTTTGAGCTGCACCTATTCCGTAAATTAACATGGCTCGTCCTTTTATAAGATTTTAAGTTATATTAGCTATGCTGCTAAAATTATAATAGCTAATAAGGAGATAATCATGACCGTATGGCAAGGTTCAAAGGAACGCTGGCAATATATCGAAATCAACGCCTCAGATATTTCAACGACAGACGTAGCAAATGCTCTTATGGTATCGTCATTAAACCGTGATGCCTTTGTGTTTAGTTTTGTTAATAATACTTCTGGCGAAATACAAATCATGTTAGTCAATCCAGAAGATGCGACTCAGACCAAAAAAGTATTTACCGGTCTTACATCAGGGTTTGGTTTTTCCAGTGAAACCATAAATGCTGGCGGTGTGTTTATTATTCCAGCACAGACAAAAATATATATTCATGCTCTGGGGCAGGCTCTTTCGTCTGGTAAAGTAAGGCTATTCATTTGGGGATAACACATGATTAAAGGCGTTATTCTTGTCAAGTATTTGGTTTATTATTCGACCAAACTTCTTCCACAAAGTTTAATCCAGTATGCTTTTAAAGACCGTAATATTTTGATTATCAAAGACGGACTGTCCGAAATAAATGGAATGAAATGTCCTCGTTTTGTTATGCAAGTTTTAAGAAAAAGTCAAAGAGAAGACAAGCAAAGAATAACTGACATCGAAAACATTTTAAAGTCGCTTGTAGAAGCAAAAGCCATCGAGGATTTCATTAGGGGGTAAATATATATGCCTTTTCATGTTGGCTATTTTGGTTTTCAAGCTCCTGAAATTGATCCAAGTAAAAGAACGGCTAATGAGATTTTTTTTACAGCTCAGGACTGGAGAAATAAAAACTTTTTAAGGATAATAAGGACTGGTATTCCTGGCGCAAATGAAGTAGGCCCTCATAACTTACCAGTGGGCGGCTATATAATTAATATCTATCAGAACAATGGAAATATCGATCTCAAGCACGTCTTAACTGATATATTAATTGATAGAACGACTGGAACAATTACTCTTTGGAAATCGGGAAAGGTGATCCCATTTTCTGGGAGGGCGGAGTTGGTTTATGCTGCAAGCTAACCAAGAACTTCAAATAAAAGTTATGAAACTAGAAGTGGCTGTTACCTTTCTAGTCAATATTCTTAGAGCCTCCGGTTTGTTTCCGAACAAGAATTTAGACGCGATTGAAAGGATTGTATCGGTACACGATCAAAATTTTAAGGAGGATAGTTAATGGCAATTTTAAATTTTGCTACAGTTTTTAGTTCAGCAGGTTTCGCAGGAGAGTCCTTTGATATTGCTGCTGGATACAATTTAAGCTATGCGACAGTCGCTGGGGATGTGGTTTTTGCCGCTACTGGTAAGACCCTGACACTCACAGCAGGTACATGGCCAACGTGGATACGCGAAGTCGGTAAAGTATTTACTACCAGTTCAGGAACAAATCCTGGACCTTTTACCGTTGTTTCTGTAGATGGAACTTTCAAAATATTGACTGTTCTTGAAACAGTTGTTAATGAGACACCAGTTGGAGTCACTAACTTTTTAGGAAGTGCAGATACTGGAATTATCGACAATCTTTTAAGTGCTGGCAACGGTATTTTAACTGTTGATGCTCCATTGGTCCTTTACTCAACTGGAACATTAGGCGCAGCAAGAACTCTTGATATTTCTGCATTAGAAGTCGAAAGTGCTCAACAGGGAAGCCAATCTCTTAACGGTCGTTGGTTTTTCTTTTCCGTTCAAAACAGTGATATTTCCGGTTCTAATACAATAACCGTGAGCGCAACAACATCTATTAATGGTGCTGGAACTCTTGTTATTAAAAGAGCTGGCGATTATATTTTCTATCACGAAACTTCTGGAATTTGGCGAGCAAATCTTCTTAATCGTCCAGCAGAACAACACGCAACAATTGCAATGGTAGCCTTTACTGCCGCTGATTGGTCAGCAGGAGCAACAAAAAACCAAATAGAAATTATTGCAACAGGTTCTCCTGTGGCTGGTCAAGTTGGTCCTCATAGTTTGAAGGTTTATCCTCATTATGTTGTTCAAATTTGTGACGAAGATGTAACTCCAAATGAGCTTGTCGATGTTGAAGTTCAATTTGACAACTCTGGAAATATTTTCTTGGTGAAAGCACAAAAGGCTAAGCCATTCAAAGGAACTGCATTAATAATTGGTTCTCTGGAATAACAAATAAGGAGGATTAAAAATGGACGCAGCTTCTAAAATAAAATTGATGAAGGATGATATTCAAATCCTTGATGATCAGCAAATAACACTGGAAAAACAGATTACTGAGTTGAAAAAGCTTGTGGAAGACAAGAAACGAAAACAAGCTAAATTAGAAGAACTCAAGAAGCTTCAACAGGAATTACTGGCTGATTTATAATATGGCGGCAATTGAATGTCTAAAGATTTTTTCGAACTTGGCCGCTTCTACGGCGGCTTATCTCTTGAATATTCTGCAATTACCGAAGTCGATATAACAGCTTCGGCTGGTTCTGCATATACTCCCCCCGAAAGAGGAAACTTTAGACGTATCAATATTGCTCGCGCTATTCAGTTATTGCAGGACGCTACTGGAGTTGTTGAAACTTTCCAGACAAGCGCAGCCGAATTACGATTACCAGCAAATACAATTACGGACGCGACAAATGATGCAGGCAATGGCAGGTTATTTTTCCTAAAAAATTCTGGCACTGGTTCGATTAGTGTTAAGAATTATTTAGGAAACCCAATCTGGACATTAAAGCAATCTGGCATAGTTATTATCGTAGGTAATGACAATAATAACTGGGATTTTTATTTTACCGCGTTAAATATTGATTTTAATAATCTAACGAATGGATTTACTTCTGATAATGTGCAGAACGCAATAGAAGAAGTTAAAACTTATGGAGAGGAATTTCCAAGAGCAGGATTATCCTTAACTTATAATGGCACTTTAACAAGTGGTAATTGGATCTCTTATACAGAATTATTAAGTAATCCTAGAATTATTTTTCCTGTAAAGATCCGCATCAAAGAAATTACATGGGTTAATAGCAATACCAATGTTGGTTCTTTTAACTTCCAGTTTTTTAAGAATGGACAACTCGCAGGCAATTTGATCTATACATATTCCCCGACAGCAGGGGAACGGACTGCCGGATATGGATATTCACCCGCACCATTGGATTTAGATTTTAATGCTGGTGATTCACTGTACATAAAATATGTGAAGCCAAGTGGAACTTCATTATCTGACCTCGGATTCATTATTTGGATTGCGAGGCTGGGATGATAATTAAAATTCTAAAAAACACTACTGCAAGCGACATATATCTAATAAACATGTTAATTCCTGCTAGTGGCATGATAAATATTGAAGCTACAATGTGGGCTAAACTCATTCAAAATGAAACAATCTTTTCTTTGATTAGTTCAGGAGATATTGTCGTCAACAATGGAACGACAGATTTGTCGATTCCAGCAGCAATCCACCATATTTATTTATTCCAAGAAGAAACTCCTCCAGGTGCAGAGCATTTCTCGTATCGGCGAATCCTAGATGGCTCTGTTATTATTATTCCAGAAGAACAACAAATGACCGTTTATCAGGATATGAAAATAGATTCTGGGGGAGAAATCCAAATTTATGGCGAAGTTGTTATCAGACCATAGGGGTTAAAATGTCAACAGCAGTTTTTACGAAAAATGTAACTCCTGTCCCACCCGCCGCAGGTGATGTGAGGGTATTTGTTAATAATTCAGGTATTTGGTGTTCGGAAGATGAGTATGGAAATGTGATCGTCTATGCGGGAGCAACGGCAATGCCAAAAGCTGGTGTTGTTTCCTCTGGATCATTTAGCGGAAATCCTAAGACAGCCTCTGTCATTTTCGCAACGGCATTTTCCGACAATAATTATGCAGTAAATATTACAGGAATAGACAACAGAAATTGGACAGCCGAAACTTTAACAGCAAGTGGTTTTACTATTAACGCAAACGCAAACCAAACTTTAATAGGACAAGTATTTTGGTCTGCAACACATTCAGGGGGTTAATTAATGAGTTTTTATATAGATAGTCTAATTAGTGAAGGACTTGTAAGCTTACAGAGTTTTCAAGCTGGAACAACGATAACTACGGTAGCGAGTGGCACTCAGAATATAGCGGTAGGCTCGACTACAACCCAAGTTTACCAAGGAACAGTAGCTGGTCAGATAGTCAAAATGCCTGACTGTACTTCGCTCAGTGCAATAGGATATCGTTATAGATTAATAAATGATTCAACACAAAACGTCACCGTGCAGGATTATTCGGCAGGTGCATTATTTCTTCTCGCGCCTAATCAACGTGCAGAATTGATCTGTACATCAGTGGCAACAGCAGCGGGATCTTGGTCGTATCAAGTTTCTACAAAAACGGCGTCAGGTAAAACAGATTTTGAGACGACCTATCCTGGAACGGGACTAAGCGTCAATTATGTTGGAGGCGTATTTCGCTTTAATGGCACACTTACTCAGGTGGCCGGTGGAACAATTGCACTTCCAGCAAGCACTACTGGGACATTATATGTTGATGTCGATGCTGTAGTGAAGGCAACTGCGTCACTTCCTGACGGAGCAATGCCCCTTTACACGTTTGTTACTTCAGGTGCCGCAGTAACATCTTTAACGGATTGCCGTGAGGATTATGACAACAATGCGACTTATGGTGTTGTCGGTGACATTTCTGCGATCACTAAATCAAACAGTGCAAGCGCAGGTGTACTCAATAAAATAGCTCGAGCCGATCACGTCCATGCTTCCACCCTTCCGCTGTACAAATCAGGAAGTGTTGCCGCAGGTTCTTTTACAGGCACACCTCGCACAGCAGCAGTCACTTTTGGAACAGTATTTCCTGGAACAACCTATACCGTTTCTATTACCGGAACGGACGGCAGATCATGGTTTGTCACAAGTTTAGCCGCTTCTGGTTTCACTATTAGTAGTCAAGCAAATGCCGCATTAACAGGGCCGGTTTATTGGCAAGCAACATATATCGGTGAGTCTGTTTAATTAGATAGGATCAATAATGACGCACACAATAGATAATCAAATAATAGAAGGACTAGCTGATATTGGGCGTTATCGTGTGCAATGTACGATACAGGCTACAGCTAATTCAATATTAAACTTGTCTGTATCATCAACGGGATATATTTTATTTACCGGAAGTGTGGCTGGACAAATTTTGAAACTCGGTGACGCTTCGACCTATCAAATTGGCCATACATATCTAATTCATAACAGTTCAACTCAAAATGTAGTAATTCAAAACAACGCGGGCACAGCAATCTTAACATTGCTTCCCAATAACAGAACCAATATTGTGTTGGAAATAAACACAACTGCGGAGGGAACCTGGAGATATAATCGCACATCAAATGTTGGCGCAATAACTTTAGCCGAAGGGCAGGTTGCTTTTGGAGATACTGATGGTTCAGTTGTCGGCTCAAATAATTTGTTTTGGGATAATGTTAATAATCACATAGGTATTGGTACAAATACACCAGAATCACAGCTACACGTTCTTGATGATTCGGGGGCTAATTTAATTTTTCAACTAGCAAATAATAGTCTTGGGGAGTCAGCGTTTTTTGAGTGCCGTAAAGCCAGAGGAACTAATGCCTCTAAAATAGCGGTTACGACTGATGATAAGCTCGGTGGCTGGGGTGGTTTTGGATGGTCTGGAACACAATATATTCTCTCAACTTATATGAATTTCTATGCAGAAAGACCATTTACTGCAACTTCGGCACCAGGGTATTTTTCTGTTTTCACAACTCCAGTTAATTCAATTACACCCGTTGAAAGACTTAGAATCACAAGTGCTGGTGTTGTGCAAATTGGCCCTGCTGGTGCGACGATAGCCAACAATCCGCTAGGAGTGGGTTGGGATGTAAATTCATTTGCGCAAGTTAATATTCAGAATATTAATGCGGGAAACACTGCGTCTTCTGATTATGTTGCGACAGCTAATAATGGCACAGAAACCACAAATTATATAGACATGGGTATCAATAGTTCGACCTATTCTGATCCGACGTTTACAATTAATGGGCCATATGATGGGTATTTATATACATCTGATGGCGACTTAGCTATTGGTTGTGCGTCTGCAAAGGCATTGCGATTCTTTACCGGTGGAACACTTACCGCAAACGAAAGAGCGCAGATAAGTCCAGCCGGAAATTTATTGGTCGGAACTACCACTGATAACACGTTAGATAAAATCCAAATATCAAGAGGGTCATCCGTTAACTTTCCTGTCATGGAAATGTTCGATGATTTTCTATGGACAACTCTGGGTTCTGGTACAAACCCATATTCTGTCGTGTCGGCAGTAACGGGGTCTGGAGCGGCAATTACTGTCGAAACCACTGCGACAAATAATGATTACATGGGAATGATTACAGCTTCGACAGGAACCACTACCACAGGACATGCAGTAATAGATTTTTTCAATAGCGTAAATAAAATAAGGATAGGTGGACGCAGAATATTTTTTGAAGCCAGAGTTCAAATACCTACTTTATCAGTCGCAGCACAGACATTCACAGTGCAAATCGGAATAGAAGACGGCAATGCCGCCGGTTTACCGGCAAATGGAATTTTCTTTTCCTACACTCACGGAACAAACTCGGGGCAATGGGTCGGGGTTTCTAGGGCAGGATCAACCAGTACGCCAATAAATAGTTCAGTCGCAGTAGTGGCTGGTCAATGGTATGAACTACGCGCAGAAATTAACGCAGCACGAACTGTTATTGAATATTATATTGATGGAGTGCTAATTGGAACAAATAACGCTTCCAATATTCCAGGAGCAACCTCCGGTATGCGACCGATGTTCCAGATAGATAAATCGGCTGGCTCTACAGCCAGAACATTATTAGCAGATTATATGTACTTAAAGATGTTTAGGTAATAAAGGAATAAATCATGGACTTAATCGTTAAACCAGCTTCAGCTTTAAGTGCAGAAGAAAAAGCAGCAATGGGAATTACAGGGATACCAGAGGCTTGGCCTATTGAGAGTTATCCATATACTGGCACTGTTCCTAGTGGTTTTACTCAAATGACAGATGTCGAATTTGATGCTCTAAAAGCAAATAACCAAGCCGCTTATGACGCATGGCTTGCTGCCATTAAAGTGCAGATCGTCCAGTCTAACCCAATGAAAGTTAAACTTGATACCCCTGTTGATATTGATGACCGTCCACAATTCAGAAGAATTGTTACCAGGGCAGAATGGTTATATCAGCCAAAATCACTCGATTTCTATACAGCGCAATACAACTCTCTTTATAATCGTAAACATTACGGTGCTGGATATTATGATTCACCAGATGTTGGTGATTGTATTATGCAGTTTTATGATTCTTCTAATACAGAACTGACAAAAGGAGAAAGCGAAGCTGCTGTTGATTTTCAGACAAGATTAACAGCAAACTGCGTTAAAACTATATTAGCGTGGGAAAACGAGATAGCCTTTGACGTTCAAGGGGCATTACTGTATATCGAGAGAATTCCGACAGAAAAAGCTTGGCTTTGGTGTGTCGCTGCGCCTGATGTTCCTGAAGCATATGGTGGAAATATCCCGTTTATGGGTAGGGGTATGAACTTAAAAATGATGCAACCTGGACACCCTCATTATTTTGATGCTGTGTCTGCAAGCACAATTCAGCCTGATCCTGTTTACCATTCTGGTCGAGTTCAGATAATTGTTAAGCACGGAACTGGCGAACAAATCGGCATTCAATTTGTCGTAATTATTTATGAGGCACCTCCATCATGAAAATAGTCTGGGTTACTAATGACATTTGGTATTCAAAGATGCTTCGTTTTCTATTCAGTGAAGACTCCAGCCATGTTGGAACAACTTTCAACTTTGACGGGTTGGATTTAGCCATTGATATTAATAGACCCTATGGAAGTCTTTATGGACTGAAATACTGGTTTCATAAATATAGAATCGTCGAGCAAGTCGAATTAGTCCTTCCCCATGATTTAGAAATTGAAATGCTAAAAACAGTAGCTGACTATGCTGTTATGCGTCCTTACGATATGGGTGGTTACTATTACGGAATGGTTTGGGGTTTGTTGCATAAGTTTCTAAGACTTCCTTTGCCAAAAGTAAATAAATGGTCTGACGGAACAGGTGCTATGTGTCAGGAAATAATAATTCCAATTCTCAAAAGCAAAACAGTTAAAGACACAGGTATCGTTAATGATATATACGACTTTGCCAATATGTCACCCAGCATGACAAAAGAATATTTTAAGAAAATAACCAAGAATAATCCTTTATGGAAATGGTCATAATGATTAAAATAAAGAAGCTAAAATCGACAGAAGAATTTAAAGAATACACACGTCTCTTCAACAAAGCGATAGGTTATTCTAATGTTCCATGGCAGTATTATGCTTCAGGGGAAATATGGGCAGCTATAAAAGATAACCAGATTAAAGGTGGATTTGTTTTAGTTCCAGGATATTTTAATCTGCGTTCTATTCTTCAAATGCCAGAAAACATTCAAGAACAAAAATATAAAGACCATTTGAAAATGATGAACAACCTTTGCGATAATACAGGATACTTTTTAAATGGAGTTTCCTTCTGGGAAGGAATCTGGTTCACATTTTATATGATCCTTGTTTGCTTGTTCTATAAAAAAGGATACTTTGTTTATACCTATCCTGTCACCGATACTGGACTTGAAAAATATTATGGTAGTGGAGATCCTATTCTGATTCACAGTGGAGTTCCAGAACATCTGCCAGGACATTCCGACGAGATGGAACCAGAAAATGTGGAAATAATAACGAGACTTGGCGTCTTAAAAATATTTATATACCGCACGAAAAGAATGTTTAGAGCCAGAAAAGTCCAGAAAAAGAGGGCCAGCAAGAAATGATCAGCCGATTTAATAACTGGATGGTAACGACAAAACTGTATAAATATCTCACAAGAATGATATTACCTTTCCTTGGATTTCGAATCTGGGGAGTTCCGGCTTATGATATGGAAAATTATTTTCGTATACGAAAGTGCATAAGGGATAATCCTAATGAAATATACGCTTTCGTATGTGTCAATAAAAAGGCAGTTTCCTATTTTCTCAACCATCTTTTAACAGGCGCAAAATGGAGTCATGCTGGCTTCCTATATTTAGATGATGAAGGTGAAGTCCGCATGAGGCATATGCTGGGTAGTGGATTTCAGGACTGGACGTTATTATCCTATTTAAGAGAAGTTGATGATTTTGCACTTCTTACGGTTCCAGTAATGCCCGAGAAAAAGGATCAATGCAAATCGAGACTTGCTAAAATAGAAAGACGCCATCTTCTAGTATCTTATGATTTCAATTTCGATTTGTCGGACAAGCTGGTAACAATCCTTGATGACGAAACGGATGATCGGTTTGTTGGTTGTCCACTTTATTGTTCCGAATTGGTTTGGGTGTGCTGTTATGGTCTAGTAAGCGACAATCATGTGTTGCAGCCAAAATGGAGGCTGGAACGAAGTGTATTTGAACCCGATGATGTCTTTGTGGCTTGCAAAAAAATAGAGGTATAAATGACTGACTTTAAGAAAAGACGGGATGAGGCTCTTAGAAAGAACGCTTTTGTCCTTTTCGAACAACTGCAAAAATCCACCCAGGAATGGACCTCGAAACTGACCGGCATACAGCACTGGCAGCCAGAACACGGATATGACGTTTTTGTGTTTGATCCCGACAACAAAGGGACTGTTTATGTCCTTTTGCGCAGATGGAATGAAGAACGGCGTAGGTTTGACGAACAGATGCTCAAACACGCGACAGAACACACGGAACCAGCTCAGGTAGTACAAGACGCTAAGGAATGGATAAAAACGCACTGGAGCGATTTAAAGGGCTTTTCCGACGATGTGCCAGAAAATGAACATAATCCAGAAGTGGAGCATGTAGAAACTCCGCTCGATCCAGATTTGGATCAAGCAAAACTGGAAGAGAAGGCTGAAGATGCTTTAGAGGAAGGGTCAAAGAATGAAGCTGAGGCTAAGTTCGAGAACTTCCTGGACGATGGAGTTCAGACTCCCAAGGAAAAGGAAGAGATTTGGAAGAAGCCTATGCTGCGACGGCTGGCGACCCAGATGAAAGAGATGGAGAAAGACCATTCACAATTTGAACGTGCTTTACAAAACGATGTGAAAAAACGTCGGGACAATGCACTGGAGAAGTCTGTGTTTAATCTGACTGAAAAGATGAAAACACTGACAGAAAAGGTTAAGTCCAATGCTTGATTTACTTGAAAAAGGCATGAGGGAGCCGGACGAAAATGACTATATGACCGCTTATTCAATAGAAGGTCATCCAGAAGTTCATTTATCCCATCATTATTTCCGTAATCTAAATCCAGATCAAATTAAGAACTTAACTGGTCTGATGCAACAACACTTTGGGAAAAAACCTCTGGAAGCCAAGACTGTCGGTCTGCAAAACCAAGAAATGTTTGGACCGGAAAAAGATATTCGAGTTTTAGTTAATGATGAACTTGCTCCTCATCTTGATCCAGAATTAAAAAACAAATTTAATGAAATCGCACCCAGCAAATATCCTTACCGACCGCATGTTACAACTAATGATAAGCAAGCTATTCAAGGACGAATTAAGAATTTTTATTTTCTTCGCGGGAATGGACAGGTTTTATTTGCTACCAATGCGCAAAAACCAGAATTAAAAAAGGGATTAGGTATGAAAGTGAACGCTAAAGTTGAAGGAATTGAAGTTAAACGACCTCAAGGCGGCATGGGAACAGGAATTGTTAATACTGGAGTCGCTACTGGAATGCCAGCAACTCCGAAAGTTGGAGTTCCACCTAAGCTGTCCCCAATGACAGGAAAAATGAATAATGTTGCTGCTCCAATGGCAAAAGCCGAACCAGACCCTCTAAAATACGGTCTGCCTCAAGTAAAACAAGGAGATATTATTCCTCCAAAAATGCCACCACAGGCACCAGGAAAGCTTGACTATTCTGAATTTAATAGACCAACTTATTCCACTTCTGGTAAAAACAAACCTCTTCATAATCCTGTGCAACATTCTAAAGGAGCAATGACTGGGACGGAAAGGGAAATCCATAAATCTGAAGGACTAGAACGAGCTCGAAATGTAATTGCAAGAAAATCCCAGTCTAAATTGCCAGTAGGAAAACCTCAGAATCCTATAATGGAAAAAGCTGATGATCCAAAGTTTGAGCGGTGTGTAATGGATGTTAAAGGCCAAAACAAAGCTGAAGGCAAAACACAAGAACAAAGAAATCCTTGGGCAATTTGTCATGCAAGTTTAGGTAAGGCGCAAGATTCTGGATATGAAGGAATAGAAAATCCTTTAGTCCAAGATCAACAGCCTATGATGAAATGCGATAGAGGTTATATGACAAAATCAGTACAATTGTTACGTAAATGTATGGCAAGTAAGATGCAAAAACACGAACCAGGAAAAATGCCAGTATTCATGAGGGACTAAAAATGAACTACGATCCTAAAAATCCAGCAAGCTTTCCCCCTGATGAATTACTTCAAGGATATAAAGTCGAAGCTGAACATGGCGGTACTCCATCTGAACGTCTGACGACAGGTATTGACCATATTAAAGAAGACAAAAACTATTACGACAAGCTAGACATTATGGAACATACACCTTTAAGTCGTCTTCAATCACTGCGAAAATGTATGAATAGCAGTCTTCAAAAAACGTCTGGAGAGGCTGTAAAGGAAGCTATGAAAAAACCATTACATGCGACCGGTCAGGGATTTGAAGATGTCTATAGGAAAATTCCAGGATCGCAACACATATTAACTTCCAATTTTGATTCTTCCAATCCTAGTCATCGTGAAGCTTTACATCAAGTCATAAAGAAATTCAGAAAATTATATGTAAGGTAATCTCACCAGATATTTAACAGTTCAGTATGCCCTAATTGCAAATACATCTCTTTAATAAAGTCTTGCCATTCAGATAAAGGATGATTTTTACGCTGGATAATCATGTTTTTAATTGTGGCATAGTTCATCATTACCATTCTGGTCTGTAGAAAACTTTCTGGTAATAAAGCTTTTGCCGTTTTTAAGTCTTTTTTTGCTATAAAACTATTGATATGGTCAATATAACTTTGAGGTATTTCAGTACTAAAGTTTTCTTTGGAAAGCGGTTGTTTAGTGAGTGTATGAATAGTAGACTGTGAACTTTTAACAACGCCAATAGAATAACAATCGAATTCTTGCCAGAAATAGCGTGGAGCTTTAATTTGGACCCAACAGACCATCATGCGTAAAAACTTATCATGCCCTCTGTCCTGTTTCGCCAAGGATTTGCATACATCTGGCATTCGTTGTTTTTTACTATCAAAATTTAAACGAACTCCTTCAAGTGCATATGGATAACCAGCTTCATAAAGGACATAACATTCAATCATTTTAGCTCCGGTAAGAAATGCAATAGGCCAGCAGTGTCATCAGTATCTACCGTATATTTTTTTCCTATTGCCCATGATTCATTTAAGTCATTACCATATTCAGGCAAAATCTTTACTACGTCAACACCATAGGCATCACATATGCTTTTCACTTGTAAATAAGCTTTAAGGCCAGCATCGTCCATATCAAAAGCGCAGCAGATTTTCTTGCCAGTTTTTCTCGCCAGTTCTCTTATCCTGCGAATCTGGACAGCAGAAAGCATTGAGCCGAACGTGCAAATTCCAGTATGTCCCCAATTATAAGCAGTAATGGCATTGAAAGGACCCTCACAAATGAACAAATCCTGTCCTTCAGGTCGTTCATAAGTTAATAGGAATTGGCCACATTTAAAGCCTTTAGCTGTCCATGTTTTAGATTCGGATTTGGGATCGACATACCGTTCCTGATAACCGACAAGTTTACCTTCAAGCCGGACGAGAAAGACAACCGCATTGGCTTCCACGTCGATAATGACTTCAGAGTAAAGCGCTTCTGGAACTCCACGTCGGATTGCATATTTGGATGCCGGATGGTCTGGTCGTTCATCAATGCGCCAGTACCGGTGAGACGGAAGGGAAAAGGACGGTAAGGATTGCTGTTCCTCAAGACTATTTACTATTGGATCAATCAGAGTTAAATCATCTTTATATTCAATAGCATACCGGTTAAATAAACTGAGTTCGTTTTTTGGGACCCCATATTTTTCCAATAAAGTATAGATATTGAATTTCGTATGGCATCGGAAACAACTGCCAGCCTGATCTTTTTCATATAACCAGACTTTCCATTTATTGTTTCCGCAGAAGGGACATTCCTTAAAACGAAACCTCATAGAAATAAGTTGTACTTCTATGCTATTCCTAGAACAAAGATCAATAATGTCTGAAGGATTAACTTTCATGACGCCTTGATGGATATTTCTGCACCGAGTTTTTTCAGTTCATTCACAGCCTTTTTTACATTTTCCATCGTGGAGAAAGAAAATGAAGATCCTCTTTCTCGGAGCAAAAATGTAGCTAGTTCAATGGTGTGTTTTAATGGTTTCACCGTATCTCTTAGGAAATCGGTAAAAGATTTAACGTCTTCTTTGGCTTTTTGATATTCTGGTGTTTCCTCTACTTGTTCTGTTGCGTCTTTAATTTCCACTATGCAATAACTGATGATTTTTTTTAATTCTTCAGAGTCTTTTTCCAGAAAACTTTCAGCTTGTTCTGGATCGTGAGACTTAGCGTAGTTTTGGAATTCTTTTGTAGCCTGAACGGTTCCTGTTGCCGGTTTTCGTTTTTTGCCAACAAAGATTGTTTCTTCTGCATAACTATTATCATTATTATTCATTTTATTATTCCTTAAAATTTATTGACATAAGTTTTGTTTTGGCTGGTTGGATTTTCATGAACCGAAGTACGTTGGCAATATAGGCACCGCGATTCAAATAATTTTTGGCTTGCCGTTCTTCTATTTTGTGCATTTCTCCCCAGCTTGGACGGTTATATTCGTTTATCCCTCTTGAAAAAGCGAGTGCGTTTGATCTGTTTTGAAATTCAAACTTTAGATTTCTGAGAAATTCGTTTTGAGTTTCAGTAAAAATTACTACATGTTCTTTTTTGATTTCAATAGTGTTTATCATTTAAAACCCCATCTGTTCACCACGGCGACGAGGAGAATCCATCCCTTCATTTGTCATGGGCTCTTGCTGTTGATGCTGGTTTTGCTGTGGATCTCCGCCTAAATTTGCCATTAATCTTTCCAGTATTTGTTGGACAGGACTGGCTGCAATTGCTTGAGCTTTTGCATAACATGTATCAATTTGTTTAACCAAAAATGGAAAATTAGTAGCCTCCAGTTTTTGATTATTTTGAAACATATTTTCCAGTTCAGACTCAATAGCTTTAGCAAATACTTCTAAAATAAACGAACCTTCCTCAAGAGACTCAACTGCTTTTAGGAAATTATTATTACTAAGACAAGATGTAAGCGCATTAACACGTTTGATTTTCTGGAAGGCGGTTATTTTAATAGGTGGTGGTGGTGGAACTTCTTCGATTGGAACTTCTTTTTTGGGTGGGTCTGGCGGGACTTCCCTTTGCGGCAACTGTTTCTTCATCTTTCCTCCATGATAGTTCAAGAGATATAAGACTATCCTTTAGACTTTTCTTGATGCTCTTGATTCTGCGGTCTGCGTACACTGTCCTATTAGTTGACCAGAAAATATCAATGGAGGCAAGAACTAACGCCAAAATTTTATCTATCGGAAAAGATGAACGTGTTTCTGGTACCCAACCCCAAAAATTAACGGGAAGTTCTTCGAAGTTTTCAAGAAGGGTTAAAGTTACCTGATCAGCTTTGGCTTTGATCTGTTCAAGAAGTTTAATTTCGCTGGCAGACTTCCAGTTCCAGCATTGCGGTCTGCCTGAAGGCCAGCCTTCTTTGATTCCATTAATAGCTAACCCCTTTTTATGGACTTGCATTAAAACTTAAACCATGATAACAGATTGGAACCATAAATAAAAGCCGAATATTTGTAAAAAACAAGTTAAGAAATCCAAAGATCCTCCGATAAGAATAGTAGGAGGAAAATGGATATGCCAAAAAATAACCGAGGTTCTTATTGCTGTCCTAATCCCGAATGCAAAAATCACAGCGATCCCGAACAAGGCTTTTTCATAAAGAAAGGCTACTACTTCGCTAAACATCATAGCAAGAAAATCCCAAGGTATCAATGTAAGGTTTGCGGTACAAAATTTTCTTCTAACACTTTTAAAGATACCTTTAAACAGCATAAACCAGAGTTGAATGACCTGATATTCCAGTTTTACTCCAGCAATATATCCCAAAATAGATTGGCCAAAAATTTGCATGCAAACAAGAAAACCATAGTGAGAAAAATCAAGTTTTTAGCCAATAAAGCGAGACAAATACATGAAAAACAATTAACTGATAAAAAGATCCAGATAAATCTAGTACAATTCGACGAAATGGAAACTTTCGAGCATACCCGCATGAAGCCAGTTACGATTGCCATTGCGGTTGAATGCTGGTGGGACGCTGAAAAAAATGTTTACCGTACTGGCCGCATTGTTGATGCCATAGCTGCACCGATGTACTACAAAAGCAGAAATGCACCTAAAGCACAGGAGAAGTACGGTGACAGAGAGGATTTAAGCCAAGGAGCAAGAGTTGACGTTGTTGAATCAATCAAAAAAGCTGCAAGTAATCCAAGAATAAGAATATTAACTGACGGCAAAAAGTCATATGGCAATTTATTCACAAAAATATTACCGGAAAGCAGACACGAAGTCATTTTAAGAGAACAAAACAGCGGTGCAAAATTGGATAAAATGTTCTCTTTAAATCATACTTGTGCAAGGCTACGACACGATTTATCAAGAATGGCAAGGAAGTCTTGGGTTACAACTAAAAAAGTTGATGGGCTACAAGAACACCTCGACCTTTATATCGCCTACTGGAATGAATATGATTTAGCTAGCTGAAGTTATCTCAATATTTTTCCAGTTTTCTGGTAGTCTTTCGTTATAAAATTTCTCTATTTCTGCACGTTTTTCATTGCTGATAAGGATATCTTTGATTAATTCTCGATTTGTTCTTAATTCTATAGTCACTTCGTCTTTATGCTTTGCAACAAAAGAATATGCTCCTTCTTTGCCCTCGACAAATTCCCATGCACAAAAAACCCCAACAGTTTTATTTGCTGCTTTTAATGCTCCCCAAAAATCTCTAATATCACGCTCTCCGGCTTTAGTTTTTTGATTTTTAATCTGAATCGGATTCCCATTTCCATCCCAACCATCAATTCCTTTGTCATTTGATTTTTTCTCGTTACATTTCCAACCCATCAGATCACAAATAGTCTCTGCGAAAATATGACCATTCATAGAACGCAATTCTTCCTCTGTTTGAAACATACCTTTGATTTCGTAATCAAAAAAATTTGCCAAGTTAAGTCTTTTTGCTCCAAGTTTACATGCAACAGGTGAAACATCGCCAACTATAAATTTTCGTTTCAAATCGACACAGGCTTTCGCTGTAGTTCCTCCACCACTAAAACAATCAAGAACCAAATCGCCATCATCAGTAGCACATTCAATAATTCTTTTTACTAATTCTTCCGGCTTTTGAGTCGGATAGCCAATACGTTCTTTTGCTTGAGAGTTAATGGCATTAATATCAAGCCAAAGATCATCTATTATTTTTCCCTTCATCTTCTTTAAATGCTGTTTTAGTCTGGGGGTTCCTTTTTTTGTATAATATATTAGATTGTCCTTTTCATATTGTTCCATAGTTTCTATGGGACATCGCCAATACCCATCAACTCCTTTCCATTTGTATGTATATCCGCCGCCAGCAAGCCCTTTTGCACTTAAGTCTCTGTCAAGATATTTCCCCTCACCATCTGTGTGTTTATAGCGTTTTAAATATTTTTCGGAATAATTAACAAACACGGAGTTGAATTTATTTTTATTGGATTTTGTATAAAAATAAATGGTATCATGGACATTTCCAAGAGAATTACTATCTCCATGAGCAGATGTTCTTTTCCATATTATTTCTGATTTGAAATTTTCAGGCTTAAAAATATCATCCAGTAAGCACCGAAGCCTATGACTTGCATGATAGTCACAATGTACAAATATAGATCCGCTTGGTTTTAGTAATTTATGTATTTTTTCAAGTCTAGGCTTAATCCATTCGATATAATAACGGACATCTCCCTTAAATTTATCACCAAAAGAACGAAGTTCCGAACCGTTTTTCCATACAATATCTCTATCTAATCCAGAAAAGAAGGGTGGATCAATATAACAAAGATCAATGATGCCTTCACCCCCTTTCAATTCTTTCACCATATCCTCAAGCCAATCAATATTATCTCCACAAACAATCGTATTTTGCTTTGGATCTATTTTCATATCACTATCCTCCAATTTAAACCTCCTTTTCTTCGGAACTGAGAAAAATATCTAAAAGAAAAAACTGCCTAATTGTAACTTTGTAACGCAGGAAAGTCTTGCCTACCTGATATTGCGAAGTGAAATAAAATAAAATTACTTATTTTGTTTTAGGCGACCAGTTGATGATAATTTTGAGATACCAAAAAGTGTAAAAGGAATTTCTCTCAAAGATGCAATTAAAAAATCCAATAAAACCATAAATTGGCTTAATAGCCAAGACCATTAAAAGGGGTTAGCTAGTATTTGATTCAAGAAAGAGATACGTCTACTTTTTTGCCTTGTTGGATTTTTGTCTAACGGTTTTGGCTAGTTGGTTAAGACCACGAAAAGGGGTCAGCTATATTCCATTAAAGATAGTTTTGGATAATTCTGTAAAGGCTTTTTCTTTATTACCAATTTGAGCGTAAAGCCCTCGCTTCTATAAGCGACGGGATATAAGCGAGCTGAAAAGATTTTGAGCCTGCAAGCCGTTGCGAAAATACGCCAGGAATTTTCGTAGATGGCCTTGCGGCGACTGCAAATCAGTGTTAATGGGTAGATGTCCTGAGCACGCAAGTGTTCGCTGGACGTTGGGACTGGAGTACCTAGGTTCTGCGTGAAATATCGCCGCCGCTTGGCAAACTTAGGTTGTAAAGCTCCTCGGTTTCGTAACACACGAGAGTTTGCTTGTGTGCGGTAGGGGCATCTATCGCTAATTAAGGGAATCCCTCACTTCAAAACACGACGTAAGGAGTGGTTAAGTGACGGGAGGAGGTCAACGCAATACATATATTTACCAATTTGAGCGTAAAGCCCTCGCTTCTATAAGCGACGGGATATAAGCGAGCTGAAAAGATTTTGAGCCTGCAAGCCGTTGCGAAAATACGCCAGG
>Ga0209083_1001730_pt1 | contig 23502 bp, 15 predicted proteins | sample AM7aDNAmetaG_FD_184132 | JGI IMG/M metagenome (GOLD analysis project Ga0209083, IMG submission 184132) | Freshwater microbial communities from Finland to study Microbial Dark Matter (Phase II) - AM7a DNA metaG (SPAdes) (version 3) | ecosystem: Environmental > Aquatic > Freshwater > Lake ...
TGGTGATCCAGTTGCCAACGAAATTATTGGCATTGTTGGTGATTATCTTGGGCAGGGGCTTGCAATCCTGATTGATCTTTTGAATCCCGAATGCATCGTGATCGGTAGTATTTATGCCCGTAATGTCAATTTATTTAAACCTTTAATTGATAATGTATTACAACGTGAGGCTATTCCTTCGGCTCTGGGGGTCTGTCAAATTAAACCGGCAGAACTCGGCGAATCGATTGGCGATTTTGCCGCTTTGTGCGTTGCCATTTATGAAGATAAATTCTAAATCATTTGAAAGTGGAAAATAGAAAATTGTTGGATGAGTTATTAGAACGGTATCCTCAATTGGAATCTGTTGGGACAGAAATTGGAAAAGCTGCTGAAAGCCTGATCAATTGTTACCAAAACGGAGGGAAAGTCCTGGTATGTGGCAATGGTGGGAGTTGTTCCGATTCGGACCATATTGTTGGCGAGTTGATGAAAGGGTTTGAGCACAAACGTCCGCTTGATCAGGTGATGAAGCAACAACTGGTTTCGATTGCCGGTGAACGCGGGGCATATCTTGCGGAAAAACTTCAGATGGCTTTGCCAACAATTTCATTGACAGCGCACAGTGCCCTGATTACAGCGGTAGCCAACGATACGGATGCCAACCTGATTTTTGCCCAGCAGGTAATGGGATATGGAAATGCAGGTGATGTCCTGATAGGGATCAGCAGTTCCGGCAATTCACAGAATGTGATCGACGCAATGCTTACCGCCAAATTAAAGGGAATGACCATAGTCGGTTTGACCGGTGAAACTGGTGGAAAAATGAAACCACTCTGTGATGTACTCGTAAATGTACCGGGAAGAAGGACTGCTTTTGTTCAGGAATTGCATTTACCTGTCTATCACACGCTTTGCCTGATAATCGAACAATATTTTTTCAATAACAATACCACTAATTATTAATTAAATTCATCTATACCATGCAGGAAAATAACAAACTTAAAGAGAAAAGCAGGATTTCAAGACGCGCGTTTATTGGTAATGCAGCAGCAGGAACGGCTTTATTGGCAGTAGCTCCTGCCATCAATTTAATGGCCGAAGATTTTCAGCAGGCTCAACCCTGGCCTGCCGATGCACCACAGTACAAATTTCACATGATTGGTCATGCCCACATCGATCCGGTTTGGTTATGGCCATGGTCTGAGGGACTTGCGATTACACACAGCACTTTTCAGTCGGCTCTCGACCGCATGAACGAAAATGCCGAATTTTGTTTTATCTCAAGTTCTGCTCAGTTTTATGCATGGGTTGCCGAAAACGATCCAAAGATGATCGAACAGATCAAAAAGCGGATCAACGAAGGCCGTTGGAACATCATGGGCGGATGGTGGATCGAGCCTGATGTGAACATCCCAAGTGGTGAAGCGATGGTGCGCCAGGGACTTTATGGTCAGTTGACCTTCCAAAAATTATTCGGCAGGAAAGCAACCATCGCCTTTAATCCCGATTCATTTGGTCATACAAGCACTTTGCCGCAGATCATTTCCAAGCAAGGGATGGACACCTATATTTTCATGCGCCCCGGGCCACACGAGAAACCAATTGCGGATGATCTGTTCTGGTGGCAAGGTGCAGATGGAACCAAAGTATTGACATACAGGATTGAACAAAGTTACAACGATAGTGGCGATGTGAAGAACCGGATGCCAAGAGTCCTTGCCCAGGTTAAAGACAAGCAACCCATAAAGAGCTTCCTCTATTTCTTTGGGGCTGGCGACCACGGAGGTGGCGCAACTAAGGAAAACATGCGTTCAATCGAAGAGTTGAAGAAAGAAAAAGGGGGACCAGTTGTCCTTTATAGTACACCGGAACGGTATTTTAAAGAGATCCGCGCCGACAAATCACTAAAGCTTACAACTGTAAATGATGACCTTCAGCACCATGCAGCCGGTTGTTATACCGGTGAAATGGAAATCAAGAAAGGAAACCGTCAGTCGGAAGCAGCACTTGTTCTGGCTGAGAAGGTTGCCGCAGTCGGTTCCTTTGCATGGGGCGCCCGATATCCAAAGCAAGAATTGACAAAAGCCTGGGAAAGGGTTCTGTTTATGCAATTCCACGACAGCATGGCTGGCACCTCACTTTGGGACCATTCCAAAACTGCCCGCGACGGCTACGGTCATGCCCTTGATGTAGCAAGTCAGGCTACTTATATGGCAATTCAGAAACTTGAATGGCAGATTGCCGCTGAAGATCCGGATTCATCCTATATGGTTGTATTTAATCCCCATGCCTGGGATATTCAGGAATATGTCGAATACGACTTCAACTGGGGAAATAATCACAAAGGATCACGTGTTGAGGATGAAAAAGGAAATCCGCTTCCACACCAATGGACTGCAGGTTCAACCGAGACAGGAAGCCGCAGGAAGATCATTGTAAACACTCCGGTTCCAGCAATGGGGTACCGTCAGATCAGGATTCACGATGGAGAGGCAGGTGTTCCCGCAGGTAAGGTAAAGGCTGAGGAAAACAGGCTCGAAAATGAATACTATAAAATCAGTATCTCTTCGAATGGTTCTTTGAGCATCTATGACAAGGAAAACAAAAAAGAGGTCTTTGCTGGTGGCCAGACAGGTTGTAAAGCGGTTGTAATCGATGATCCAAGCGATACCTGGAGCCATGATATCAAGACTTTTGACAAGGAGATCGGTCAGTTTGGAAAGGCGGACATTAAAATATTGGAGAATGGTCCTGTTCGTGCAACTCTACGTGTGACCACGAGTTGGGGTGCATCTTCGTTATCCATTGACTGGTCGTTGTGTTCCGGTTCCCGAAATATTGGCGCTAAAGTTACATTGGACTGGCACGAACATCTCAAGATGTTGAAATTCAGCTTCCCGGTTGACATTGAGGCTCCGGTCCCAACTTATGAAACCCCATACGGACATATCGTCAGGGAAGCTAACGGCAATGAAGATCCCGGACAACGCTGGATTGACGTTACCGGCAAAAGCTCTGGCAGCACCTATGGTTTAACGGTGATCAATGATGCCAAATACGGTTACAATGTGAAAAACAACGACATGCGCATCTCTGTTGCCCGTTCGGCTGTTTATGCCCACCACAATCCGAAAGTTCTCGACATGACTGCCGAACATTTGTGGATGGATCAGGGGATGTTTACCTTTAAAATGATGCTGGTCCCTCATGCCGATACATGGGCAAAAGCCAACGTGGTAAGGCTTGCAGAGCAGTTTGTCGAACCTGCACCTGCGATTTACCAGGGCATCCATGGCGGTACTTTGCCAAAATCAAATTCTTTCCTTTCGGTCGATGTGCCCAATGTGATCGTTTCTTCGATTAAACAATCCGAAATTGGGGACGATACAATTGTGCGTTGTGTAGAAACTTCAGGTGCTGCGACTACAGCCAAACTCGATTTGAAATTTGTCAAAAAGCAATGGTCCGGAAAATTTGGTGCTTTAGAAATCAAAACCCTCCGCATCAAACGCGATGGTACGATCAAAGAGGTCAACCTTCTCGAAGAATAGATATGTTTCAAAATGATTCTTTTTACCGCAGAGAACCGCAAAGTTAATCGCGAAGTTCTAAATATGGCTTTGCGGCTCTATCGAATACTTGGCGATCTTAGCATTTAAAACTTTAAAATATATTCAAATTATTAATAATTAATACTTTAAATTGTGAACAATTCAAAATTCGGGCTTCAGAAATTGCTTCCGGTGTTTATGTCCTTTATAGTCATGGGCTTTGTTGATATTTTAGGACCAGCCACCAGTTATATTCAAAAAGATTTTGGGTTATCAGAAACCGTATCAGGTTTTCTTCCAAGTATGATCCTTGTCTGGTTTTTCATCCTTGGAGTGCCAATGGGGGTTTTACAAAATAAATATGGAAAAAAAAATATGCTTAAAATTGGTATGGTTGTGCAGGCATTAGGGTTATTGTTACCATTTATCCATTATGCTCCCCCTTCCATGGTTTTTTTAGTATATATTTCTTTTATACTTATCGGAATTGGAAACACAATTATTCAGGTATCTGCAAACCCATTATTACAGGATGTCTCTCCGTCAGAGAAACTAGCCAGTTACATGAGCAGTTCTCAATTTGTAAAAGCAATTATTTCGTTTTCGGGACCAATTATTGCCTCTTATTTTGCAACTAGTTTTGGCGATTGGCGACTTGTTCTATTGGTTTACGGGATAACTTCAATTATTGGAGCGATCTGGTTATCAATGACTCCTATTGTTGAAGCAAAATCGAACAGTAAATTAGCCACCTTTGGTTCATGTCTTAGCTTACTAAAAAACAACTTTATTGCCTTGATGGCATTGTCCATTTTTTTGATTGTTGGCGCTGAGGTTGCCATTAATACTAAAATAGGTTCTGTTTTAACATCAAAATACACCATTGACGTAACAGTAGCTACACTTGGCATCAGTGCATTTTTCCTTGGTGAAATAGTTTCACGTTTGATAGGTACGATCATATTAAATTGGATCAAACCACGCTTGTTTTTATTACTGGCTTCAATTATTTCACTTGTTGGTATTGCCGGTGTCGTATTATCACCAAGTCATGTAGCTGTAAATATTGAAATTGTTAGTTTCATGGATAAAATAAAGCTATTTTTTAACTCAGAGATCAGTATGGCGTTTGTATCCATTTTCATCATCGGGTTAGGAATTGGCAGTATGTTCCCTATTATTTTCTCTTTTGCGTTGAAAAAAATGCCTGATAGAGCCAATGAGATTTCCGGTTTATTGATAATGGCGGTTTCAGGTGGTGCTGTTTTTCCTCCGGTAATGGGTTTTGTGATTTCTCATATTAGTTCTATTGCAAGCTTAGGGGTTATTGGATTCTGCATGTCGTATATTTTATGGGTATCCCTGAAAATGCTGAAAGACTAATATCTCAAGCAGGTAACTGGCCATTAATGGCCGGTTGCCTGCTTCCGTTTGAATAAAGAACCTTTTTTTTGACGACCGTAGTGTTGAAATAAGGTTTCTTTGAATCCCAGATATGCACTAAATTTCGGATTTAAGGACTATTCTAATGCACAGGTTAAAATCCCATCTTCTGATTATCGTATTATTTATCGGTTGGCAACCTGCTATTTCACAGGTTATTGCCAGGCCTTTACCAAAAAAGGGTTTTGAAAAGCGGATCACCGATGCGGTCAATTCCATCCGTTTGATCGACACCCACGAACACCTGATGAGCGAAAAAGAGGCGTTGACAGGTGTTGCCGATTTCAGTACGCTGTTTATCAACTATCAGTTGGAAGACCTGATCTCTTCAGGTGCCCCATCCGATCAGTTGTATTCTGTCTTTAAGTCAAAAGACATAAGCCTTGAGGAAAAATGGGATGTTTTCAAAAACTATTGGGCCAATACACGATCCACAGGCTACGGCAGGACAGTTCTTATCACAGCCAAAGACCTTTACGGGATCGACGACATCAATGAGAACACCTACAAGGAGTTATCGAAACGGATCAAAGATTCCCACAAGGAAAAATATTATGAGACGGTCCTGAAGGAGAAAGCAAAGATTGATGCCTCGATTATCATGGAGTACAATACAGTAACTCCAAGGGACGTCAGGAACGAAGGGAACTGCAATTTCAGGAGTTTTTTCGTTTACGATAAGTTCGTCACCATCTTTGGTTACGACAGGATGAATACAAGGGTGGCACAGTATGGCTTGAAATTCACATCTTTAAAGGAGCTTGAATCGGTGATCGATACAGTTTTTGGCAATGATGTCAAAAAAGGGATCCAGGGTATTAAGTTCGGAATCGCCTATAGCAGAACTTTAAAGTTTGATGAGGTTTCAAAAGAAACGGCCAATGCCGTTTTTGAGAAGATGAAAGCTGATCCGGCAAAACTCCTTTCATTTGATGAAGCCAAACCCCTGCAGGATTACCTCTTTTTTAAAGTTTTAAGCCTTTGTGAAAAATATAATCTTCCGGTTCAGATTCATACCGGACTTCAGACCGGTACAGGGAACGACATTACAAACTCAAATCCGACAGGTTTAGTAAAGGCTTTTTTCAAATTCCCAAGACTGAAATTTTGTTTGCTTCATGCCGGGTATCCTTTTGGTGGGGAAATCGCCACCATTGCCAAGACTTTCGCAAATGTCTATATTGATATGGCTTGGTCGGCTATGATTTCACCCTCCTATACGATACGGAATCTTGAGGAATACATCGAAACTGTTCCGGCAAACAAAATCATGTGTTATGGTGGCGATTGCCAGAATGTCGAAGGTGCTTATGGCGCTTCCATCCTTGCCCGTGAAACGGTTGCAGCAGCCCTGATCAACAAAGTGAAAACGGGCTACCTCACTGAAGATGAAGCAATCGCGATAGCTAATAAAGTGTTGAGGGAAAATGCAATCAATATTTACAGTCTTAAATTGTAATACTGTAGTTCCGAATTATAATCGAGCAGTTCTTTGTGAAATCTTAGTGACTTAGTGCCTTGGTGGCAGAAAAAATAGGCCACAAAGTCACAAAGACACTAAGGATCACAAAGTTCATAATAATTGATGTTATCATGAGAAGAATTATTTTATTGTGCTTATTTTTAATTAATTATATTGGAAATGCATTCAGTCAGGAGAAACTGGAACAAAAAGAACAAATTCCGATCCTGGCCTGGTATAGTATTCCGGCCAGTCAGACGACTGAGGCGCGTTACCGTGAGATGAAAGAGGCTGGCATTACCCATTCGCTTAGTTTCTTTTCAAATCTTGGTGAACTTCAAAAAGCATTGGATGTAGCCGCTAAGGTAGGTGTGAAAATAGTTGCCTCATGTCCTGAAATGAAATCTGAAACCGAAAAGACAGTCAAAGCTTTGATGAATCATCCGGCATTAGCAGGTTATCACCTGATTGATGAACCCGGGTATTCAAAATTCAAGGAACTTGGGGATTGGGGCAAACAGATCCAATCGGTTGACAACAAGCACTTTTGTTATGTGAACCTCTTCCCGAACTTTGCAGATACGGCAACACAGCTCCAGACCAAGGATTACCGCAAGTATGTGAGCGATTGTGCCAAAATGATCCCGTTACAGTTTTTATCGTTTGATTATTATCCTGTCCTTAAGGACCATCTCTCCAAAACCTGGTACGAAAATCTGGAGCAATTTTCAGATGAAGCCAAAAAAGCTGCCAAACCATTCTGGGCTTTCGCACTCACCACCAATTACGACGAAAACCATGTTACGCCACAAACATTGGCTGCCATGCGACTTCAAGTATTCAGCGATTTAGCCTACGGTGCACAGGGAATCCAGTATTTTACCTATTGGTCGGCAACTTCTGTCAATGCCCCGTCCGGTGAAGACCAACGCGGTGCGCCCATCAGTGTGGCCGGAAAACGCAGTGTGGTTTATGACCGTGTCAAACAAATGAGCCAAGAGATCAGGAATCTCTCCAGTGTTTTCTATGGCGCGAAGATGTTATGGGTCAGGCATTTTGGAAAAGGAGCGATCCCGCAAGGGACAATTCGTTTGACCAGCTTGCCGGAACAAATTAAAGTTTTGGATACAAATGGTGCCCCTGCGCTTGTTTCTTTGCTCGAAAACGGGGCAAACACCTTTATGGTGGTGGTCAACAAGGATTATATCAACAGCATCAACCTGACGGTTTTTGGTGACGAAACTGTGAAAAAAGTCCAGAAAGACGGCACAATCGTTCCTTCATCTGCCTACGACAGCTCCCTGGAATTGGACCCTGGCGATGTGGCAATTTATATGTTTCCAGTAAAAAACGGAAATAAATAGAAATATATTGAAATACAAGTCATTATTCCACTTTAGGGGATCAGGGGTGAAAAACAGACGAATTTGAAAGAAATAAATTGAAAGACAAGTCATCTTCCCCTTCAGGGGATCAGGGGTGCGAAATAGGTAATGAATAGAAATACCAATCATCTTCCCCTTTAAGCGGTCAGAGGTGAAGAAAATGGAAAATATTGAAAATTAATTAATTATCATATCATGACTAAAATTTTTAAACATTCAACAGCCTGTCTTATGGTACTCCTCGCATTGGCAGGTATCCATTTTACAGCAACAGCCGGTGGTAACCTGACGGGTTATGTCAATCCTTTTTTAGGGACCGACTATCATGGACATACATTTCCAGGAGCAGCTTTGCCGGGCGGATTGGTTCAACTAAGTCCAGATACAGATGTGAAAGGGTGGGACTGGTGTTCAGGATATCATTACAGCGACAATTCTGTAATGGGTTTCAGTCATTTACACAGGAGTGGTATGGGTGCAGGCGATTGGGGCGATGTCCTGCTTATGCCTACCACCGGGAAATTGAAGGTCGTGCCCGGAACCAAGGATAAACCGGAAGAAGGTTACCGATCAAAATTTTCCCATCAGGAAGAGGTTGCCTCACCGGGGTATTATTCGGTTAAGTTGCAGGATTACAGCATCAAAGCTGAACTGACCGTTTCTGAAAGGGCAGGATTCCACAAATACACGTTCCCAAAATCGGGCGAATCGCATATCCTGATCGACCTGAACCACGGCATCGGTGACGTCTGTACGGACGCTGCTGTTAAGATTTTGAATAACAATGAAATAGAAGGATTCAGGTCTTCAAGGGGATTCGTCAAAAAGCAAAACGTTTATTTTGTGGCCAGATTCAACAAACTATTTGCAGCTTCAGGAACGTGGAACAAAAGTGAAATAAAAGCAGGTTCAAAGGAAGATGCCGGAACTCAGATTGGTGCGTACGTTGATTATACAACTACCGAAAACGAATCCGTCTTGATAAAAGTTGGGATTTCCTACACAAACATCGCCCAGGCCCGCCTGAACCTTGACACCGAAATTCCGGGATGGGATTTTGAAAAAGTCAAAAATGAGGCTTCCGCGAAGTGGAACAAAGCCTTGGAAAAGATCGAAGCAACCATGGATAAAAGCAATGATGAAGCCTATAATAAGGAGCGAATGGCCACTTTTTATTCAGCACTATACCATTCGCTGATATTCCCGGCCACTTTTTGCGATGTTGACGGAAAATACATGGGGCTTGACAATGCCGAACACACTTCAAAAGATTTCACCTATCGCAGCGATTTTTCCCTTTGGGATACTTTCAGGGCCGAGATGCCGTTGCTGACTTTGGTCCATCCGCAAAGGAGCAACGATGTGATCAATACAATGGTCGCCCAATACGAACAGGGTGGTTGGCTGCCGACTCCCCAGCAATTTGGGAACAGCTACACCAACGACATGATCGGTGACCATCCTGTCGTTGTTATCCTCGATGCTTTGCAGAAAGGGATCAAGAATTTTGATGTTGAAAAAGCTTATGCAGGGATAAGGCAAAATGCTCTGCAGTCCCCACCTTCGGACAATCGGTCACGTGGTCGGGTTGGTTTGGAGTTCTACCTGAATTACGGATATGTCCCTTATGACAAGATCAGGGAATCGGTATCCCGCACTTTGGAATATGCTTACAACGACTGGTGTGTAGCCCAGGTCGCCAAAGCACTAAACAAGACTGAAGATTACGAACTTTTTATGCAAAGGGCTGCCAACTACAAAAATATTATTGATGTAAAGACTGGCTTTGCACGTCCAAAAAATAGCGATGGTGAATGGCTCACACCATTTGATCCGCGGTTTATTGGTCAGGGGAAGGACCGCCATTATACAGAGGCCAATGCATGGCAATACACTTGGTTTGTTCCCCACGATGTTCAGGGATTGATCAACATTGAAGGCGGAAGGGAGAAATTTGTGGAAAGGCTTGATTCACTGTTTACAACAAGTTCAGAAATCATCAGCACAGTATCTGATGTGACAGGATTGGTCGGACAATATGCTCATGGGAATGAACCGAGCCACCATACGATTTATCTTTACGATTATGCAGGGGCTCCCTGGAAAACTCAGGATCGTGTCCGCTTTGTGATGAGCACCCTCTACCATTCGGGTCCCGACGGATTGTGTGGAAATGAAGATATGGGACAGATGTCGGCATGGTATGTGCTGAGTGCCATGGGTTTCTATCCGGTTGCCCCGGGCCAGAATGTTTATGCGATTGGGAGCCCTACCTTTAGCAAGGTGACCATCCAACTCGATCAATCGTTTGGAAATGCTGCCAAATTTGAAATCGAGGCGAAGAACAATTCTAAGGAGAACAAATACATTCAGTTTGCAACCTTAAATGGTAAGCCGTTGAAAAATCCATGGTTCGACCATTCAGAAATCAAAAAGGGTGGGAAGCTTGTATTCGTGATGGGGCCGCAACCCAACAAAAGCTGGGGAAGTGATAAGAACAATGCCCCACCTTCGATGACAAAATAGGTTTTTAAATAATTGAAATAGTGCATATTATCAAAATAGGGAATTTTTAAGGCATGAGAGGAATACTGCTGCTGTTTTTGCTTCCAGTTCTGTTTGTGTGTGGTTTACAGGCCCAGGAAAAGCTAATGTCCAAGGAGCCGTTGCCCATTATGGCTTGGTCGGGTATTCCAGCCGGTGAGAATAATATGGATCGGTTCCTGGAGTTGAAAGAGATGGGGATCAATGTCAACCTTTGCAATTATGCGAATGTTGACGAGATGCAAAAAGGACTGAACCTCGCAGAAAAGGCTGGGATCAGGATGGTCACATCTTGTCCGGAATTGAAATCCGATCCGCAGAATACGGTTAAAAAATTCATGCACCACCCGGCATTGGCAGGTTATTTCGTGCGCGATGAGCCTGTCCATAAGGATTTTGCAGATTTGGGGGAATGGGCAAAAAAAATTGCGGCAATCGACAGCTTGCATTTTTGCTTTGTCAACCTGATTTCGAGCATCAACCTGACACAAACGGAAGCCTTGGGGACAAAGTCGTACGCCGATTACGTCAGCACTTTTGCCAAAGAGGTACCATCCAAATTGCTTTCCTTCGATTTTTATCCCATCCTTATTGCCGGTGTTCACGAAAACTGGTATCACGGTCTGGAGGTCTTTTCTGCGGAAGCGCAGAAAGTAAACAAGCCTTTCTGGGCGTTTGCTTTGGCCAGTTCCTACAACGAATTGCACCCCATTCCAACCATCGCAGCACTCCGACTCCAGCAATACAGCAACCTGGCCTATGGTGCACAGGGATTGGAATACTGGTCCTATTGGATGTCGCAAGGGTTGCGCTGTGCCCCGATCGACATGAATGGCAAACGGACAGTGGTTTACGACCGCATTAAGGAGGTAAACAATGAAATCCAGTCGCTAGCAGGAGTTTTTGTCGGATCAAAAGTGGTTTCAGTCCGTCATACCGGTGTGATCATCCCGAAAGGGACCACGCGTTTGACGACATTGCCTTCTGCTATAAAAGTTTTTGAAACTGAAGGTTTGGGTGCTTTAGTATCAATCCTCGAAAATGGGGAAAACACCTTCTTCGTTGTGGTCAACCGTGATTTGAATGAACCGATGACCATTGTCATTTTTGGTGACGATTCCCTAAAACGGGTTTTAAAAGATGGTTCGGTAGTTAATGCAAAAAGGTATGACCCAAAATTGGAAATCGGTCCCGGTGATATTGCCGTTTATAGGTTCCCAACCAAAAAAATGTAGGATTATGAGAAAATTAATCATTTCATCGCTCATCGCCCTTTCATTCATGGGAATCCTTTCGGCCCAGGAAAAATTGAAAACCAAAGGAAATATCCCTGTGATGTCATGGGGTGGTATTTCGGCCACCGAAGTCTCCGTCGAAAGTTACAAAAAGTTGAAAGATGTGGGTGTCAACATCGATATTGCATTCTTTCCTTCCACAGACGCCATAGCTAAAGGATTGGATGCAGCCGGAAAAGCGGGGATCAAACTTATGATTTCATGCCCTGAAATGAAATCAGATCCTGAAAAAGTGGCAAAACAATTCATGAACCATCCTGCCCTTGAAGGTTATTATCTTGGCGATGAACCGGATAAGTCAAAATTCAAGGAATTGGCCGACCTTTCAAAGGCTTTAAAATCAGCAGATAAAAAGCATTATAGTTTTGTAAACCTGTATCCGGACATCAATTCCAACAAAAGTAAATTTGGGACGCCAACCTACAAAGAGTATGTTGACACTTTCGATCAACTGTTTCCGGCCCCGTTTTTATCTTTCGATTTCTACCCTGTCGTTGATGGGGGCGTCCATCCAAGGTGGTATGAAAATATGGAGTTCTTTGCCAATAAATACCAGAAAGATGGTCGGCTTTTCTGGGCGTTCGCACTATCGACTTCCTATCTTGCCTACTCGGGTGATGCTCCCCAGCCATCTTTGAATGATTTCTATCAACTCTATACCAGCTACAAACCTGAAAAAACTTTTGTGCATGATGTCCCGACCCTTGCAGAATTGAGCTTGCAGGTTTATGTCGATCTCGCTTACGGTGCGCAGGGGATCGAATACTGGAGTTTCAGGGGATTTGGTTCCCCACTCGATTCAGAAGGGAAACGCACTGTGGTTTTCGACCGGCTGCAAAAAATCAGCAACGAAATTCAAAATCTGAGTGGCGTCTTTCTGGGTGCCAAAGTGGTTTCAGTGGCACAAACAGGATTGGATATTCCAAACGGGACAAAGCGGCTCACAAAATTGCCTTCAACTATCAATTTACTTGAAACAGTGGGTGAGGGTGCTGTGGTATCGGTACTCGAAAACGGTGAAAATTCCTTCCTTGTGATCGTCAACCGTGATTTTAAAAGGAGCATGAAGCTGATCATCAATACAGATACAACAGTGAAGAAAGTCCTGAAAAATGGCACTTTGATCCCTGCCAGCGAATATGCAAGTTCAACAGAAATCGAACCGGGTGATGTGGCGATTTATATGTATCCGACGGCGAAGGGAAATAAGTAGTAATAAGTTGAAATTCATAGAAACATAGGTCATTCTTCCCCTTCAGGGGATCAGGGGGTAAGAAACGAAATAAATTGAAATGCAAGTCTTGCTTCCCCTTCAGGGGATCAGGGGTGGAAGAAACGAAATAGATTGAAATAAGTTGAAATTCTGTCTTGCTTCCCCTTCAGGGGATCAGGGGTGGAAGGAATGAAACGGATTGAAATAGACAGAAATAATTAATATACAATATCTTAAAAATTAATCTTAAAGTAATGAAAAAGGAACAATTGCAAAAAATACTTGGCGATATCAGTGCAGTGAAAATTGCGGTGGTCGGCGATTTTTGTCTCGACGCTTATTGGTTTATCGATGAAGCGATGAGCGAGATTTCTGTCGAGACCAATCAGGCAACACGTCCAGTCCGGCAGCAACGCTACACTTTGGGAGGTGCAGGAAACGTAACAAGTAATCTGGCTGCGTTGGGTGTTAAGGATATCCGAGCTTTTGGGGTGATCGGTACCGACCCATTTGGTGCTGAAATGGTTAAGGTGATGAAAGCCACAGGTATTGATCCGCGCAACCTGCTCGTTCAGGAAGAGGTCTGGCACACACATACCTATGCCAAACCTTACATCGACGACAGGGAGCTGAACCGTGTTGACTTTGGCAATTACAACCAATTATCGCAGGAAACCGCTGACCGTCTGATCGGCAATCTGATCCAAGAAATTCCAGAGGTTGACATCGTCTTGATCAATCAACAGGTTCCTTCCGGGATCCATATCGAATATTTTAAGAGACGGTTGGTGGAAGTGATCGCACAATTCCCCCAAAAGATGTTTATCGTCGATAGCCGCAACTTCAACGATTATTACACTGGCGCCATCCGCAAAATGAACGATACTGAGGCTGCAAGGTTATGCGGCTTGGATAAAAAACCTGATGAAGTGGTCCTCTATTCCGAAATTGTATCTTCTGCAAACACCCTTTATGAAAGATATGGCAAACCGCTGTTTATCACCCGTGGAAGCAAGGGTTCGTTAACAATTGATGGATCTGGTATTTCCGAAATTCCAGGTTTGATGATCCTTTCAAAGGTCGATACTGTTGGGGCCGGTGACAGTTACCTGGCGGGTGCGGCTTCCACTTTAGCGGCTGGATATGATATGAACATCGCTGCAAAGATTGGGTCGTTTGTAGCAGGTGTGACTGTCCAGAAATTGTTCCAATGTGGCACTGCAACTCCTGAAGAGATTATGGCTATCGGCGTGGAGCCTGATTATATTTTCTCTGCGGAATTGGCAGAAAACCCTAGACATGCCAAATACCTTGAAGGGACAGAGATTGAAATCGTGAACAAATGGGACCATACCCCACAAATCGAACATGCCATATTCGACCACGACGGGACAATCTCCACTTTACGCGAAGGATGGGAATTGATCATGGGACCCATGATGATCAAAGCCATATTGGGTGACCGTTTCCACGATGCGGATGAAGTCCTTTATCAGAAAGTTAAAGAGCGTTGTGATGAATTCATAGATAAAACCACTGGAATTCAGACCCTTGTTCAGATGAAAGGTTTGATCGGACTGGTTCGGGAATTTGGGTGCGTTCCCGAAGACAAAATTTTGGATGAATTCGGTTACAAGAAGATTTACAACGACGAATTGCTGGAGATGGTCAAGGTTCGTGAAGCGAAGTATGCCAATGGGGAACTTGGGCTTGAAGATTTCACCCTGAAAAATGCTGTTCCATTTCTTCAAAAACTTCATGATGCAGGTGTCAAACTTTACCTTGCAAGTGGGACGGATGAAGCGGATGTGAAAAGTGAAGCTCAAGGTTTAGGTTACGACCACCTGTTTGAAGGTCGCATTTATGGTGCAGTTGGGGATATCAACAAGGAAGCCAAGAAAATCGTATTGGACCGCATCCTTGATTCGATCGCGGAAGATGCTTTGGGTAAAGTTGTTACCTTTGGTGATGGCCCTGTCGAGATGCGCGAAACCAACAAACGGGGTGGCATATCAATTGGCGTGGCTAGCAACGAACTCCGGCGGTATGGGCTTAACGAAAGCAAACGCAAGAGGCTGATCAAAGCAGGTGCCGATGTGATTATTCCCGACTTCTCGCAACTTAAGCAATTGTTGAATCTGTTGAATATTAAATAGAAAGATATGCCTTACCCAAAATTTGACAGGGGTCTGTTGGATGTTAAAAAGTTGGCTGACCGTAAAAACAAGGTCTATATCGAAAAGGACAATGTGCCTGTCGATCAGTTGCCTGTGAACCTTTCGGAAGCGGGTGCAAAGCTGATAGCGAAAACGGCTGAGCGGATCTTGCTGGCACATAAGGAGAAACGGTCTGTTATGCTCACTTTTGGTGCCCATACGATCAAGAATGGGATGGCGCCCACCCTGATTGCATTGATGGAGGAGGGTTGGCTCAACCACCTAGCGACCAACGGTGCTGCCATTATACACGATTGGGAATTCGCTTTTCAGGGAAAATCGAGCGAGGATGTGCGCGAGAATGTCGAACATGGTCAGTTTGGGATCTGGGACAAAACTGGTTATTACATCAACCTGGCCATCATTGTAGGTGCTTACGAAAGTTTGGGTTATGGCGAATCGGTGGGAAAGATGATCTCCTGCGAAGGGTTGCAGATCCCATCTATCGATGATTTGCAACAGGAGGCGATCATGATTTTATCGACAAATCCTGATCGTGCCGCTGCGGCCATCGACCTTGCAGGAGTAATTCAAAAGTTTGACCTCCCAACTGGGTTTATGTCCATTCCCCATCCTTTTAAAAAGTATTCTGTCCAGGCACGAGCTTTTGCATTGGGTATTCCTTTTACCGGGCATCCAATGTTTGGCCACGACATCATCTACAACCATCCGATGAACCATGGCGCAGCGATTGGCCGTACTGCGTTGAACGATTTTCTTGCTTTTACGAAAAATGTGAGCAATCTTGAAAACGGGGTCTATATGTCGATCGGATCGGCCGTGATGTCGCCCATGATTTTTGAAAAGGCCCTATCAATGTCGCAAAATATTAAAATTCAGGAAAATAGCCATATCGACAACCATTACATGCTGATTGTCGATCTGGCCAAATCGGATTGGGACTGGCAGATAGATGGGGAACCGCCGATGGACAATCCGGCCTATTATCTGCGGTATTGCAAGACCTTCAACCGTATGGGTGGCGAAATGCATTATCTCACAGCCGATAATAGGGATTTCCTTTTAGCGATCCATCAGAAATTGACGGAGAAGTAAAGTGAATTTTTTTGGAAAAGGATTAAATGTTTTAGATTATCAATTTGCCCGTAGGGCATTCATATCCATAGAAAAGGTAATTTTGAATTGACAGATTGTCCGTTAGGACATTAACAAAAAGTTGATTCCCTACGGGAAATTTGGTCCGAAGGACTTTAATCTGAATAACCTCCAGTGCAACCGGAGGAACATGAAAACGAACAAACAGGAGCCCCAACGCGGGTTCAACATTGTGACAATTCAATAATTTAACTTGCAATATATGAATAAACTTGAAGTTTTAGAATTAAGGAAAGAAGCTGAAAACCATTTGGTTAATGAGTTATTGCCCTTCTGGACATCGCGCATGAAGGACGAGGTAAATGGTGGGTATCTGACCCATTTCGACAAGGATGGGAACGATTCGGGCGAAGATGAAAAATCGTTGATTGCACAGACCCGCTGCCTCTACACGATCTCGTCCGCACATCGTGCCGGTTATGGTGAGGGGACATTCGCCGATCTTGCAAAGCATGGGGCAGATTTTTTGATCAACAAGATGTGGGACAAAGAATTCGGTGGCTTTTATTGGATGATGGACCGCAAAGGCAACGTGAAGATCGACCAGAAGATCATCTATGGTCACAGTTTTGCGATTTATTCGTTAAGCGAATATACCCTCGCAACAGGAGACCCTCGTGGTGTGGAATATGCAGAAAAGGTGTTTGACCTGCTCCAGAAATATTGTGCCGATACCATGTATGGCGGTTATTGGGAGATGTTCCACCGCGATTGGACACTTTGCGGACCCGGAAGTCAGGGGGGAGACCGCAAAACATTGGATGTACACATGCACCTGATGGAAGCTTATACAACGCTTTACGAATGTACCGGAAAGGATGTTCACCGCCGTAAATTGCTCGAAGACATTGATTTGTTGATCAATCGGATCATCCACCCGGTTTACAAAACTGGCATACCCCAATTTTACAAAGACTGGACAGTTGCCCCACAGATCAAATTCGATATCATCTGGGGTTGGGACAGGTTTTCGGAAGAGGGACAGAAAGGCAATGCCACCGACAATACCTGCTATGGCCACAATGCCGAATTTGCACATCTGTTGTTTCATGCGCTGAAAATACTTAAAGTTGATCCTACATCCTATTCTGAATTGTTCAAAATCATTTTTGACCATTGTGTTGATAATGGGATTGACTGGGAGTATGGTGGCGTTTTTGTCGAAGGCCCACATTCGGGTGGCGTCTATGACAAAGAGAAAGAGTTCTGGCAACAAGCTGAAGTGCTGATCGGATTATTGGATGGTGTCCTTATTTTTGGGGATGAGAAATACTGGAAAGCTTACGTGAACGTTCACCGTTTTGTGTTGGACAAGATGGTTAACAAAGGGGTTGGCGAATGGTTTCCGTTGATGTCACGAAAAGGTGAACCGATCTGGACACACATGAGCCATTCGTGGAAGATCAATTACCACACGGTACGCGCCATGGTGCAAAGCATTATCCGATTGGACAAGATCGCCGGTAAACTGAATTAAAACCAACAAAATTACGATGAATTTATATCTAACTTTTCTCGATTGGATCGTGTTGTGCTGTGTTGTAGTAGGCAGCCTCTCTTTTGGTTTGTTTATGGCATATCGTAAGAAGTCAGGGCAGAACAGTTCCAATTTTTTTCTGGGTGGAAGAAAAATGAAATGGCCCATAGTAGGGGCTTCGATGTTCGCGACAAACATTGGTGCGGAGCACCTTGTGGGATTGTCTGGCGACTCCTATCGCTACGGACTTTCAGCAGGGTCGGTTGAACTCACTTGTGCCATTACTTTGGGGTTTGCATGTGCGGTTTTGTACCCTTATTACATTAAGAATAAGATTTTTACGATACCTGAGTTTCTTGAGTTGAGGTACAACCGGCGAGCCAGGACCTTGTTTTCGGGGTTGATGCTTGTCATCAGCGTTATGACAAAGCTAGCTTTCACACTTTTTGCAGGAGCCCTTGTTTTGAACAGCATCCTAGGTTGGAACGTGATGACAACCGTAATTATTGTAGGATTCGCAGTTGCCCTCTTTACAATGTTGGGTGGGTTTACTGCTGTTGCCTATACCGATGTGATTCAGGTAGTTATCATGTTGGGCGGTACTTCGATCATGCTTTTTATCGGCCTCGACAAAGTTGGGGGATGGGATGGTTTGATGACAAAAGTCCCAACGATGATGTCGATTGCGAAACCCTATGACGATCCGGTCTATCCGTTCTGGGGAATATTGGCTACCGCTTTTTATGCAGGTATTTTTTACTGGGGCATCGATCAGGTCAACGTCCAAAGGGGCCTAGCAGCTCAAAATCTTCACCATGCAAGGTGGGGAGCAATGTTTGCGATCCTGCTCAAATTGACCCCTGTCTTTATTTTCGCACTGCCCGGCGTTATCGCCTATGCACTGTTCCCAGGTGAACTTCAGGGCGAAGCCACAAAGCAGACCTTCGTTTTGCTGTTGAACAAACTGCTGCCGACAGGTTTAAGGGGCCTTCTTTTGGCTTCATTGATGGCAGCCCTTGTCTCTTCAACTATTGCTGTTCTTAATTCAGTTTCCACCTTGGTTACCAGGGATTTCCTTCTCGAATTTCGCCCCAATGTGGATGAAAAGAAACAGGTCAGGTTCGGACGATATGTGATCATGGTTGTTGCCTTATTGGGTATGGGAGCTGCATGGTTGGTTTACAAGAATGAGGAGGGGTTGTACAAATATTTGCAGACCATTTCGGCTTACTTGGTTATCCCTGTTTTCCCGGCAATCTTTTTTGGAATCATCAGCAAAAAGGTCACCTTAAGGGGCGCTGCCGCTTCGGTTTTGGTCGGGATCGTTCTCTCTACAATATTTGTGATCGATCAGTTGGTTGGGGCCGATGCCGGAAAACAAATGTTCCCGATGCTGCACCATCCGCTCACCCTTAACTTTGGTTACCGTGGACTTTGGGCCGAGATCTTCATTACAGGAGTATTGTTCGCAGTCTCGGCATTCACCGAAAAGACGGATCCTTTAAAGCTTGAGAAAACAACCATCAACTATTCAAAAGGAATCCCTAAATTTGAAGGGATCACCGACTGGAGGTTGCATTTAACGATACTTTCCGGGATTACGTTGTTCTTGTATATTTGGTTAAGTTGAGAAGGAAATACGGGGAATAAATGGAAATACCTGGGAATAAATTGAAATAAGTTGAAATACTTAGAAATAATAGAAATGTTTAGAAATAGTTTATTATATAATTATAATTCAAATACATACAATTTTCAATCATATTTTTAAATTAACAAATTCTAATTTTCTTGATCATGAAAAAATTATCAGTTCTGTGTTTTATCTTTTTAATGGCAGGTTTTTCGCTCACGATGGATGCGAAACCAAAGTGGATCTCTTTGTTTAACGGCAAGGACCTAACTGGCTGGTTCGTACGCGGCAAGGCAACCTGGACAGTTCAGGATGGAGTCCTTGTAGGTGAAGGGGGTATGGGCCATATCTATACCAATGCGACCGCTACCGATTTTGAGCTGAAAGGCGATTTCCGCATCTCCTCTGATCCGGGTGCAAAAAGCAATAGTGGTATGTATTTCCGTGCCAATCCTCCTGTTGACAAACCGGACGATTTCCCACGTGGTTATGAAGCCCAGATTTGCAACAATCAGGATGCATACACCGGCTGGTTATGGAAACCGGGTAAAGGAGTAGGAAAAGCGACCGAAAACCTCAGCAAGGACGGCGTATGGTTCAATTACCACATTATGATGGTTGGAACGCATATCCAGTTCTGGATCAACGATAAACTGGTGATGACTTACGACGATACCGAATACAAGGAGGGCCACTTTGCGATCCAAGGCCACAACCCAAAAATGAAAATCGAAGCCAAGAACCTGTATTACAGGCCAATAAAAGCTAAGAAATAGGCATTTTAATTTTTTAATCAAAAAAAGAAGGTCCCTCTTAAAAGGGACTTTCTTTTTTTGATTAGATCTGCGAAAATCAGCGGTAGAAAGCTGTAGTTTTAGTGATAGTCTCACTTCAAGTGAGACTATCACTATTTTCATTTAATCGCTATATAAAAGATAATCAATACGATATAAATTGAGATTCTTTGTAGCTAAGCTGCATAGCAGCGGAATATTTGTAGCGAATTAATCACCTTTCGCAAAAAAGGTGCAGCGCACCGTAATATTGAAACAAAAAATGTCCAACATATTACGGTGCTCCGCACCTTCTGTCTATGTTAACCATTCGTTCTACAAATATTATCGCTGCTCTGCAGCTTTGAATATCTCGCGAATATAGGTCAGTTTAATAAGGTTATTAGTGATAGCCACACTTCGAGTGAGACAATCATCTCTGGAACAATATGTGTTTATATGATTGAATGACAATGTATTATATATGATTTTATTCATGAGGAATATTTACTCCTGGCACTTTCAAAAAGCACCGTTAGGTGCGAAATATTGGTAGAAAACGAATATAATACCATTGAGCGGCGCAATCAGAATGTTCAAAATGAATCAACTGACCGATGCGCCGCAACAAAGAAAATTTCTTATAGATAAAACAGATTAATTTAACTGGTTCAATCATTTTTTGCAAAATGGTATAGCTTATCGCAATACGCAAATCTTTAATGGCCAAAATATTACGGTACTCCGCACCTACTGCCTATTTTAAATTTTAGTTCTACAAATATTATCGCTGCTCTGCAGCTTTGAAAATCAAATGAATGAATTTGAGATTTTTGATCAGTAGTGATAGCCTCACTTCGAGTGAGACTATCACGATCAACATTTTGCCCACAATCAAGGAATTATTTCCAAAAGATTGTAAATTTGTGGAAACAAAAATCAAGATTATGGAAAATCCGCAAATGCCTCCAAATCCACGGTTATGCAGTTTACAATTGGAGCTGCTCAAGGTTTATTCATTTGATCCTTCAGAAAATGAGTTAATTGAAATTAGGAAAATCTTGGCGAAGTTTTTTGCCGAACGATTATCAATGAGGGTGGATAAAGCAGTCGAGATTAAAGGGATAAGCCAACAGGAAATTGACAACTGGTTAATTATTGAGAGCTAATTGATTGTTATTCAGTAATGTAATATCGACTAACCTTATGGAAAAAATATTGGACGCAATTTTAAAAATGGTCCCAATCAATTTGCTTTTGGAATACCTTGGGATAAGCCCGGAGACAAGTGCCAACCTGTCGTTGATCGTTACGGCAGTTCTGATCTTTCTGTTCGGATGGTTGATTAAAAAAATCCAGACAAACTACACCAACTCAAAAGCCGCCAAAGACCTTGCCCCCTATTTCGATGAGCAAAAAGTCATGCAATCGCGTGAATTGTTTATCCCGACCAAGTTCCAGAACCATTCCCCTTCTGCCGAAGAAGAGCCCGGCTTCAGCCATCGATTTGTTGTCAAGGACAAGCTGATTCCTTGGTTTATCAAGACAGGTTTTAATGGAAAAAAAGAAACCGACAAATTTTACCTGATCCTTGCCGATTCAGGGATGGGAAAAACGACCTTTATGATCAACCTCTTTGTGGCTTATAATTCCTTTTCCAATTTTGGCCGAAAATATACAATAAAGCTCTTACCTTTTGGCGACAACCGGATCATTGACCAGCTTAAAGAGATGGCCAAAAATCAGAAGGAAGCAAAAAATACGATCCTTCTCCTCGATGCCTTCGACGAATACAAGGGCTTGCTACCACCGGTAGTGCCTGATGGATTGACAGATGACGAACGTTTCCGCAAATGCCTCGACGAAATTGTGGAATTGACCCGCGACTTCAGGGAAGTGGTGATCACAAGCCGCACCCAATATTTCCCAGGACAGGAAAACCAGGCTTACGAACTCAAAGTTCCCCGGTTTGACGACAAAGGTTTCCATACCCTTGCCAAATTGTACCTTTCCCCATTTAGCGACAAGGAGGTAAAACAATATTTGTGCAAGAAATATGGCAGGTTTGCATTCTGGAACAGGAAGAAGAAACATCTGGCCGAAACCATTGTCAAAAGTTCACCAAAACTGATGGTGCGGCCAATGTTGCTGGCTTATATTGACTTATTGGTGGGCAGCAACCAAAAATTCACGACAACCTATTCGATCTACGAAACATTGATCCAGAAATGGATAGAGCGGGAAGCCAACAAACGCAAATACGATACTCCAACTCGCGAAAAATTCAAGAAGGATTTATATGAATTTTCGATGTTCGTTGCCCTAAAGATCTATGGCCAGCACAAGCAAACCGGCAACCTGAGCATCGACAAAGAAACTGCCTCCGACTTGTGCAAATTCAACAATATTGAACTTCAGGATTACGAAATCACGGGCCAATCGCTACTGACACGCGATATCAACCATAACTGGAAGTTCTCCCACAAATCGATCCTCGAATTCTTCCTCGCCAAAAGGTGCATCGAGGATGGAAGATTTGCTCGTAAATTTGAATTTTCAGGTATGGATATGGCGAAGGCTTTCTTTTTGGATGAAGTAATACCTGCGAATTTTAAGTTTATTAAAGGCGGGACTTTCAAATTGGACAATAAATATCCGGTGACAGTCGGCGATTTTTACCTGTCCAAGTATTTAGTAACCCAAACCGATTATGTAAAAACCACAGGTAAAACAAATCCTTCCAATTTTAAAGACAACGATCAAAACCCTGTTGAACAAGTAACGTGGTTTGATGCAATAGTCTATTGTGACCTTCTGAACGTTAAAGCTGGTTTTGCCAAGGTTTACGACAAAGATGGGAACCTGTTGGACATGGACGGCAAAATTACCACCGATATCACAAAGGTTTGGGGTTTCCGTTTGCCAACCGAGGCCGAATGGGAATATGCAGCAGGTGGCGGTTCGGAGAACCGTACAATATTCTCCGGGACCAACAATGAGAACGAGTTGGGCGATTATGCGTGGTACGATAAAAACAGTAAAGAAAAAACCCATCCGGTAGGGCTTAAAAAACCGAACCAGTTGGGGTTATACGACATGAGTGGCAACGTTTGGGAATGGTGCTACGATCGTTACAGTGATTATAGCCAACAACCGCAAATTAATCCTATAGGACCTTCTGATGGCCCTAGACGTGTTTTGCGCGGCGGCTCGTGGAACATCGGCGCCGACGACAGCCGGGTGGCTTTCCGCGACTACGGCACGCCCGGCAACCTCTGGAGCGGCCTCGGGTTCCGCTTGTTGTTTGCTCTTGAGTTCACCTCTGGTCCAGGCCAAGGCGGGTAACTCGGAAAAAAATGGCAGTGCGGCGATGGGACGAGCCGCAACGGGCATTTTTTTTCGCAGCCGGATA
>Ga0209083_1001733_pt1 | contig 23468 bp, 18 predicted proteins | sample AM7aDNAmetaG_FD_184132 | JGI IMG/M metagenome (GOLD analysis project Ga0209083, IMG submission 184132) | Freshwater microbial communities from Finland to study Microbial Dark Matter (Phase II) - AM7a DNA metaG (SPAdes) (version 3) | ecosystem: Environmental > Aquatic > Freshwater > Lake ...
AGATGATTAAGGCGCTGAACGGAGTGCCGATGACGGCGCATTTCCACAATGATTTTGGAATGGCGGCCCTAAACACTGTCAGGGCTATGAGCCACGGCGCGACTTACGCCGGTGTCACCGCGAACGGCATCGGAGAGCGCGCGGGGAACACTTCCATACACCAGACTGTCCTTATATTGAAGGAACTCTACGGGGTGGAAATACCGGGCTTCCGCTACGACCTGCTGCACACTCTCCGCAAGGAGATAGAGAAGTACTCCGGAATACCCGTGCAGGCGCACGAACCGATTATCGGGGAAGGCGTTTTCGCGCACGAGTCCGGCATCCATACAGCCGGCATTCTGATTCACCCGGCCATCTACCAGTTCATCAGGGAAGAGACAGTCGGCGGCGAGCAGAGGTTTGTATTCGGCAAGCACAGCGGGGTCTCAGCCGTTGAAGATGTTATCAAGAAGAACGCGAAACGCCTCAAGGCCGCGGGGATTACCGCCACTCCGGAACTCTGCGCCAAGGTTTTGAATGCCGCGAAGGTTCTCAGAGAAAAGAAGATCCGCAGCTATGAAAAGGAAATAAACCAATACTATAAAAACTATAATGATTTGGGGATATCGGAAGAACAACTAATTGAAATGGTTTTAAAAATGAATAAATAATTACGTTTTTAACGTTCTTAACGTTCATAACGTTTGTAACGTAAACCGATACGGCTTGTTTTATCTTTACGTTAAGAACCTTATAAACTTTATAAACTTTACGAACGAAACGGTTCTCTTGTAATGTTGATAAGGTTGAGCCACGGTTCGTTTTAGTTTTACGTTATGAACGTTATCAACCTTATAAACGTTATAAACTATCCTATAGGTTGTGTTTTCTTACTTGTTTTAGGAGGAAAATATGTTCAAGCTAGCCACTTTCGGAGACGAGATTTCACAGGATTTAACCGAACTCGTCAAAACATGCAAAAAGGAAAAAATAGCCGCGGTGGAAGTCCGCAGCACATGGAACAAAGCGCCGCACCAGCTGACGAAGGAAGATATCAAGACCATCAAGTCTGCCTTCAGAGACAACGGCATTAAGTGCTGCTCCATCGCCGCCCCGTTCTTTAAGTGTGATATTGATAATGCTAAAGAAATAAAGGAACACTTTGAGATACTTGACAAGTGTTCCGAGCTGGCCCACGCGCTCGGGACAAAGATTGTGCGCGGTTTCACCTTCTGGAGAAAGGGCGATTTTGACGTCTATTACGGAAGGATACTCGACAATTTCGGGCCTGTCGTAAAGAAAGCCAAGGCCAACGCCATTATCCTCGGCGTTGAGAATGAAGCCGCGTGTTTTGTAGGCACCGGCCGCCAGCTCGGAAGGTTCATGAAGGACATTAACTCTCCCGTGATCCGGGCTACCTGGGATCCCGCGAACGAGAGGCACGACTTGACCTACGGCGAGTGCCCGTTCCCGACCGGTTTTAATTTTGTGAAAGAGTACATGATTCACTTCCATATGAAAGACGCGGTAAAGATGGGCGCAGAAGGCAAGCCGGAGTCGGTGCCGGTCGGAGAAGGCGACATTAATTATTGGGGTCAGTTCAAGGCGCTCAAGGATATGGGTTACAACGGCTATGTCTCGCTCGAGACTCACTGGCGGATGAAGACGGCTAAGATGTCCGAAGATGTGGTCAACAGGCCCGGAGGGCAGGCGTACACTTCGGGCGCTAAGGAATCAAGCGTTTACTGCCTGAATAACATTAAAAAAATATTGAAGAGCCTGTAGGTGAGCGCAAAAAGAGATATTCTTTTGTTTCTATTCCTTGCGGCGTCGCTTTCCCTGCACGCGCGTCCTTTTGTGACGGACGATGCGGAAATAGCAAAAGAGGGGAAAAATCAGATTTCCGTCGGCTACTCCTCGGTCAATCCGCAGGGTGTTTATGACGGGAGCGGCAGCTACATTGCCTTCCCGGCCGGCGATTCAAGGCAGGAACAAAGCGTGCTGATGAGTTTCAGGTACGGAGCCGCCTTTGGCAGCGAGGTTGAAGTCAAGCTGCCCTATTTTACGGGACATTATGTAAGCGCCTCTAAAGCGCTGGATCTTACGGCGGCGGGGTTGGGGGATATCTGGCTCGTCGGCAGCAATCAGAGCGTGGAAAATTCGTCAGCTTCAGACAAGGCTGCGCTTAAGGTGGGCGTGAAATTCCCGAACGGAAAGAGCCTGTTCTCTTCCGGCGCTCCGCAGCTGCCCACCGGGACCGGCACCTGGGATTTTATGGCAGGCGCGGCTACAAAAGAGAAGAGAGCTCCGTTTATCCTCTACGGAAATTTCTACTACGTTTACCGCCTGGGAGCGTCCTCGGATACTTTCGCGGGGCTCCCGATAAGTTCGTATAATGCTGCGGAGCGAACGATTAATGTCGGGCCGAGCTCCCAGATCAGGTACAATATCGCGGTCGAGTACCCCATAAACACCGCGCTTTCATTTGTAATGGAATATAACGGAATAACGCAGTACGAGGCAAAGGCGACGTACGCGGGAAGCGGTCTGGACGCTGTTCCGGCGCTCTCTGCCAATGACACTGAATACTATTTCGCCAGAAGCATTGTAGGCAGGGCTTCTGTCGGAGCAAGCATAACGCCGACAGATAAAGTATCCATCACGGGGGGCGCGAGCCTTCCGGTCGCGAGCAGCACATATTACGGCGGTCTTATGATATTTGCAAATTTATCTATTGGCTTGTAGCCAAAGGAAACCAACATGTTTGAATTTCTGACAAAAATATTTGGAAGCGAAAACGAAAGGCTTCTTCGTAAGATGTGGCCGGTCGTTGAGCAGATAAACTCTTTTGAGCCTGAGCTCAAAAAGCTCTCTGACGAAGCGCTCAAAAATAAGACAGTAGAATTTCGGGAGCGGCTTGCCAAAGGCGAGACGCTTGATGAATTGCTTCCCGAAGCCTACGCGGTTGTCCGGGAGGCCTCGGTTCGCTCCATAGGGCTTCGGCATTTTGATGTCCAGCTTCTCGGCGGTGTGGCCCTTCACTGGGGAAATATCGCGGAGATGAGGACCGGTGAAGGAAAAACCCTCGTAGGCACTCTTCCTGTTTACCTTAACGCGCTTTCGGGCGAAGGCGTGCATGTCGTCACGGTAAACGATTACCTGGTGGAGCGCGACAGTTTGGGCAAGGGCAACTTCAAGGGCATGGGAAATATTTACAGGTTTCTGGGCCTCTCGGTCGGCTGTATCAGAAACGATTCTTCTTCGGATGAAAGGCGCGAAGCCTATTCCTGCGATATAACCTACGGAACGAACAACGAGTTCGGTTTTGACTATCTTCGCGACAATATGGCGACTTCTATGCGCGAGGTAGTCCAGCGCAAGCATAATTTTGCCATTGTTGACGAAGTCGACAGCATCCTCATCGACGAAGCCAGGACCCCGCTCATTATCTCAGGAGCGGCTGACGAATCAACCGACAAATATTACAAATTGAACCGCCTCGTACCCTTCTTCAAACGCGAAGAGGATTTTAAAGTTGAAGAGGCGCACAAGACGCTTGCCATAACCGACGCGGGCGTTGCCAAGGCCGAGCAGCTCCTTGAAATGCCGAACCTCTTTGACGGCCTGCATATGGATTATGTGCATCACCTCATCAACGCACTCAAAGCGCATTCCTTCTACAAGAAGGATGTTGACTATATCGTCAAGGACGGCGAGATTCTCATCGTCGACGAGTTCACCGGCAGGCTGATGCCCGGCAGGCGCTGGAGCGACGGTATGCACCAGGCCATTGAGGCGAAGGAAGGCGTTGACATCAGACGCGAGAATCAGACGCTCGCAACCATCACGCTCCAGAACTATTTCCGCCTCTACAAGAAGCTCGCCGGGATGACCGGTACCGCCGAAACGGAAGCCGGCGAATTTATGCACACCTATAAACTCGGTGTTGTAATTATCCCGACAAATAAACCGATGCTGCGCGAGGACGGCGACGACGAGATTTACAAGACCAGAAAAGAAAAACTTAAGGCAATTGTTGAAGAAATAGCGGTGATGAACGAGAAGGGCCGTCCCGTGCTCGTCGGCACCATTTCCATTGAACACAACGAAGAACTTTCGGAGTTGCTGAACCGGAGAGGCGTAAAACACCAGCTTTTAAATGCGAAATTCCATGAAAGGGAAGCGGAAATAATTTCTCTCGCCGGACAGTACCAGCAGGTAACCGTTGCAACGAACATGGCCGGAAGGGGCACTGATATCGTGCTCGGCGAGGGTGTCGCGAACCTCGGCGGGCTTCATGTGATAGGAACTGAAAGACACGAGGCGAGGCGTATTGACAACCAGCTCCGCGGCCGCTGCGCGAGGCAGGGCGACCCGGGTTCTTCAAAATTCTTCCTTTCACTGGGCGATGATTTGATGCGCGTTTTCGGGTCTGAACGTATGGTAAAAATCATGGACACCTTCAAAATAGAAGAAGGGACACCGATAACTCATCCGTGGATAAATAAGACCATTGAAGGCGCGCAGAAGCGCGTTGAAGGCATGAACTTTGATTACAGAAAGCACACCGTTGATTACGACAATGTGATGAACAAACAGAGAGAGGTCGTCTATTCGCAGCGCAGGATGATACTTGAAAAAGAGACCGTGAAGGAGCAGGTTGACAGGTGGATAAACGACACGCTGGACCTTTTTATGGAGGAGTTTGCCCCGGAAAAGAAAACCTCTTATGAATGGGATCTCACGGGCGTGAAAGCGAAACTCCTTGATGTTTTCAATATTGAGTTGAACCTGTCTCCCGATAAAATGAAAGGCTTCACGCATGAGACTTTCAGGGAGCATATGGCCGAAAATGTTATAGCGGCCTATTCTTCAAGGGAGCAGATGAACGGCACCGATGTGACCAGGCATCTTGAACGGATGATAATGCTCCAGGCGATAGACAACAAGTGGAAGGACCATCTGTACAATATGGATCATCTCCGGTCAGGTATCGGGCTTCGCGGTTATGCAGGCAAAGACCCGCTGCTTGAGTATCAGAAGGAAGGCTACGAGATGTTCTCGGAAATGATACAGAACATTAAGGTGGAAGTCCTGAAGTTCCTTTCAAGGGTGCAGGTAAAGAGCGAAGATAGGGTAGCATTTGAACAGGCGGTTGAACGCAAGCCTGCGGCCAGGGTCTCTTACGAACACAAAGAAGTAGACCAGCTTTCAGGACAGGAAGCGAGAAGGCAGCAGCAGTTGCCTCCCCAAATGGGGGGGGCCAGGGCCCCGTATCTCCCGGAAGAACCGGAAGGAAAAGTACTGCCCGTGCGGCGCACTGCCGCTAAAGTAGGCAGGAACGATCCGTGTCCTTGCGGGAGCGGGAAGAAGTACAAGAAGTGCCATGGGAAGGATGAAGAAAAATAAAGTTTATAAGGTTTATAACGTTTACAACGTTCTTAACGTAAGGCAAAAGCAAATCAAAGTCAAAAGTCTGTAAGGTTTGTATGCCGCACTGCGTGCGTCATGTTCTGTAAGGAAAGATATTTATCATGCCAGACTACGTCTGGCATAGCAGAATAAGCCACAGCTCCGCTGTGTCTTGTTCTGATAGGTAGGATATTATTCATGCCAGACTACGTCTGGCATAGCAGAATAACGTTCATAACGTAAGGCTAAGGCAGCAGGGTTTGCTTTACGTTACGAACGTTAAGAACGATAACTGCTCAATACACGGCTTGTATGTTTACGTTATAAACGTTAAAAACATTCACTGCTCAATACAACGGGTTTAATGTTTACTTTATAAACGCCCGTGTTTGTTTTGTTATTGAAAACCAGCCAATTTAACCATATAATTACTGTATGAATCCCAGGCCTTATATGCTAGCTGTCCTTTCCGGTATCCTGCTTTTCCTTAGTTTTCCTAATGTTTTAGACCCTGTTTTTCCGGCCTGGTCGGGGTATCTTGCCTGGGTAGCGCTAATCCCCTTGTTTTTCGCCATAAACAAAGAGACTTTCCCTAGGGCCATGCTTTTGGGATTTATCACAGGTTTTATTTTCTTCGCTGGCCTCCTCTATTGGGTGCTTTATATCAAAGAACTTGGTTTTCTTGCCTGGCCGCTCTGGATTATACTGTCATGCTATCTTGCTCTTTATGTTGCGTTGTGTGCTTCACTTCTCAGGTTTGCTCCGCTGCTGGCCGCGCCGTTCCTCTGGGTGGCCTTTGAATACCTGCGCGGTATGCTTCTCACCGGTTTCCCGTGGGGACTGGTCGGTTACTCGCAGTACAAACTCGCGCCGCTTTTACAACTTGGTTCTCTGACCGGAGTTTACGGAATCTCCTTTATTGTTGTTCTGGTGAACGCCGGGATAGCTTCCTTCTTCATAAAAATAAAGGAAGGCACCGGCGCGTTCCTCGGACCCGTTCTTTCCGCGCTGGCCCTCATCGCCGTCTTCACCTACGGTATGGTTGAGCTTGGCGGAATGGAGGACAAGCTCTCCGTCGCGGGCCTTTCGCTCAAGCCGGGGATGAAGCAGGATTCGGTCTCGGTCTGCGTCCTTCAGGGAAATATCTCCCAGGATGTAAAATGGGACGAGAAGTTTACCGAAGAGAACTTCAGGACATACAGGGAACTCGCTCTCTCAAACAAAGAAACGGTTGATCTGTACCTTTGGCCTGAGAGCGCTTCCACTGTCTTTCTCAGGTCTGAAAAAAAGTACGCCGCGATTGTCTCGGGAATAGCGCAAGCGACAGGGACCCCCCAGTTTGTGGGAACCCCGGACGCGATTTTTGGCAAAGACGCCAGAGTGGATAACCTCTATGTTTCCGCGTTTCTGTATGACAGGCACGGAATGTTCTCGGGCGCGTACAACAAGACGCACCTTGTGCCATTCGGCGAGTATATTCCGATGAGGAACCTGCTGAAAGGGGTTAGCAAGCTTGAATACGGCGTCACCGATTACACTCCTGGTTCCGGAACGACAATCTTTACGGCAGGGAAAAAATTCTCTCCGCTCATCTGCTATGAAGTTATATTTCCGGAGATAGCCAGGAAGAGGGCGAACGAGGGCGCGGAGTACCTTGTAAACATTACCAATGACGCCTGGTATCAAAGATCTGCCATGCCCTACCAGCACTTTTCTATGCTCGCCTTCAGGGCTGTTGAGACGCGCTTAAACATTGCCAGAGCCGCGAACACCGGCATCTCCGGCTACGTGAATTATAAGGGCGAAATTGCCTCCGCCACGCGGATATTTGAAAAGACAAAACTCAAGGTTGAAATGCCCGTCATTCCAAAAAGGACGACGCTTTATATGGTTACCGGAGACTTGTTCGCTTACCTATGTATGGTCCTCGGGCTTGCCTCCTTACTTGTGAACAGAAAGGTGCTCAATGCCTGAGTCCCTAAAAATTCTATTTGTTGCTTCCGAGGCTGTGCCTTTTGCCAAGACGGGCGGGCTGGCGGATGTCGCCGGTTCTCTCCCGAAAGCGCTATTTAGTCTGGGGCACGATGTCCGCCTCGCAATCCCTAAATACGGCGCGATTGAAGATAAAACCTGGAATATGCGCGACCGGGGGGAACTCGCCTGCGGAGGAACGCTCAAGACCTGCCTGCTTCCGGGAACATCAATTACAGTGATGTTTACGGATAACGAAAAGTATTTCGGGCGCTGGGGTTTTTACGGCGAAAACGGCGCGGATTACCCGGACAACGCGGAACGCTTCCTATATTTCAACAATGCCGTGCTTTCCGCCTGCGAAAAACTGGAATGGATTCCCGATGTGATTCACTGCAATGACTGGCAGTCCTCGTTGATTCCGCTTTTTTTGAAGCTCCGCCGCTTTCCGGTACTTGAAACCTGCGCGACAATCGTTACCATTCATAATATTGCCTATCAGGGTTACTTTGAGAACAGTTTTATGGAAAAAGCGGAGATTCCGTGGGAACTTTACACTCCGGAGAAGCTGGAATACTGGAACGGTTTTAGTTTTCTCAAGGCGGGGCTCATTTACGGAGACCTCATCACCACCGTAAGCGAAAAATACGCCGCCGAGATACTGGAGAGCGGAGAGTACGGGCGCGGGATGGAGGGCGTACTTCGCGCGAGAGAGCAGGATCTTCACGGCATAATAAACGGCATAGATTATGACCAGTGGAATCCGCTTACGGACAAGTACCTTGTAAAAAACTACAACCTGGAAACAATTGAACGCAAGCAGGCGAACAAAAGGCAGGTTGTTCTGGATTTGAAGCTGGAATCGGGAGAAAATACGCCTCTCATCTCAATGGTTTCCCGCCTTGACGAGCAAAAGGGGCTTGATATCCTGATGGAAGCGATGGACGGCCTGATGAAACTCGACATAAACATAGTGCTTCTCGGTATCGGCGACAGAAAGTTTTATCCCGCGCTGGAGGCGCTCTGCGAAAAATACAAAGGCAGGCTCTCGGTAAATCTAAGATTTGACAATCCTCTCGGGCACCTGCTCTATGGCGGCTCTGACCTCTTTCTGATGCCCTCGCATTTTGAACCTTGCGGGCTCTCGCAGCTGATTTCTTTCAAGTACGGGGTTATTCCCGTGGCGCGCGCTACCGGCGGGCTCTATGACACAGTCGTGGATTTCAACCCGGCGACCGGAAAGGGCAACGGGTTTGCTTTTGACGCTTACTCCCCGGCGGCTCTGCTTGAGGCGGTAACACGGGCTGTCTATGCCTTTGGAGATAAGAAGGCCTGGTCCCGCCTGATACACGCTGCCATGACGGCGGATTTCTCCTGGGAGAAGTCCGCGAGGAAGTACTCTGACCTTTATGAACTCGCGGTAAGACGACCGCGCGAGAGGGTTGTATGAGAAGGCCGGCCGAGACCAGAACAGCGGTGTTTTTTCTGCTTCCGGCTTTTGCCGTTATCTCTCTCTTTCATGTAATTCCGGCTTTCTACGCCTGGTATATCAGCTTCTTCAAGTTTGACAACCTGTCTCCGATGATATTCACGGGCTTTGCGAACTACTCGCGGCTGCTCAAAGACGGGATGTTCTGGAAGTCGCTCTTCAATACTTTCTATTTCGCGGCTGGTACTATTCCCTTAAGCATAATTATCTCGGTTTTTATCGCAGTCCTCCTGAATCAGAAGATACGCGGGCTTTCGTTCTTCCGCACTGCCTATTTTCTGCCGGTTATCACCTCTATGAACGCGGTCGCGATGGTCTGGCTCTGGATCTTCCAGCCTGATATCGGGCTCCTGAATTATCTCCTCGGGTTCTTCGGGGTTTCCAGGATAAACTGGCTGATGGACCCTGTCTGGGCGATGCCGGCGGTAATTATGGTCAGCGTGTGGAAGAACATAGGCTACAATATAATAATATTCCTCGTCGGGCTGCAATCCATTCCCGGAGAGTATTATGAAGCGGCCCAGCTGGACGGGGCGGGAGAGGCGCAGACCTTCAGGAATGTTACCTGGCCGCTCCTGATGCCGACGGTATTCTTTGTGACGCTTATCTCGCTCATTAACTCATTCCATACTTTTACGCAGATTTATATGCTGACGCCTGACGGCGGCCCTCTCAAATCGACCTCCGTGATAGTTTTTTACCTCTACGAGAACGCTTTCAAAAACTTTGATATGGGTTACGCTAGCGCCATCTCGTTCGTGGTGTTCCTTATTACTTTCGTGTTGACGGTACTGCAGAATAGGTTCTGGGGAAGCAAAATACATTATGGGAATTGACGCGCAGATGCGCGGATGTGCGGAGGCGCAGTAAAAGATGAGGCTCAAAAGGGTTCTTACATACACGGTGCTCATTCTGGGTGCGATTATAATGTTGTTGCCGTTCTATTGGATGGTTTCCACATCGTTTAAGGCGCCGCAGGAAGTTCTTTCAATGCCGCCAAAATGGTTCCCGTCGGCTCTAAATTTCAGCAACTACATTGATGCGATGAAATCTGCCCCGTTCGGGATGTTCTTTTTCAACAGCATGCTGGTCGCAATATTCAACACGGTGCTCCAGATTGTCACTGCGGCGCTGGCCGGCTACGCCTTCGCGCGATTGGATTTTAGGTTCAAGAACGCGCTCTTTTTGTTCTTTCTGGGGACGATGATGATACCCATGGAGGTCATCCTGGTCCCGAACTATATGCTCCTTAAATATCTCGGCATGCACAACACTTATTTTGCCCTGATAATTCCCTGGGCCGCCTCCGTTTTCGGAATATTTCTGGTGAGGCAGTTCGTGCTTTCCCTTCCTAAGGAACTTTTTGAGTCAGCGGAAATAGACGGCTGCACTCACTGGCAGATACTCTGGAAGATAGTCTTTCCGTCGGCAAAGCCGGTCTTCATAAGCGTCGGGATATTCTCGCTTATCGGAAGCTGGAACTCCTTCCTTTGGCCGCTCATCATGACCGACAGCGAATCAATGAGAACCATTCCGGTAGGCCTGGCCTATTTTAGCGCGGAGTTTTCCACCAGATATCATTTGATGATGGCCGCGGCTGTCCTTTCAATACTCCCGATTATTTTAATCTATTTCTTCGCTCAAAAACAGTTTGTGGATGGGATAGCGACAAGTGGGATTAAGAATTAAAACAAAGTCAAAAGTTTGTAACGTTTATAATGTTTATAATGTAAATCAAAGGCAGCAGGGTTTGCTTTACGTCATAAACGTCATAAATGTTTATGAACCGCAATGCTTGTTATTAGCTCCCATATAGTTTATAATTTTCTCGGTCAAACGGAGGAGTTATGAAAAAACTACTAATTTTTCTTGCGGGAATTATGCTTCTTTCGGGATGCGGTTCCAACGGAAAAAGCACGGTCACTTTTTGGCACGCGATGAACAATCCGAAGGACAAGACGCTTAAGGCGCTTATAGCGGATTTTGAAGCCAAGAATCCCGATATAAAAGTTGACGCGCAGTATGTCGGTAAGTATGACAACTTGCTGCAGAAGCTCCTCGCCGCGGCGGGATCGGGAACTCCTCCTGACATCTCCCAGGTCTACGAGAACTGGACCACGAGGTTTAAAGACGCCGGGATGTTGATACCTGTTTCCGATTTAATCAATGAGGACCCGTCCTTCACCAAAGAAGATATGAAAGACATCTTTCCGATTTTCGTCAGGAACAACAGCTATGAAAACACGCTCTGGACGATGCCCTTCAACAAGAGCATCTACGCCTTCTATTATAATTCCTCGCTCTTCAAGCTGGCCGGCGTAAAGCCTCCCTACGATATGACGGAGTTTCGCGATATCGTAAGGACCCTCACAAAGAAAGACAAGCAGGGGAATGTGCTTCAGTACGGATTCGGATTCAAGGCGAACATTGATATCTTTGAGGTCCTGCTCTACGCGCAAAAGGGGAAGTTCTTTGACGAGAAGGAAACAAAAGCGCTCTTCAACGGCCCGGAAGGTGTTGAGGCGCTCGCTCTGCTCTGCGAGCTGGGCAACAAAGAGAAGACCGCGTTCTACTCAAAAGACTACCTTGATAACGATTTCGCGTCGGGACGAGTGGCCTCCTTCATCGCGACAACGCCGCGCCTTTCCGAGCTCCAGCAGAATATCTCTTTTAAAATAGGTCTCGCTAAACTTCCTGTCTGGAAGACGCTTGCCCCCCCGATCGCAGGCACAAATATAGCGGTCTTCAAAAAGGCAGGTATGACCCCGGAAAAAAGAAAGGCTTGCTGGAAATTTATTAAATACCTCTCCTCGGCTGAAGGCACTTCGAAGTGGTCGGCCGGAACTTCCTACCTGCCGGTGCGCAGGTCAGCTCTTAAGACGGAGACCATGATGAAGTATTTCAACGAACAGCCTCTCTTTATGATAGGAATAAATGAACTTGACTTTGCCGTGGTAGACCCAAGGAACAGGAGCTGGCAGGCGGTCAGGGACCTCATTGACCAGGCGGTAGAGAAGGCGCTCCTGAAGAAGTCCACGCCGAAGGAAGCGTTGGATGAAGCGGCGGCGAAGGTGAACGCTCTCCTCGAAAAGACGGACTGACACAATATAACGGAGGAAGTATGAAATTACACGTATTTTTAGCGGTTCTATTGAGCGCGTGTATACTTGCCTCAGGCTGCGGCAGGAAGGCTGAAGAATATACCTTAAAGAAGATGGACCTGGATTATAATATACTCGCCAACTGCACGGTGGCGTATCCAGACCCTTACGATATAGCCGCGGCCTCGGCCGGCGAAGTGAAATCTCTTGGAGCCGAAGAAGGCGGGGGAGTAAAGAAAGGCGCTCTGCTTGTCGGTCTTGACGATTTCAACGAAGAACAGGCCCTTTCCATAAGCAAGGCAAATCTGAATGACGCCGAGATACGCCTGAAGAACGCAAAAGAAGAAGACCTTCCGGCCCTGCAGGAGCAGCTTAAATCGGATAAAGTGGCGCTTGACGACGCGAAGAAGAACTTTGACCGTTCTACCGAACTGGCAAAGTCAGAGACCATTACCAGGGCGGAACTTGAGCAGGCGGAGAATAAGTATAAAACCGCCGATTCAAAATATAAACAGACAAAACTGCGCGTTGACTCCTACGCGAAAACCGGGCAGGAGGCTTCCCTGAATAACCAGCTCGCGCTTCTTAAGGCAAAAGTGGAAATTGACCGCAAAAACCTTGAAGACCGGCACATCACCGCTCCCTATGACTGCCTTGTTACGAAAATAAACGCGCGGGCAGGAGAGAAAGTTAAAGCCGGCGCCGTTTTGATGACGGTTATTGAAAAAAAGGACTGGGTCTTGGAGACGGATGTTGACCAGAAGGAACTGCCCTATCTTAAACTCGGGCTTAAAGCCGATATTCTCTTTGACGCCTACCCGGCAGAGAAGGTTAAAGCGGAAATTAACTTTGTCTGCGCCTCAATAGACATGTCAAAAGGAACCTGCAATCTAAAACTTGTTATCAAGGACAGGAAATCTTTTATCAAGCACGGAATGACGGGCAGCGCCGAAATACACGCTGGTTCTTTCAAGCAGGTTCTTGCCGTGCCATCCAGGTTTGTCGGTGCCGAAGGAAGGGATCTTTTCTGTTTCATCAAGGTAAAAGACGGCGTAAAGAAGTCTCCAGTTGCCGCGAAGCAGGTCGGCGAGAAGTTCTACATTGCGGACAATATTCCGGAAGGAACTGTGCTGGTTAGTAAATAAACAGGAAATGATTACACTGATTACGAAAACAAATCACGCAGATTAGATTTTGATTTAATCTGCGTAATCGTATTTACTGAATCTGTGTAATCAATGAGTTTTTAGAAGGAGCCCGATGTTCAGAAGTTACGAATGGATGATAGCCCTGCGTTTTCTGAAAAAGGGAAAAGGGCAAACGGTGCTCATAATCCTCGGTATTGCCATGGGCGTGGCGGTCCAGTTCTTTCTTGCTTCGCTTATGTCCGGCCTGCAGGCAAGCCTTGTTGACAGGACTGTCGGCGCTGCTCCTCACATTACCGTGCTTCCGGCGGACTCTTTGCCCGGTTATGTTTCCGGCCCGCAAAAGGCCTCAAGCGACAACAGAAATCCTATTTATTCCGAAAAAACAGAGATACTCTCCTGGCAGCAATACCCTGAAGACCTGAAAAAAGACGCGGCAGTCAAGTCAATTTCCCCTACAGTCAACGGCTCCGGCTTCATTGAAAGAGGCGGTGTCACGGTGCCCGTTATTCTGAAAGGTGTTACCGGCGAAGGCTTAAAACTCTACAAAATTTCGGAGAATATTGTTACAGGAAAGGCCGAGCTCTCCGGCGATTCCGCCGTCTTCGGCAAAAAGATAGCGGACAGGCTCTCGCTTTCCGCGGGTGATAAGTTAAACCTGAAGAACGACAGGGGAGAACAGGTTTTTGTGCAGGTGAACGGAATATTTGACATTGGCTCTGAAGCGGGAAACAGCTTGGTTTTTCTTTCGCTTGACCGCGCGAGAAGTTTTCTGCGCGTAGACGGCGTCTCCTCCATAGAGGTTCAGGTTATTGATGTTTTCGCGGCGGACAGGATAGCAAAGCGCTACGCGAAAGGATACACAAGAGTCAAGCTTGAGTCCTGGCAGTCAAAGAACAGGGAACTTCTGCAGGCGCTCAGCGCCCAGAGTTCCTCCACAAACACGATACTCTTTTTTGTCATAATCTCAATCTCTCTCGGAATAGCGAGCGTGCTCGGCATCGCCGCGGTCCAGAAACAGCGCCAGCTGGGAATACTGAAGGCGATGGGAACTTCAAACGGGAGCGCCGCCAAGATTTTCATCTATCAGGGTTTTACGCTCGGGCTCTTTGGTTCCTTCCTAGGAGTTCTCGCGGGGCTCGCCCTCGGTTATATGTTCGTGACCTTTGCCGGTGTGAATTTTGGTTTTGACTTCTCCGCTAAAATGATAATTACTCCTGTAATCCTGGCCTGCCTCGCTTCAACCCTGGCTTCGCTCATACCGGCGAGAAGGGCGGCGGGACTATCGCCGATAGAGGTGATAAGGAATGGCTGACAATATCATTTCGGCAAAAAACCTGAACAAGATTTATGCCTCCGGCAAAATGAGCGCGCAGGTGCTCTTCGATATTAGTCTTGAAATTGAAAGAAACAGTTTCACCGCTCTCATAGGGCCCTCGGGTTCAGGCAAGAGCACGCTGCTTAACTGCCTGGCTTTGCTTGACCCTCCGACTTCCGGTTCTATCGTAATAGACGGGAAGGAACAGGCCGGCAAGGATGTCAATTCCCTCTCAAAATACAGGAATGAACGCATCGGGTTCGTTTTCCAGTTTCATTATCTATTGCCAGAGTTCACCGCGCTTGAAAATATTTTGATTCCTTTCAATATCGGGAAAGGCCAGGCGCCCGCAAATACCGTAAAGGAAGCCGAGCGCTTGATGGAAAGGATAGGAATCCTTATGGAAAAAAACAAGTATCCGGGGGAGATGTCAGGCGGGCAGCAGCAGCGGGTCTCAATAGCCAGGGCTCTAATAAACAAACCCGGCATCATCTTTGCGGATGAGCCGACAGGAAATCTTGATACTGAGACGGGCGGATCCGTGCTTTCTCTTATGAAAGAAATAAACGCTGAGAATAACACAACTTTAGTAATGGTCACCCACGACCGGGATATAGCGTTAAAGGCTGACCGGGTTGTGGAGCTTGTCAACGGCAGGATCTGCAGGTCAATAAATATTAAATCTTTAGGCCTTAAAGAGGCGGAAAAACTGCTTGAGAACCGTTCCTGCCACCCGTGATTTGACTGATATAGTTTGATTAATTCTAATTGACTAAAATGCGTTAATATTGTAGAATATTTTAACATCCGAAAGGGCAAACCCGGAGCAATCCGGGCTCGCAAAGCTACGGGTCTATAAAAATCACTAGATAGCCGGGCGTACCGATAACTTTATACTGACCGCTCGTTTTGAGCATAGGCCGCCGGGCTGCCTCTATTGGTAGTTATGGCGGTTTTTTTTATGCTTTTTTTTCGTTTTGACTAAGAGGGGGAAAATGGAAAAGCTTCGTTTAGGCGAAATGTTAGTCAAAGAAAAAATAATAACTCCTGTTCAACTTGAGAAAGCCCTTGCCGAACAGAAGGCGGGTGGCAAGAGGATAGGACACGCCCTGCTTGACCTCGGCTATATTACCGAAGACAAACTTCTGAAGGCTCTCGGCAGCCAGCTCGACGTAGAAACCGTGAACCTGAACGATACTTTAATCCCCGTCGAAGTGGTAAAGTTGGTGCCGGAAGATATTTGCAGGCGCTATAAAGTCCTGCCCTATTCGCTTTCCGATAATGTTATTTCTCTCGCGATGGTGGATCCGCTTGATTACCGCGTGATCAACGACGTGAAGTTCCTGGTCCACAAAGACATAAAGCCGATGCTGGCTTCAGAGAAAGCCGTTAACAAAGCCATCAGCAAGTCCTACGGGCTTCCCGACGAAATGCGCGACATGGTCAGGCAGATAGACAACAAACTGCTCGACGATGATTCTATAGAGAAGGAAGCCGCGAAAGCTGTCGAAGCGTCTGATGACGCTCCGATTATTAAAATAGTCGATCTCATAATAATTAACGCTGTCAAAGAAAGGGCGACAGATATACACATTGAACCGTTCGAAAAAACCATGAGGATCAGGTATAGAAAAGACGGAATATTGCGCGAGGTGGCCGCTCCTCCGTTCCAGCTCTACAACTCCATAATTTCCCGCATTAAAATCATGGGCAAGCTTGATATCGCCGAGAACAGGATTCCGCAGGACGGCCGTATCAGCAAGAAAGTTTCCGGCCGCGACATAGACTTCCGCGTCTCCATAATCCCGAACCAGTTCGGCGAGCGCTGCGTGATGAGGATTCTTGACCGCGGAGCAACAGTGCTTGACCTTGAGAAACTCGGCCTAAACGGCGACGACCTCAAGCATTTTGACGATGCCATAAACAAACCTTTCGGAATGATACTTATTTCAGGGCCTACCGGTTCCGGAAAAACTACCACGCTTTACGCCGCCCTGAACAGGATTTATAATACAGGCGACAACATCCTGACCATCGAAGATCCGATAGAATATTCTTTCTTCGGTATCGGCCAGCTTGAGGTAAAAGAAGAAATAGGACTTACTTTCGCGAAAGCGCTGAGGTCCTTTCTTAGGCACGACCCGGACATCATTCTCCTCGGAGAAATGCGCGACTTTGAAACCGCTGACATTTCCATCCGCGCGGCGCTTACCGGGCATCTTGTGTTCTCGACCATTCACACTAACGACGCACCGAGTTCCGTGACGAGGCTTATTGACATGGGAATTGAACCCTTCCTGATAAACTCGTGTCTTGTAATGGTTATGGCCCAGCGTCTTGTGAGAAGGGCTTGCGAGCACTGCCGTGAGGAGCTGATACTCACGCCGGAACAGCAGCTGGCAACATTTGCCCAGATTTTGTCCAAGAAGCCGATGACATTCTACAAGACCAATGGCTGCGAGGTATGCTACAATACCGGATACCGCGGCAGGACCGGTATTCACGAGATTATGATGATGAATAACGAGATACGCACCATGGTCGCGCAAAAAGCTCAGCCGCATGAAATAAAAGCGGCCGCGGTGAAAGGCGGGATGAAGACTCTTTTTAGCAGCGGCATAGACCTGGCTTTGAAAGGCATCACGACATTGGATGAAATAATAAAGGTGGCCGGCACCGCTTGATCCGGATTTAGAAAATTGCAGGGGGTGGGTAATGCCTAATTATTCTTACACGGCGGTTGACGGGGACGGCAATGAATTTAAAGGCGTCATAGAGGCCGAATCCAAGGAAGCCGCGGCGAAGAAACTCCAGAACCAGAAGCTTATGGTTACCGGCGTTAGAAAGGAGTTTCCCTTCGCGAAATTTTTTCAAAGCGGCAATATCGGGGGGGCGAAAGTTACCCGCGAGGATGTCCTGCTCTTTTCCAGGCAGCTTTCAACCCTGGTAAAGGCGAGGATAAGTTTGGAACAGTGCCTTGATGTTATGATTACGCAGACACAGAACCCGGAATTCCAGAAAATTATAAGGGAGATCAGGGCTGATGTTGTTTCGGGAACCCCGCTCTCTGCCGCTATGGGAAAACATCCGAAAGTATTCAATTCTCTTTTCGTGGGCATGGTTAAGGCCGGAGAAGTTTCAGGCAAACTTCCGGAAATTCTTATCCGGACCGCAAAATACCTCGATCGTTCCGCGAGATTGCGTTCAAAACTTGTCTCGGCGATGGTCTATCCCTGCCTGGTCATCGGCGTGGGCATTATTATCGTCATATTCTTGATGTGGAAAGTTATTCCCATGTTCGAGCAGATGTATTCCAAAATGGGCAGCAACCTTCCGCCCATAACAAAAATAATGATTTTTACAAGCCGTGAAATATTCGGCAAATGGATATTCGCTATGCCGTGGCTCTTTATCTGGATTATTGCGATTGTCGGCGGCATCTACTGGTTTCAGTCAGCTCTTAAACAGGACAAGTTCAGAATGTGGTTCGACATCCAGCTCCTTAAAGCCCCCGCTCTCGGCGAGTATCTTTCCAAAGTTATTTTTGCCAGATTCTCGCAGACGCTGGGGATTCTGGTTAGCAACGGCGTGCCGATACTTGAATCTATGGATCTGGTAGCCAAGACCGTTGACAGCAAGCCTATAGAAGCGGCCGTTTTGGAATCAAGGGATAAAATCAAGGAAGGGGAAAAAATAGCCGATACCCTGAGAAGGAATAAATTCTTCCCTCCGCTGGTGGTTTCTATGGTCAGCGTCGGCGAGCAGACCGGAAAACTTGGAGAGGTGCTGGAGCAAATCTCGGAATTCTATGAGGACGAAGTGGAAATAGCCACTGCGACTCTCATTTCCATAATTGAGCCCGTGCTCATTATCTGCCTGGCCGTTATGGTCGGGTTTGTGGTCATGGCGCTTTACCTGCCGATCTTCAAGATGTACGGCGGAATGAAAAAAGCTTAAGAAAATAATCGCGGGGGACCGCAAAAAACAAATTCCGATTCAGGAGGTAACGTTAATGAAAAGGCAAGCAGGTTTCACCCTCATCGAGCTCATGATCGTCATTGCGATCATCGGCTTACTTGTCGCAATCGTCATCCCGGATCTTTTGATGACAAGGCAGCAGTCAGAAGTCGAGGCGTGCAAGGCCTCCCTCAGGGGAGTCCAGTCCGCGCTCGAGCTCTACTTTACGCATTACAAATATTATCCCCAGACGGTGAATCAGCTTGTTGTTGAAGGTTACCTCGGCGAAGGCAGCGACAAGGATCCGTGGAATAAAGATTTTATGTATAAGCCCGACTACGGCGGCGGCACCGGAACCAGCACGGGTTCTGGCGACAACCAGGCAAGCAACTATTTCCTCGGCAGCTCAGGACCTGATAAAACTCCGGGGAACACAGATGATGTTGAACCCCCTATAAATACCACCAGGCATTCATTCAAGGCTAAGGGCGCAGTCCAGGGCGGCGGAGATGTCGGCGGAACCGGACAGGCAGCCCAGTAATTGGTGTATGATGACCGGAAAAGCTGAGACAAATAAAGGATTTACTCTGATTGAAGTCCTGATCTCGATGGCATTCATCGCGCTGATCTACGGCTTCGTTGTCTCTGTCTTTTTTCAGGGTTTCTCTACTATAACCCGCGGTGATATTGAAGACCAGGGCGTTATTCTGGCGAACAACGAAATGAAGAGGCTTTCAAGTTATGAGAACCCTCTTTACATATATTTTATGGAAGGGGAAGGCGGAGCCGGGGTTGTTTTCGTAGACAAGCTCAAACACGGAGACATTCTTCCCTATGAACTGATAACTGACGGCACCATCGCGCTTGGCGAGAGGTATAATGTCCTCAACGAGACTTCTGATTCCAATGCCGATATCAAGGCGGTCAGCACCTCAAGGGCGAAATATACCCGAACGGTTGACCTGACTTTTGAGGACGTTGCGCCGGTATTGATTCATTTGTGGGTCAATGTAAAATGGACCGATCCGCAGCAGGAATTCCCCGAAGGAGAGTATGAACTTGAAACTCTCCTGGCGCCATAGGGGAGACGGTATGTTAATGAAACGCAGCGCCGGTAAAGCAAAAGGATTTACATTGATTGAGCTCATGATAGCCATGGGGCTCGCGTTTCTGGTTTTTGCGGTTATCTATATGGCGTATTTTATTTCACAGTCGTTCTTTGTCAGGGGCACGGATTCACTGCAGGAACAGATGTATGTCAGGGCCCTGTTCTCAGGGATAAATGACGACCTGAAATATCTGACGCGTTTGAACGAACTCGGGCAGAATAAGGATTATCTGGTTTTCGAGATTTTCGGCAGAAAAGTACTGGAAATAGACGCGAATTCCAGCGATAAACTGTTGCAGGGAAGTGTCATAACCTATCAGCTCAACGCGACAAAGGATTACGCCGGAAATCCGTTCATGATCCTGCAGAAGAAGGAAGATACCTATCAATGGTGGCTCAAGTTTGGGCACACGCAGGTTCCCGATGAACTGCTTGAACCGTACGGCTATCCTCCGGATTACAGGGATCTGGTCACCGGATACCAGCCGCTCACAGAAGGACAGTTCGCGGACATGATAGAACAGGAAGACAAGAAAGAGTTCCTGGTAACCAGCGTTGTTTTTACGCCGTATGATAATCTGGGAGAAGAGATTCCCTCTGGCAGCACTTACGAAGATTTGAAATACGCCAGGTCCATCAAAGTTGAAGTTACATATTCTATAAGGAACAACAACGGCGATTTAAGCGCGGAAAAGAACAGCGTGAAAACGGTTTCAACTATCATACCGTTTGTTAATTTTATGGTGCAATCAGATGTGTCGAGTTGATAGTTTTGGTTTCTGTTTAAGTTTTAAGAATAAAATCTTCTCGGGAAAGGGAGCGTAAATTGGCCAAGAATACGAGTATCGGCATAGATATCGGCAACAGCCAGATTAAGGTTGTTCTGCTGAAAAAGTCGGGAAACGGGGTCAAAATAGAACGTTTCTTTGTAGAGAACTACGGTCTCTCGCCTAAGGAACTTTCATCCCCCATTACCGTCGTCAACAAGAGAATGGAAATCATTTCAAAGATTTTCAAAGAACTCAAGCCTGTAAATGTGGTTGTTGCGGTTGCCAAAGGCGAAGACAATATAAGAACAATCCAGATGCCTCTTATGACCGAGCAGTCCCTGCGCCAGGCTTTGAGGTGGGGCGGCCAGCCGGATTATATTCCTTTTGACCTCAAAGAAATGACCTGGGATGTTGTTATCTCGCAGGTCTACAGGAGAAAAGAAGAGATAAAGGCGGAAGGCAAGGAAAAGATGGATGTCATCATTGCTCTCGCCAAGAAGAACATCGTAAACTCTTACCTGGACATATTTGAAAGTTCCAACGCGCTCATAGATATTCTCGATTCAAACACTCTCTCTGGCAGCAACTTCACCTGCTTTAATTACGCCATCCCCAAAGACAAAATCTGGGGGAAGATAGATTTCGGCGCCGAGATGACTACCGTGAACGTGCTTGAGGGCAGCAACCTTAAATTCACTCTGAACATTCCCTGGGGTGTAAACGACATCACGGAACTGGCGCAGGCTGTCACCGGCATAACCGGTTGGAAGGAAGCGCAGGAAATCGTTCATTCCATGGATTTCAACGTGCCGGAAAACCCGGTCATGCAGGCGCTTGAGCCGAAGATAAAGGATTTTGTCCGCCAATTGAACGGCGCGATAAGTTTCTACGAGAGCAAGAACCAGGGCAGCGTGGTGTCGGAAGTAATGCTCTCCGGCGGCGGCGCGATGCTTTGCGGCATGGATAGGTTCATAAGTTCAAAAATTAACAGGGAAGTTAAGATAGAGAATGAGATAAACAGAAGCCTCATTAATTACGACAAAAAAGACGAAGTACAGTTGAAGATGCTCCTGCCCCAGCTTAATGTGGCAATCGGGGCCGCTATGCGAAACCTCGTTGAGCTCCGGAACACTGCGAACCTCCTGCCTTTTGATATTATGCTCGGCAGAAAACTCAAGAGCAGAAGGACTTCCACGGTAGTCATTTTGGCTGCTGCGCTTGCTCTCCTTTTCACGGGCGTATACCTGAAGTATTCGGCTTTCTCCAAGGACAGAGCTAAACTGCTTGAGATAAGCGCGGAGTTTGACGCGCACAAGGGAACGGCCGGAGACCTCTTGAATATGAAAGACGCGGTCGACACCTTCCAGACAATAAACGAGAACTACGCCACGTTAAACAAGAATTCAACGCGCTGGTCGGAAGCGTTGATTGAACTTTCCTCGCTTGTTCCGAAAAATACCTTCATTGCCAACGCGAACTGGTCCGCGAGGTCACAGCAGTTCCTGCTCAAGACTGACAAGAAATTCCAGCAGGAACAGCAGGAGATTGTCGAGAAGTTCGGCAACTCAAAGAACTTTAGCGGGATGAAGCTCGGCAGAACGAACGAGACGGACTCAACTTATGACTATGATATTTCAAGGGTGGTAACGAGGACCAGGAGCACGGCTTCAAGCAACCCTCAGAGCGGCGGCGGGCAGTCGGGCAATGTTTTCGGGGGACAGTCCAACTCCCAGGGGGGTGCAAGATAATGGCTAACGAACCCAAGGGCATACCGATACTTAAAGACTACAACATTGACAAGGTTGATCTTATCATTTACGGCATAAGTCTTGTGCTTATTTTAGGCGCTATTTTTGCTTTTGTCTTCGTTTCGGGCAAAGACAGGGATGCTCAGAGGCAGATAAGAGTAAAGCAGCAGAGACTGAAGGTATTCGAAGAACTTCAGACCGGCGAGGCAAAGATAAAAGAGAACTACGCAAAACTGCCGGACCGCGCCCAGGGGCTCTATGACAGGTTCCTTGCGCAGGATGATGTTAATACTTACACTTTCTTTGTAAAAAAACTGGCCGACAAATTCAAAGCCAACAATTTCGGCATTGATCCAGGGAAGGGCATGGCAGGGTCAGAACCCAGGACATTCCTTGTTCCTGACGCTGTGGCGGAATACCTGATATCAAAGAACGTGTTTAATCCTGCGGTATTCGAGGATAACCCGGACGGCGGGAAGAAGATAACGCTGAAATTCGCAAAACTTTCCGTCAGGGTCAGCATGGAGCTTTCTTTCGGGAACCTCGTGGCTTTCCTTTACGCCATTGAGAACTCCTCAAAATACACTGAAGTAGCGTCTATCTCTATTTTTGGCGCGGCAGATATCACCCAAAAAGACAGCAAAGTCAGAGTAGACATGATTGTTAACTGCTTCGGCAGAAGCGAAGAGTTTAAAAAACAGGTCTATTCTGTAATACCGGCCGGGATGAAGCTCATAGAGAGCCAGAACAAGGTGCTCGTCCAGCTGCCTTCTGTGAGCCTTGGCAGCAATCCCGGGGCGCAGTTTTTTGGCAGGAATGAAATTGTCTCCTTCGGGGACTATTCCAGGACGGTTCATCCGGTGTTCTACGTGCATACAACGGGGGACATAAAATGTCCGCAGGTTCTCCCGGCAAATTTCAGGTACTCTGCGATTGTCGGCGACATAATAGCTTTCACCGACGGCAGCACCACCTATTTCGGGCAGACCGGCGGGTTTATCACGGATAAGTTCAAAAAGCCCATACAGGGTTTCGAAAAGATTTACCTGAAGGAGATAAATTCGGCGGAGCACACGATAACTATCCAGAATCAGGGAATAAACAAAGGTGATTACCCTGAATGTCCGGATTCCGCGGTATTCAAGACCAGATAAATCAGACAGAGAAATCTGTAAAAAAAACAAATACGAGAGGAGGTGACTTTTAGTAAGGATTCTGATAAACTTATCACAGCCTTTAATGTTTTTCGAGGAGGTTTAGCTGTTATGAAAAAAGTACTGATAGCACTGGCCGCGCTTCTTTTGTGCGGGGTAGCATCGGCGCAGAGTGTGTTTGTGGAGCCGCCGCTGGAATTCAGCGATACGCCCGTAAGGACGGCGCTGGATACAATCTTCATGAAAGCAGGGAACGTGCCGTATTCGATAGAGATAACGAATCCGGCTGAAGTGCCGCCCGTCACGCTGAAAC
>Ga0209083_1001747_pt1 | contig 23324 bp, 26 predicted proteins | sample AM7aDNAmetaG_FD_184132 | JGI IMG/M metagenome (GOLD analysis project Ga0209083, IMG submission 184132) | Freshwater microbial communities from Finland to study Microbial Dark Matter (Phase II) - AM7a DNA metaG (SPAdes) (version 3) | ecosystem: Environmental > Aquatic > Freshwater > Lake ...
AAGGCAGAAAAATATTGAAGAGTTTTTTGCAAATTCCTCTCTTATGATACTTTTATATTGAGCGTATCTATCCTCGTCAGTTGATTGAATTACAAATTTTTCTGCTTTTGTCGTTTTTTTGTGCTCATCAGTTTTGTGCGTTCCAAGTTTTATTTTTTCAGTATTTTCGAGTAAAACTTTTGGAACAAGAGAATTGAGTACAGAGCCTATGGAACCAACATAATAGTTTGCAACTGTTTCAGCGGTTTCAACAAAATTTTTACTTAACAAATGTGAACACTTTGTTTTTGATATTTTTTTGAGTGCAAAAGAAGAATTTTTAATTTCTGCTTTTGATTCTCCAACATCTTTAGAACTAATTACCAAAGCCGGAATGATTCTCTTTCTTAGTGGAACTTTTATTATTGAACCAACAGAAACATCACTTCCAGAAAAATATGAAAGTGTATCGTTTTTTATGCCTCTAGCTATAGGTATTACTTCAAGTATTTTCATTTACTCTATAATGACAGAAAATAGGTATTTTTCAACCACTTAATATAAAAATTTGATATAATCTAAATATGCTTAAAATTTACATTACGCGACATGGTCAAGACATAGATAATAAAAATGGTATTTTAAACGGGCACCGAGATGAGCCACTTACTATATTAGGTGAGAAACAAGCACAAGAAGTAGCTGAAGAAATCAAAAAAGATAATTTGTATTTTGATGTTGTTTACTCATCACCCCTCCAAAGAGCATATAAAACTGCAAAAATTATTGCTGATATATCAAATCAACCACAACCCGTCATATTAAAAGAACTTATCGAAAGGGATTTTGGAGTAATGACTGGAATTGAAGCTAGGAGAATTGAAGAATTATGTGCACCTGAAATTATTAAATCAAGAACTATTACTTATTTTTTAAATCCCAAAGGTGCCGAAACTTTTGAGGATCTTCTTGAGCGTGCTAAAAAACTTCTTAATTTTATTAAGAAAAACCATGATAGTAAGTCAGTCCTTTTAGTCACACATGGAGATTTTGGTAAAATGATTTATACAGAGTTTTATAAATTACCTTGGAAAAAAGTTCTCACAGATTTTCACTTTGGGAATTCCGAGATTCTTTATCTTTGTGAAAATTGTGATTTGAGTAAAACACGTCTCTTCACTAGTAAACAATATAATCATTAATCCCTAAGTATTTTAATTTTAGCCCCCAAATTATTTAGTCTTTTTGCTATATCTTCATAACCACGATTGATACTGTAAACATTTCTTAAAATTGATTTACCTTCAGCACCGAGCATTCCTATCAAAATGATTGCAGCTGGGCGAAGTGCTGGTGGACAAATGATTTCTGCTGGCTTTAGTTTAGTTTTTCCATTTACATAAAATCTATGTGGGTCTGCAAGTATCGTATCTGCTCCAAGTTTATCAAGTTCTTTGTAGTGAATTGCCCGGTTTTCATAAACCCAGTCATGAATGAGTGTTTGACCTTCTGCTTGAGTAGCTATAATTGCAAAGAAAGGAAGATTGTCTATATTCAGTCCTGGATATGGTCGTGATTCTATTTTGTCGTGGAGTGCAGTGAGTGCTGAAGGAAAAGTATTTATATCAACAAGGTCTGTTTTACCATTCAATGCTTTATATTTTTTTGAAATTTTAAATTTAAAACCCATTTTTTTGAGTTTGAGCAATTCTATTTCAAGAAAATCAATTGGGCATCTTTCAATTGTAATTCCAGATTTCGTAACAGCAGCGACAGCAATAAAAAACATTGTATCAATTGGATCTTCGGCAAGATAATATGTAATATTTTTATTTATTTCTTTTACCCCGTGTATTGTAATAGTGGTCGTGCCTATACCATCAATTTGCACACCAAACTCTTGTAAAAAGAAACACAAATCTTGAATTTGATAATTTGAAGAAGCAAATTTAATAGTCGTTTTTCCAGGAATAAGCGCTGCCGCCATAATTGCGTTTTCTGTGACAGTGTCTCCAGATTCATACAAAGCAAATTCTGCTGGCTTTAGTTTTTCGCTCGAAATTTTATAACTATAATTTTTTGTTTTTATATCTACACCAAAATTTTCAAGTGCAAAAAAGTGAGGAATAACGGTGCGGTTTCCAAGTTTACATCCTCCAGAATATGGAAGAGAAAAATTTTTGAATAAATGAACTAAAGGCCCAATAAGCATTATTATGCTTCGTGTTTTTTCAGCTGATTCTTTATTTATATTTTTAATATTTATTTTTTTTGCTTCTATTTCAAGGTCGCTGCCATTCCATTTTATACAAACTCCAATACTTAGAAGTACTTCAATCATTCTATAAACCTCTTCAATTTTTGGAACATTTTTTAAAATTGTTTTTCCTTTATTCATTAATGCAGCGGGGATGATTCCCATGGCACCGTTTTTAGATGTTTTTGTAACAATAGTTCCAGAAAGTTTGTGGCCTCCTTCTATTTCAAAATTAATAGCACCTTTTGAAACATACATTATCTCACTGCCCAAAGCTTCGCTTATTTTTGATATCATTTCTGTAGTAAGATTTTGTTCACCGTTTTCAATTCGAGCAATAACACTTTGTGTAGTTCCAAGTTTTTCAGCAAAAGTTGTTTGAGTAATACCTTTTTTCTCTCGAAGCTCTGCAATCAATTTTCCTATCTGAGATAGTTTGCCAGTTGTCATAAAAAGAGTATAGCATATGAGCGATAAAATTTCCTAGTTGAATTTACAATTCATTAATTTGCAATTCATCCAAAAACGTATAAGATATAAACATGTCATTTTTTGTTAGAAAACTTGGAATAGATTTGGGAACTGCAAATACTCTCGTGTTTGTCCCCGGCAAAGGAGTTGTTCTTTTTGAACCTTCCGTTGTTGCTATTTCAGAACAAGATAATAAGATTCTCGCCGTTGGAGTGGAAGCAAAAAACATGATTGGAAAAACTCCAGACAGTATTATCGCTTACAGACCAATGAAAGATGGTGTTATTGCTGACTATCGTGTTACAGAAGCAATGCTTAGATATTTTATTGATAAAGCTTTGGGTAAATGGAATATTTTTAAACCAGAAGTAATGGTGTCTGTTCCTGCTGGAGTTACTTCTACAGAAAGAAGAGCCGTTGTTGAAGCTGCAATTCGTGCTGGTGCAAAAAATGCTTATGTTGTGAAAGAGCCAATTCTTGCGGCTATTGGTGCTGGCATTCCTATTTACGAGCCAATGGGACATATGATTGTTGATATTGGTGGAGGAACAACAGACGTTGCTGTAATATCACTCGGAGGAATTGTTGCTTCTACATCTGTAAAATGTGCTGGAAACAAAATTGACGCTGCGATTGCCGACTATATTAAAAAAACTTTTAATCTTGCGATTGGTGACAAAACTTCTGAACAAATAAAAATAACAATTGGAAGTGCCGTGCCAATGGAAGAAGAACTAAGCGTGGTTATAAAAGGAAGAGACTTTTTGACAGGACTTCCACGCTCAACTGAAATAAAAACAAATGAAATTGTAAAAGCCATTTCAAAAGAGCTTAAAGATATGATAAAAGCAATAAAAGATGTTTTGCAAGATACTCCACCAGAACTTTCTGCTGATATTATTGATAATGGTGTTACGATGACAGGGGGTTCTTCACAACTTAGAAATCTTACGGAACTTGTGTTTAGAAGAATTGGTGTAAAAGCCGTCGTTGCAAAAGATCCACTTTATTGTGTCGCAAAGGGCACTGGTATTGCACTAGAACATTTGGATACTTATAAAAAATCTATTATTGCGAAAAGATAGTGTAATATTTTTTCATTTGATAATATTATTTAAAAGTTTAAATTTTATAATGACAAAATGTTTTTTTAGTATATAATGCTATCAGATGTATCTTTGATATATTCTCAACCCAATCTAACCAAAGAGTTAGATTTTTTACTCATAATTAAAAAGAACAAGGAGGCTTTATGAACGCGGAAATCATAGGTACCTATGATGTGATTGTCCGCGAGGACAAAAACATCGAAGAGATTCTGGGATATGCAAAATTCGATGTCCCAGAATTACCAAGCATTTCTTTTTCTTCTGATCGTTTCCCTCATATTGAAGGGGGAAAAGCAACAATAAAGAGGATTAGTCTCTTTAGTTTTATGAGTAAACCATCGTTTGTTGATGTGGTTTCTGAAATCAATAAGCAAGGTTGCAGATTGGCAAGTCCGTGGGACTTAGTTTGTCTTACGTATGAAAAGAAAGACTTGCAAAAGGAATTAAATTTAGTTAGTTTAGGAGAAATTCACTCAGTGGTTTGTGGTTTTGTGAGGGGTAGACACATAAGTATCTACTCAACGCAAAAGATTATAAAGAATTCCAGAGACTACGTCTTTTTAGGAGTGAAGAGCATCAATTAAATACACCATGAGGACTGTTTGTCTTGTGGTGTATTTTTGTTATTATGTAAATAATCATGTTATTAAATCTACAAATTAAAAAAAATAACTTACACCATGCTTATTGTATTTTAGGTAATTCGGAAGATGTTATAGATGAACTAAAAACATTCTTATTAAAAGAGCTCAATTTTCCCGTAAAAGATAATCCAGATTTTTGGTACGGAAAATTTGATGTGATGGATATTGAAGATGGCAGAACAATAAAAAACTCACACCAAAATAAACCAACAAAAGGAGACAAAAAAATATTTGTTATTTCAGCAAATTTTATTACAGAAAAAGCTCAGAATGCAATGTTAAAACTTTTTGAAGAACCAAGAGGCTATACGCATTTCTTTTTAATATTGCCGTCATTAAGTAATATTATTCCAACTTTTCGCTCAAGGTTTTTTGTTATTGATGAAAATGAAGCTGGTGATTCAATAATAAATCCAATAGATTTTCTTAAAATGTCTATAGGAAGACAGATGGAAGCTGTAAAGAAAATCTGTGAAAATGTATCAGACGAAGAAGCAAGTAAAATTGAAATCATCAGATTTATTAATTCTTTAGAAGTTGAGCTGAGAAAGAACGTTAATTTTTTAAAAACAGAAAAAAATGAAATAAAAGTTTTTGAAGAAATTGAAAAAGTTCGGCAATACGCGGGAGAACAATCTCCGTCACTAAAAATACTTCTAGAACATATCTCATTAATACTACCTGTATTAAAAGATTAAAATCTGGTATAATATTTTTGTAAAAATGAATGTCACTTGCCCCGTAGGAAATTCACTGAGTCATAAATTATAGAGGAAATACATTTTATTAATAAAGGTCAAAATAAAAATTAAAAATTATTTTAACAATTTCAATATGGGGTACGATTTTAAAAAATTAAAAGAAAATATAAAAGGTTCAGAGGAATGGTTAAAGAAAGAATATTCTGGCTTACGAACTGGTATTGCAAGTCCATCTATTTTAGATGGAGTCCAAGTCGAAGTTTACGGTTCTAGAATGCCAATTAATCAAGTTGCGAATATTGGTATTGAAGATGCAAGAGTTATCCGAATTACTCCTTGGGATAAATCACAATCAAAAGCAATTGAAAAAGCTATCACAGTAGCTAATCTTGGCGTGTCTGTAGGAATAGACGATAAAGGTGTAAGAATATTTTTCCCTGAACTTACTACTGATAGAAGAGCACTTCTTGTAAAAACTGCCAAAGCAAAACTTGAAGATGCAAAAGTGAATGTCAGAAGTTTTAGAGATGAAACTTGGACAGATATAGAAGCACAGGAAAAGAAAGGTGGAATGGGTGAGGATGATAAGTTTAGATACAAAAAAGAAATGCAAAAAATAGTTGATGATGGAAATGTATCTCTTGAAATCTTATTTACTAAAAAAGAAAAAGAAGTTAACTCCTAATGATATATAAAATTAAAGAATACAAAGATTCATTAATTAACAATGCTTACAAAAAAGGCATGAAGGAAGCCTCAATTTTTTTTGGTATAAATTGGCCAAGTATTCCCACACCAAGTGTCTGTGTGTTAAAAAGTAGAAAGGAAATAGACTCGATAAAACAATATAAGACAAAACCATATGTAGTGGCATTTGTAAGGCCTGGAGGGCGTACAATATATATTCTTGATATAAAAAAATTTAAAACAGAAAGTAATCATAAATATCACACAGATAGAAAACATATTACACTATTAAAACATGAATTATGTCATCTATTTTATAATGTTTATTCTTGTGGATGTCATAATCCAATTTGGCTTACAGAAGGAGTATCAATTTATCTTTCAGGACAATTAAATGAAAGGAAACCGGTTGATAAGTTTACAAATTTTATAGATTTTTACGAACATGGTGGTGCTGGAGTATATTTTGAAAGTGGAACCGTCGTTGGTTTGTTGATAAAAAATTTTGGCAAGAAAAAAATTCTTGAACTCATCTCTCATTCGGGTGAAGTAAAAAATAAAAATCAATTTGCAAAATTATTTAAGAAAATATACGGTTTTGATTTAAACTACAAAAATTTTAATAATTTATTAAGTAAAAACAAGTAATGACTATAGTCCTTTTTTTAATCATTCTCGCTGCTCTTGTTTTTGTGCATGAGCTTGGGCATTTTGTCACTGCAAAATTATTTGGTATACGAGTAGATGAATTTGCAATTGGTTTTCCGCCTAAAATTTTTGGTTGGAAATCTGGCGAGACACAGTATAGCTTAAATTTGATTCCACTTGGTGGGTATGTCAAAATTTTTGGTGAAGATCCAGATGATGAGTCAATTTCCGGCCCTGACAGTTCGCGAAGTTTTGTAAACGCTAAAAAATGGAAGCAGATTGTTGTATTGCTTTCTGGTATTTTTATGAATTTGGTTTTTGCGTGGCTTTTAATTTCCGCTTCATTTAATTTTGGTTTGCTTACATCAATCGAAGACCAATATACAAATAACGCAAAAAATATTTCTGTGGTTGTTTTGTCTGTTCTAAAAAATTCACCGAGCGAAATTGCTGGATTAAAAGAAGGAGATAAAATTTTGAGCATAGAAACAGAAAATAAAAAAATAGTTACTCCAATTGTTGCTGATATTCAAAATATTATTGCAAGTAGTAAAGACAAAATTAATATTGAATATCAAAGAGTGAATGCTACTGGCACGGTAAGTATTTTAGCTAAAGATGGAGTTGTGGAGGGAAGAAAAGCAATTGGAATTTCTATGGCTTTGGTGGGAACAGTTCGTTATGGTTTCTTTCAATCTTTTTATGAAGGAGCAAAACTAACTGCAATTGAAACTTCAAATATCGCTACGGGAATTTTTAATTTTATTGTCGGTGCATTTAAAGGCCAAAGCGGTTTGTTTTCGCAAATTACAGGGCCGGTGGGAATTGCCGGAATGGTTGGGCAGGCAAGTAGTATGGGACTTTCATATTTGTTTGGTTTTATTGCAATGATTTCAATAAATCTTGCGATGCTAAATCTCGTTCCATTTCCTGCACTTGATGGTGGGAGAGTCTTGTTTGTCTTGATTGAAGTCGTGATTAGAAAAAAAATAAAACCTGCGATTGCAAATTGGACAAACATGATTGGTTTTGGACTTCTGATTGCACTTATGCTTTTTATAACTTATAAAGATATTTTGAAACTATTTCATTAATTTTTTATGTTTGCACGAGAATATAATTACGTGTATTATAGCAATAACTATGAAATCAAAAATTGAAAATTCAAAAATTACTACTAGAGAAAGCGATTTTTCACAGTGGTATCTTGATGTAATCAGGGAAGCTGATTTAGCAGAAAATTCCCCAGTCAGAGGATGTATGATTATAAAACCATACGGATATGCAATTTGGGAAAATATTCAGAAAATTCTTGATAATGAATTTAAAAAACTCGGCACGCAAAATGCTTATTTTCCACTTTTAATACCAAAAAGTTTTTTAGAAAAAGAAGCTGAACATGTAGAAGGTTTTGCTAAAGAATGTGCTGTTGTCACGCACCACAGACTTGAAGAAAAGGATGGAAAGTTGATACCAGCCGGTGAACTTGAAGAACCTTATGTTGTGCGCCCAACATCTGAGACAATTATGTATGATGCTTTTTCTAAATGGATTCATTCATATAGGGATTTACCATTACTTATAAATCAATGGTGTAATGTTTTAAGATGGGAAATGAGAACCAGGCTTTTTTTAAGAACAACAGAATTTCTTTGGCAAGAAGGGCATACTGCACACGCGACAAAACAACAAGCTGAAGATAAAACCTTTGAAATGGTTGAAGTATACAAAAAATTTGCGGAAGATTATCTTGCTATTTCAATTATTACTGGTAAAAAAACAGAATTAGAAAAATTTCCTGGTGCTGATTATACAACATCAATAGAGGCAATGATGCAAGATGGTAAGGCCTTGCAATCTGGAACTTCACATATGCTTGGTCAAAATTTTTCCAAATCTTTCGATGTTTCTTTTTTAGATGAAAATCAACAAAAACAATATGTTTGGCAGACGAGTTGGGGAGTGAGTACCAGAATTATTGGTGCCTTAATTATGTCACACTCTGATGATAAAGGTCTTGTATTACCACCAAAAATTGCACAATTTCAAGTTGTGATTATACCTATTTGGGCAAATGAAGAGGAAAAAATGACAGTTTTATCTCACGTGGAGATTATTAAAAAAGAATTAGAAAATTCAGGTATAACTTATAAAATTGACGATAGAGAAGGCAGACCAGGGTTTAAATATTTTGAATGGGAAAGAAAAGGCGTACCGTTGAGATTGGAAATTGGACCAAAAGATATTCAAAAAAAATCTGTCGTTATTGTTGATAGACTAGAAAGCAAAAAAGAATTTGTTTCAAATGAAAAAATTGTTTATTACATAAAACAAAAATTAGATAGTATTCAAAATTCTTTGTTAAGAAATTCTAGGAAATTTAAAGAATCAAATACACACGAAGTTAAAAATTTTGATGAATTTAAAGATGTTGCAAAAAATAAAAAAGGATTTGTTTTTGCTCATTTATGTTCAAATAGTACATGTGAAGAAAAAATAAAAGAAGAGACAGGGTTAACTTCAAGATGTGTTCCTTTTAATGGTGGTATAGGTAATAAAGGTAAATGTATATATTGTAATAAAGATGCTGACAATAAAGTTTTGTTTGCTGTCTCATATTAGTGGTTTAATTTTTTACTATTATTTGAGTTGTTAAACGCAATTTAGACAAATTGTCGAATTGTATTAAAAGTGCTATATTTGAGTCAATAATCTGTAATAATTATTGTTGCATCATGTTTGATAATTTAAAAGCAAAAATATATAAGCGTTTGTCCAATGACATCGGGATTGATCTCGGTACTGCTAATACCCTTGTTTATGTTTCTGGAAAAGGAATTATTATTAATGAACCTTCTGTTGTTGCCCTAAATCAAAAAACAGGAAGAGTTGTCGCTGTCGGAACTCAGGCAAGAGAAATGTTGGGGAGAACACCTCCCCATATTGTAGCAATAAGACCTCTCGTAGACGGAGTCATTTCTGATTTTGAAGTTACAGAAGAAATGATTTCTTATTTGATTAAAAAAGCTGAAGAATTTTCTCCAAAAATGTTGGGACCAAGAGTTGTTGTTGGAGTACCTTCTGGTGTGACAAATGTTGAAATTCGTGCAGTTCGTGATGCTACAAGAAATGCTGGTGCGCGAGAAGTACATATAGTAGAAGAACCAATGGCTGGTGCTATCGGAATTCGCTTACCTATAAATGATCCTATTGGAAGTATGGTAATTGATATCGGTGGAGGAACTACAGATATTGCTGTTATTTCACTTGGAGGAATTGTCAGATCAAAAAATGTAAGAATCGCTGGTGATAAATTAAATAATGACATCATTAGTTATATAAGAAGTGAATTTAAAATTTTAATAGGTGAAAAAACTGCCGAAAATATAAAAATTGCCATAGGTTCTGTTGTCCCAGGCGAGCATTTAGAAGCTCCCATAAAAGGACGTGATTTAATAACAGGATTACCAAGAGAAGTTATTTTAACAGATTCAGATATCCGTGAAGCAATGTCAATTTCTATTGAAAGTTTGGTTGATGCTACAAAAGAAGTTTTGGAAACAACACCTCCAGAAATTCTTTCCGATATTATGAAAAGAGGAATATATTTATTTGGTGGAGGAGCACTTATTAAAGGACTGGATACTCTTTTAAGTGATTATTTAAAAATACCAGTTCATTTTGTTGAAGATCCTTTAACAGCAGTTGCAAGAGGCACTGGTGTTATCCTTGAAAATATGGAGCTTTATAAGGAATCATTAATTCAAAATGAAGATGAACTTCCACCTAAGAAATAATAATTTTCTAATTAGAGAAAACGGCAAAAAAAGTATTATTTTTCCAACGTTTGCTATAGTATTTTTTATTCTTGTTTTTTCTATACCGTGGTCAAGAAACCTACTGTTTAGTGTAGGTTCACCTTTATGGTCAATTAAAAATAGTGTTGTCTCATTTTTTGCAGATAATGTTGCGGTTTTAAATTCAAAAACTGATATTTTAAAAGAAAACAATTTATTAAAAGAACAGATTTCAGTCAATAGTAAGGAGCAAGTTTTATTTGATTTGTTAAAAAAAGAAAATGAAGATTTAAAATTTATTTTGGGCAGAAATAAAGTTGGTCAAAAACTTTTGTTAGGTACAGTTCTTGTCAAACCATTCTTATCTACATACGATACTCTTATAATAGACGTTGGTTCACTTAATGGTGTGACTGTTGGTAATAAAGTTATGGTTGATGATAATACTTTCATAGGATATGTTTCCGAAGTCTATGATAATACTTCAAAGGTTATTTTATATTCTTCTCCTGGAGAAAAAATCAAAGTATTAATAGGTGATAATAATGTAGAAAAAGAGGCAGTTGGTTTAGGGGGAAATAATTTTAAAGTCGAAATGCCCAGAGAGATAGGGGTTAAAGAAGGGGATACTATTATTGTACCTTCAATTTCAGCGAACGTTTTTGGAGTTGTAGAAAAAATTGAATTCAAAGAATCTGATTCATTCCAAACTGTTTTATTTAAAAACCCAGTAAATATTGCTGAATTAAAGTGGGTTGAGATATTATTATCTAATAAAAAATGATTAGAATATTTTTAAATATAATTTTAATTTTATCAATATTCATATTACCTGTTTATGTTTCAGTTGTTTTGATATTTATATCAGTATTTCTTTTTAAAAATTTTATAGAAGCTATTATTTTCGGTTTTCTTATAGATACATTATACGGAAGCGGAACAATTTTAGGAATTCATTTTGCTTATTTTTTTACAGCAATAATATTTATTTTTTTTCTCATTTCTTTCAAATTTAAAAAGATGCTAAGAACATCTTTTCATTAATCTATTATGTTTAATAAAATTAAAAAAAAAATAAAGGGTAATCCATACAAGAATAGGATTAAAGATATAGATCCAGACGAAATTTTTTTAGATTCAGAAAATTTGCCAAAATTTAATGTAGATCAATTTGAAGGAAGGATTGAAAAATCAATTTCAATTAACACCTTTGTTTTTTTTGGAATCGTAAGCTTTTTAATTTTAGGAGCATTTTTTTTTAGGTCATTCAATCTTCAAATAACAAATGGCCAGTTTTATTTACAAAAAAGTGAAAATAATAGATTAAAAAACACTTTAGTTTTTGCTAATAGAGGTGTTATTTATGATAGAAAAAATAATAAATTAGCATGGAACGAAAAAAGTGATAATAGCCCAGAATTTGCATTGAGAAAATATTCTGATATTTCCGGTTTGTCACACGTGCTTGGATATATTAAGTATCCATCAAAAGACAGTTCCGGTTTTTATTATAGTGAAGATTTTGTTGGTAAAGATGGAGTTGAGAAATGTTTTAATGATATTTTATCCAGTAAAAATGGTTTAAGAATCGTTGAAGTAGATGCCAAAGGTACTATACAGTCAGAGAGCGTAATCAGACCTGCTATAGATGGTCAAGATTTAAAATTATCCATTGATTCAGAATTACAAAGCCAAATGTATAATATTATTGCAGAACTATCTCAAAGAGTTGGGTTTACTGGTGGTGCTGGAGTAATCATGGATGTAAATACGGGTGAAGTCTTATCTCTCACGAGTTATCCAGAGTATGATTCACAAATTTTAACTGATGGAAATAATACAAAAGCCATTAATCAATTGTTAGCAAATAAAAACAACCCATTTTTAAATAGAATAGTAGATGGTCTTTATACTCCTGGTTCAATTGTAAAACCATATATGTCTATGGCAGCCTTGACTGAAAATATTATTAATCCAAACACAAAAATACTAAGTACTGGTTCTATTTCCATACCAAATATTTATGATCCACTACACCCGTCTGTTTTTAAAGATTGGAGGGCCCAAGGATGGGTTGATATGAGGCACGCAATTGCCGTTTCTTCAGATGTATATTTTTATGAGATTGGAGGAGGTTATGAAAATCAAAAAGGTCTAGGTATCACACTTATTGATAAATATATGAATATGTTTGGTTTTGGTCAAAATATGCCCGATGGTTTTTTTAGTGGAAGTACTGGAGTAATTCCTGATCCAGAATGGAAGGCGGATAATTTTAATGGTGAAAAATGGAATATAGGAGACACATATCATACCTCAATAGGTCAATATGGTTTTCAAGTCACTCCTATGCAAATGGTGAGAGCGGTCGCAAGTATTGCAAATAACGGAAAATTATTAGAGCCATCTATTTTATTGGGTGGAAATAGAGATAAATTTACTCAATTAAATTTAAATCCAGATTATTTTAAAATTGTTCGAGAAGGTATGAAGTTAGGTGTCGAAGAAGGTGTAGCCACTGGATTAAACGTAGGATATTTATCTTTAGGTGCAAAAACAGGAACGGCTGAACTTGGCTCTCAAAAACAATTTGTAAACTCTTGGGTGACGGGTTTTTTCCCTTACGACAATCCAAAGTATGCTTTTGCAGTTATAATGGAAAAAGGTCCTGTTACAAACACAACTGGTGGTGTATACGTAATGAGACAGGTTTTAGATTGGATGCATATAAATAAGCCAGAATATTTAAAATAAATGTTATTTCTTTGACTTCTTGTTCTTTTGTTGCTAAAATGTCGATAAGTTTTTATTAATCTAAATCTCTAAAAATTATGGAAGAAAGAAGAGAATATCTTACAAAGAAAAAGTATGAAGAATTGGTAGAAGAACTTAAGGATTTAAAAAATGTCAAAAGAAAAGAAGTAGCTGAAGCTTTAGATTACGCTCGTGGTCTAGGTGATTTGGCGGAAAATGCTGAATATCACGAGGCAAGAGCTAGGCAAGCTGATGTAGAAGATAGAATTACCAAGCTAGAAGGTATACTAAAAAACACAACAGTAGTTGAAGATAGACATGGTGACCATGCTGTTATTGGTAGTACTGTTGTCGTAGAAAAGGCAGATGGTTCTAAAAAAATGACGGTTATGATTGTCGGTTCTGCCGAGTCGGATTTGGCATCTGGTAAAATTTCAAACAGATCTCCTATAGGGGCTGCAGTTTTAGGGAAAAAGAAAGGGGAATCGTTTTCTTTTAACTCTCCAAGTGGCAGAATGGACTATAAAGTTGTTGATGTGAAGTAAATAAAATTTTAAACCATGGCTTCCTTTGAAGAATTAAGAAAAACAAGGATAGAAAAATTAAAATTGCTTGAGAAAGCAAGTATGGATCCTTATCCAGCAATATCAAAAAGAGATTATTCTTTGTCTGAAGTTATAAAAGATTTTGATAAAATTGCTAAAAAATCATCCGTAAGTCTTTGTGGAAGAATAATGGCCATAAGAGGACAGGGGGGTTTAGTCTTCATAAATATTAATGATGGAACAGCAGCTTTTCAGGGTTTGCTAAAAAAAGATGAAATGGATGAAAAAGTTTTTAATCTTTTTCAGAGTACTATTGATATCGGAGATTTTATAGAAATAAATGGAAAACTTTTTATAACAAAAAGAGGTGAAAAAACTCTCCAAATAATTAATTGGAAAATATTAGCAAAAAGTTTGAGACCTCTTCCAGAAAAATGGCATGGTATCCAAGACGAAGAAGATAAATTTAGAAAGAGATACCTTGATATTATCTTTAATCCTGAAGTAAAAGATATAGTTGAAAAAAGAGCAAAATTTTTTAGCTCGGCAAGACAATTTCTTATAGATAAAAATTTTATGGAAGTGGACACTCCAGTTTTAGAAAAAACGGCTGGTGGTGCAGAAGCACGACCGTTTGTTACACATTACAATGCATTTGATACTGATGTCTATTTAAGGATATCTCCAGAGCTTTGGCTAAAGCGTCTTATAGTTGCAGGTTTCTCAAAAATTTATGAAATCGGGAGAATTTTTAGAAATGAAGGAGCTGACGCAGAACATTTGCAAGATTACACCCAGGTAGAATTTTATTGGGCATATGCTGACTATAATATGGGTATGGAACTTGTTGAAGAAATGTATAAGTATATTGCAAAGGAAACATTTGGAACTTTAAAGTTTAAAATCAAAGATTTTGATATAGATCTTGATAGTAAATGGAAAAAATATGATTATGCGGAAATAATAAAAGAAAAAACAGGTTTAGATATTTTTTCTACGAACATTAATGAGATTGAAATAAAACTTCAAAGTTTAAAGGTAGAATATGATAAAAAAGGATTTAATTTAAACAGAGCAATAGATTCTTTGTGGAAATATTGCAGAAAACAAATTGGTGGCCCAGGATTTTTGGTAAATGTTCCAGTAATTATGGAACCACTTGCCAAGAGAATGAGTAAAAACAAAAATCTTGTTGAAAGATTCCAAGTAATACTTGCTGGTTCAGAAATGGGCAAGGGTTTTAGTGAGCTCAACGACCCAATAGATCAGATGAACAGGTTTACAGAGCAAGCTAAACTTAGAGAAGAGGGAGATGAAGAAGCTCAAATGATGGATGGGGAATTTGTTGAAGCACTTGAGTATGGTATGCCACCAACTTGTGGTTTTGGATTTTCTGAAAGATTATTTAGTTTTCTTATGGATAAATCAAGTAGAGAATGTCAGATTTTCCCTTTTATGAAAATAAAAGGATAGTTTACAAATATTTTTTAAAATAAAAAAATTCCGCAAAACGGAATTTTTTTTATTTTTTTTAATAAATAATTTATACTGAAAATATCGAACTGTTGATAACTTATTTTTAATTCATAAAAAGGTTTATTTATAGCCATATTTTTAAATAAACTTCTCAATAATAAAATTGTGAGTTTTCTTGTTGCATTGTGGGATAAAGTGCTATAAAATATACTATATGTGGGAAGAAGTGGGACTAAACTTCTTCTCAATAAAACTACTATGCTTATTGGAGAATACATTCACACATTAGATGAAAAAAAAAGAGTTTCTCTTCCAGTAAAATTTCGTAAAGAAGTTGGCAAAAAAATTATTATTACGGCTGGTCTCGATAATTGCCTTTGGATTTTTACTCTCGCACAGTGGAAAAAAATAACTGAAGAACTTTCCAAGTTGAATATGCTCCAGGCAGATAACAGAAGTTTTAATAGATATATGTTTGGGTCAGCCACAGAAGTTGAAGTGGACACAATTGGAAGAATTCTTTTACCAGAATTTTTAGTCTCGCGAGCATCACTTAAAACCAGAGTAGCTGTAGTGGGTGTTCAAGAAAGAATAGAAATTTGGAATGAAGCATCTTGGAAGGCTTACAAAGAAGTAGTAGAAAAAAAGGCCGATCAATTGGCAGAAAAGCTAGGACAGGCAGGAGCGCTTTAAAAATATGATACATAAGACAGTTCTTTTAAATGAATCAATAGAAAATCTTAACCTAAAACCCGGAGCAATTTTTTTTGATGGAACATTAGGCGGAGCAGGCCATGCTTCAAAAGTTTGCTCTGAATTTGGAGGCTCAGTCAGAATAATAGCTGTAGATAAAGATAATTTGGCAATAAGAAACGCTAAAGAAAAACTTTTTAAACTTAATTGTAAATCAGATTTAATTCTTTCGGATTATAGACATCTAGATATCGTTCTAACGAATTTGGGTATAAATAAAGTTGACGCAATACTTTTTGATTTAGGACTTTCTTCAGATCAATTAGAAAATTCTGGCAGAGGATTTACTTTTAAAAACAATGAACCTCTACTCATGACATTTTCGGAAGATGAACAAAAAGTAAATGCAAAAGTCATTTTAAATAATTGGAGTGAAGAGACAATTGCAGATATTTTATACGGGTATTCAGATGAAAGATATTCAAGAAGAATAGCGAAAGCAATTGTGGAAAGCAGAAAAGTCAAACCAATTGAAACAACATTTGATTTGGTAGAGATAATAAAAAATACAGTGCCAGCAAGTTATAAAAGAGGCAAAACCCATTTTGCTACAAAAACTTTTCAAGCTTTAAGAATTGCAGTAAATGATGAAATAACAGCATTAAAAGAAGGAATGAAAAAAAGTTGGGAGTTCTTAAAAAACAAAGGACGTATAGCAATAATTTCATTTCATTCTGTGGAGGATAGAGAAGTTAAAATTTTTTTTAAAGAAAAAGCAAAAAATGGTGAGGGAAAACTTATAAATAAAAAGCCAATTATTCCAACTGATGAAGAAGTAAAAGAAAACCCAAGGTCAAGAAGTGCGAAGCTAAGAGTAATAGAAAAAATATAATATGGTAGCCGAAATAATAAAAAACCAAATAGAGAGAATTGAATATAGAGAAAAGAAATTTTTTTGGATTCTTTTTTCAGTTTTTGCATTATTCATTATATCTTATGGTTTTTTAGTAAATAGTATGGTAATGAACGGGGTATCAACACAAAATATGGAGAAAGAGATGATATCTTTGAATTCTGAGGTTAATTCTCTTGAATTCCAGTATTTAAGCCTTAAAAACAGTGTTACATTAGATTTTGCTGAATCTAAAGGTTTTGTTTCAGTATCAGAAGACAAATTTGCTGTGATAGATTCATCACAAAAAAATATATCTCTGTCTATAAATGAAAACTAATACTTTTCAAAACAAAGTAAGATTAATTTTTTGTTTTATAGTTCTTTTTGCATTGATTATGGTTGTGCGGTTGTATTTTCTACAAATAGTTTATGGACAAAATTATACCGATAAAGCGGACAGACAATATACAAATGTTTCTGTTGATACTTACGATAGGGGAAGTATTTTTTTTAAGGATAAAGATGGAGACCTAATATCAGCAGCTAGCCTAAAAACTGGTTATATTTTAGCATTAAATACAAAGTTAATGTCTACTGATACAGAAATGTATTATAAAAAAATATCTGATATTCTTCCAATTGATGCTGGAGTTTTTTATTCCAAAGCTTTAAAAGCTAATGACCCATATGAAGAAATTGCAAAACAAATACCAGAAGATACTATTTCAAAAATTAGTGATCTAAAACTCCCTGGTTTAATAATAGAAAAAGAGAAATGGAGATATTATCCCGGAGATAGTTTAGCTGCGAATGTTATTGGTTTTACTGGTTATGATGATAGTGGTCTAAACATTTTAGGTAGATATGGTCTTGAAAAATATTATGAAGATAATTTAGAAAGGAAGAGCAACAATCTTTACACGAATACTTTTGCAGAAATATTTTCTAATATAAATAAAAATTTTATTCAAGATAAAGGAAGAGAGGGAGACATAATAACTTCGATAGATCCTGAAGTGCAGGGTTATGTAGAAAAAATTATTAGTGACACTAATAAAAAATGGAATTCTAAAAATACCGGAGCAATAATAATTGATCCACAAACTGGAGAAATATATTCTATGGCCGTCACACCAACTTTTAATTTAAATGATTTTAAAGACGAAAAAGACGTAAGTATATTTTCTAATCCTTTAGTTTCTGATGCATATGAGATGGGTTCAATTATCAAACCGCTTACAATGGCTGCTGGGATAGATGATGGAGATGTTACTGCTGATACCACATATGATGATAAAGGTTTTGTAAAATCTGATGGATATACAGTATATAATTTTGATAAAAAAGGAAGAGGAATTATAAATATGCAAGGTGTTTTAAATAACTCTTTAAATACCGGAGCTGCTTTTGTGATGAATAGTATGGGCAAGGATACATTTTTAAAATATATGCAAGGATATGGAATTGGTTCAGAAACAGGTATAGATTTACCAGCCGAAGCAAGAGGAAATATTAGTAATTTATTGGATAATCTAAATAATGATAAAAAAATAGAATATATTACAGCATCTTTTGGACAAGGTATTTCTATGACACCCATTATTACCGCGTCAGCATTGTCTGTGCTTGCGAATGGTGGAAAACTCATAATACCTCATGTTGTAAAGCAAATTGATTACAAGGTTGGTTTTCCAAAAAATATATCTTATGTAAATGAAGCCAAACAAGTTATTAAAAAAACAACATCTGAGGAAATTACTAGAATGCTTGTAAGGGTTGTTGATGAGGCATTGGCAGGTGGAACTATGAAAATGAAAAATTATAGTATTGCAGCAAAGACAGGGACAGCACAAATTGCAAGACCAATAAAAGAGGGTGGTGGATATTATCCTGATAAATGGTTGCACTCATTTTTTGGCTATTTCCCAGCATATAATCCAAGATTTCTTGTTTTTCTATATACCGTAGATCCCAAAAATGTTAACTATGCTTCGCAAACTCTTACATCACCATTTTTTGATATTACCAAATTTTTAATAAATTATTACGAAATAGCCCCAGACAGATAGGTATCTTTTTTTGGAACAAATGTGCTAGAATAAAAATGTACATAAAAGTACGTTTAAATGAAATCAATTTTTAAAAAAATTATATCAACGATAATCAAATATGAATCAATTTTGATTATTAAAAAATATAAACCGCAAATAATTGCTATCACCGGAAGCGTAGGAAAGACTTCTACAAAAGATGCTATCTTTGCTGTTATGTCTAGTTCATTTTTTGTTAGAAAAAGTGAAAAGAGTTTTAATAGCGATATAGGTATTCCACTCACTATTTTGGGTTGTCAAAACGCTTGGTTTGATCCATTAAAATGGTGTAAAAATATTTTAAAAGGTTTGGAATTAATTATTTTTAATAATAATTATCCAAAATGGCTTATTTTAGAAGTTGGTGCTGATAGACCAAAAGACATAGAAGATGTGACGAAGTGGTTAAAACCAAATATTGTGGTTCTTACTGCTTTTGCAAAAGTGCCAGTTCATATTGAATTTTTTAAAGACAGAGATGCAGTTATACGAGAAAAAAAATATTTAGTTGAGTCGTTAAAGCACGACGGAATTCTTATTGCAAATGGAGATGATGAAGATTCAATGAAAATAAAAGAAACATCAAAAAATATCTCCATTATCTATGGGACAGACAAAGTTTCTGATTTGGTTGCGACAGAAATTAATAATTATTATGGAAATAAAGGGGAGATAGAGGGAGTTACCTTCAAAGTTGAATATAAAGATGATGTTGTTCCAATTATAATAAAAGGGTCTCTTGGTGACAAAAGCATTTATTCTTCTCTAGCAGCCATAGCTGTTGGTTTGACTCAAAAAATAAACATTGTAAAAGCTGGAGAAGCACTCCTTAATCTTGAAATATCTAAAGGCAGAATGAGTATAATAAAAGGTATCAAAAATACAACAATAATTGATGATTCTTATAATTCTTCACCGAAAGCATTGGATTCAGCATTGAATACACTAAAAAATATAAAAGTTAAAAATAAAGGCAGGAAAATAGCAGTATTGGGTGATATGATGGAACTTGGAAAACATTCTATAGAGGAACATTATAAAGTAGGAAAATATGTTGCAAAAATATGTGACGTCTTGATTACTGTAGGAATAAGATCTAGAAAGATAGCAGAAGGCGCCCTAGACGGGCTCATGAGCGAAAAAAATATTTTTCAATGTGAAGATTCTATTGAAGCAGGTAAAATGCTTCAAGATATCATGAAAGAAAATGATCTGATACTTATCAAAGGTTCTCAATCGACAAGAATGGAGAGAGTTGTGGAGGAGGTGATGTTAGAACCAGATAGAGCTGAGGAATTGCTTGCAAGGCAAGATGGTGAGTGGAAAAATATGTAGAACAAAAGCCGGGTGTTTGCCCGGCTTTTCATATTTCATCAACATTATCAATATTTTTGTAGTTTTTTATTATTGATACAGTTGTAAATATTAAGGCAACTACAAACAAAAATAATGTTACTACTCCTATATAAGTTATTGATTCAACAAAAGAACAGCTTAGAAACAACAGAAAACATAAGATAAATAAAAACATTAAAAAATATTCTTTGATTTTTTTCATCATGTTCTCCTTTAGTCCGTATTTTCTATTTTGATGATATAGATATAAATAGATTGTGTCAAACAAAGAAAAACCGGGTATTGCTACCCGGCTTAATCTTATTTTGCTCCAACTTTTTTATTTTCTTCAAAAAAATTTTTTAAAAAAACAAAATAGCTAGCACTTAGTGATATAGAACCACTAATAAAAACTATTCTTAGTAATTTCCCGATATTTACTTCCCAAACCATAACATTTACAAAAATAACTAGAAATATTAGAAATCTTTCATATAGACTTAAGTCTTTTATTTCCAGTTTTATTTGTGAAAAAAGAGCTTTAAAGCATTTTACTACTGCAATGATTTTTTTCATTATATTCTCCTTTTTTTATGGTATATGGGCAGCAAAAACACCTAAATCAAATATTAGTATATATTTTAAAGTTTGTCAAAAATGTAATTATTTTAATATATATACAAATATTTTTTGACAAAGCTTATCTTTTGTAATGGGTAAATCAATTATTTCGTCTGGTGTAAGTTTATCAAATTGAATGCTACAAGAAACAATTCTGGTTCCTTTTTTGCACTCTTTATTTATTTTAATTAATAATTTGTTCATAATATTTGGAAATAAATAAAGATAAATAGTTGTTGCATCACTTAGTGATATTTTTTTTAAATCAATGCACGATATTTTTATTTTGGTATTTTTTGTACGCCATTTAGCCAATAAATAAACGATAAAGTTTTTTTCAGTCCCGATAGCTTTGATGTTCTCATTATCTTTTATTGCTTCAAGTAGTACACGACCATCACCACAACCCAAGTCATATAAAACACTATTATTTTTTAAATCTAAAGCTTTAATAATTTGTTGCAACACTCTTTTTTTAACTGGCACAAACGGAGCATTTGTGAAAAATGAATTAATAAAATAAAACGAAGCAATTAATGCAATAACAAACACAAATATTTCAAATAAAATAAATAATAAAATCATACGAATATTATAACACGTGTGACCTTACGGGGAATCGAACCCCGATTCCAGCCTTGAGAAGGCCGTGTCCTAACCGTTAGACGATAAGGCCGAGATAGATAAAGGTTTATAAAATATAATAGAACACAAACAAATATATCAGTTTTTGATGTTTTGAACAAATTAAAAGGGGACAAGCCGATATTTTGACTGTCCCCCTATCCTACATTTTGTTGTACCACATATCACTTATTTCTTTTTCCGAATATTTTTTCCTTTTCCACTTTTTTTTCGGTCTTTCTTGGAGAATAGGATTTTCTTTCACTTCTTCCTTTGGCTTTTTTTCCACCGCCTTTTCTTTTTCTTCTTTCTCAACATTTTCTCTTACTGTTTTTAGTAAATCATTGAAAGCTTTTATAATTAGTGGATGTCCATGTTTTTTTTCATAATGTTCACCCACTATTTTTAAAGCTTCTTCTTCAGACATTTTTTCTTCATCTGTTAGTTCCAAGAACTCCAACACGGCTGAACTTGGTGGATTCAGTTCAATTTTTTCAATTTGTGGAACATTTTTTTCCTTTTCTTTTTGTTCTTTATACCACTTTAAAAAATCCTGCCCATTAATTTTATACTTAATCACCATTTTTTCTAGGGCTTTTTCCTCTTGTTCTCCATTTTCCAATTTTTCTTCATAGAACCATTTTACTTTAAAAAATAATCCCTCGGTTTCTTTATCCATGGGGTTTTCTCCTTTTGAATTGAATTTTATATCAAAATGTTCGTTCACTAAAGCATTTTAACACCTTATTTTATAACATGTCAAATGGAAAAGGGAATCTAGATGCAGATTCCCCTTATTCTCAGTTTCTCTCTTTCTTCAGCTTTCTTAATTGCATCAATATACCATTTTAAGATTGTTGGTTCTATTCTTATATACTTGCTCTGATTTACTGTTATTTCTACCGCCTTATCTTTATTTTCTTTATAACACCTCAACCCTATGCAATATATTCTTGCTTCTTTTAGTGTTTCTTCTACCCCAATTTTCATTTTTTACCCTCCTTGGGTATAAAAAATACATTCACCTAGAACTTGCTTATTCAATAGTATATGGCCAGTTTTATTTTGTCAATTCTTCTAAAATTTGCTTTACAAGCATTCCATCAGCTTTTCCTTTAAGTTCTTTCATGATACCGCCCATAAATTGACCAAGTTTAGCTTTGTCTATTGCTCCGGCTTCAGCAACTTTTGCTTTAACAATTTTTTCGATTTCTTCCTTACTCATCATTTGTGGAAGAAAAGTCTCAAGAATTTTCATTTCAGCTTCTTCATTTTTTACCAAATCAATTCTGTTACCTTTGGTAAATTGTTCGATAGAATCTTTTCTTTGTTTAACAAGTCTTCGGATAATTGTTATGGCGTCCTCATCTGATATTTCAGGAGTGGTAATTTTCTTAGCCAACATTTCATTTGTAAAAACAGCAGAAATATTACGAAGCACAGTAAGACGTAATGTATCTTTTTTTAACATTGCTTCTTTAATACCGTCCTTGATTTGTTTGTGTAATGACATATGAATTTATTTATGAATAATGATTAACATTTATATATTATCATATTTAAAATTTATTGGTATAATGTATTTATGGAATCAATAATTTTATTTATCTTATTGGCTATAGTGATTATATTACTTCTTTGGATAGCATTTTCGAAGAAAGGAAATAATGAAAATAGTTTGATAATAAATCAAATAAACGACTTGCGTAGAACCGTGGATGATAAAATGAACGAAAGCACCAAACAAATGACCGAATCGGTAAGAAATCAGTTTACTGAGTCAGCCAAGCTTATTAAGGATGTCACACAAGGACTTACAAAACTCGACGAAACAAATAGGCAGGTTGTTTCTTTTGCAGATCAACTTCAATCACTTCAAGATATTTTAAAAAACCCTAAACACAGAGGGATACTCGGTGAATATTATTTGGAAACTTTATTGCAAAATGTTTTAGCGCCTACACAATATAAAATGCAGTATGCTTTTGCAAATGGTGA
>Ga0209083_1001749_pt1 | contig 23291 bp, 22 predicted proteins | sample AM7aDNAmetaG_FD_184132 | JGI IMG/M metagenome (GOLD analysis project Ga0209083, IMG submission 184132) | Freshwater microbial communities from Finland to study Microbial Dark Matter (Phase II) - AM7a DNA metaG (SPAdes) (version 3) | ecosystem: Environmental > Aquatic > Freshwater > Lake ...
GGCAATGATCGCGAAAAGGATCGTCAGGAACTTGACCTGCTGCTTGAGGTAGGTCTTACAAGTCTGGAAGATCGTTTCCGAGACGTCAAGCATCGACTTGTGGGCGGGGAGCGCCTTCACATTATAGAACTGATAAAGGGATAAGCCCACAGTTCCGAGGATCACCATCGCTCCGTAAAGGAGGATCTGGAAGCCCGAAAGGCCGCCGAACATGGCGAAATGCCCCTCATGGAGATCCGGGATCTTCAGATCCGCTTCACTCGCCCATGCGGCGCCTTGCCCCAGGCAAAGAATACCTAAAAATGAGAGTCGACTAAATAGTTTTTTCATATGTCTCCAGTTGAATTAATAACTCAAGTCCTGCAGATCATTCGGGGGAATGAACCGAAAACGAAGCACCCAAGCTAATAATTATCTTTTGTTGAGGTTGACCAAAGTTCTCGAAGGATTTATGCGATGAACGATTATTATAATAGCGCAATGTTCGAAAAACGCCATCAAATTTTAAGATGGGCCGGAAAGCGGGATCACGGGAACGGTAAGCCTTCTATTGATTGTCTGGCGGCTTCTGCTATATTACCCAGCTCATATGGCACTTATGATCAAGCGGGTCGACAGACCTCGCGAACTTAAATGGTATCACGCCGGCGCCATGCTCTATGGCGACTGGGGCACCTCCAAAGCGTATGTCCTCGGGATCGCGTTTGCTTTGGCCGGCCACGCCTCTTGGTTTTTTCTCGGGCTCATGTCTCTTTTCATGGTCCTGATCGGCTTTTGCTACATCATTGTCTGCCGCATCTATCCCGACGGCGGCGGCGTTTATTCCTCAGTGAAGCACCGTTCCCAAACCCTGGCCGTGATCGGTGCCCTTCTTTTGGTCGCGGATTACGTCGTGACCGTTTCTCTGAGCGTCCTGGACGCCTTCCATTATTTCAATGTGCCGAATCCGGAACTCTGGGCCATAGGCGCGATCCTCTCAATCGGCGCTATCAACTGGGTCGGCCCCTCGAAAGGTGGCACGGTCGCTGCCGTGATCGCCGTGTTCGCGTCTATTACCGCCCTGGTTCTCTTCGCATTTACCGTGCCGAGCCTTTCGCATGTCCAGCTTTCGATGCCGCACGGCGGGATCATCAAAAACTGGCCGGTATTTGTCGGGATCGTGCTCGCGCTTTCGGGGGTGGAAGCCATCGCGAACATGACGGGCGTGATGGTCGAACCGGTCAAGAAAACCGCGCGCCGGGCGATCCTGCCCGTTTTAGTCGAAGTATCACTTCTGACCTTTCTTCTCGGCATCGCTATGAACGCGATTCCGGGCCTCTCCGGACACACGGAAGACATGCTGCGCGCTTTGGGGATTTATTACGTCGGTCCCTGGTTCGGGCAGATCATCTCGATCGCCTTCGGGTTTCTTCTTTTGTCGGCGGGGAACACGGCGATCTCGGACCTCGTGAGTATCCAGTTCGTCATGGCCAAGGACCACGAACTGCCGCCCATTTTCTACAAACTGAACCGCTTCGGGATGCCGTGGCTCGCGCTCGTGATCGCGACCGCCGTGCCGGTTCTGGTGCTGATGGTGGAGAAAGACATCGTCCACCTTGCGGCACTTTACGCGATTGGCGTCGTCGGCGCGATCGCGCTCAATCTTTCGACCTGCGCGACAAATTTCGGGCTCCGGTTGAAATTCTGGGAACGCGCCCTTTTGGCTACGGGCGGGGTCATCACGTTTTTCATCGAGGTGACGATCGCGATCCAGAAACAGAATGCGCTTTTCTTTGTCCTCACGATCGTGGGGGTCGGCCTGATGTTGCGCTACGCGGCCAAGGTGATCGCTCCGGTGACGATGCCGGAACTGGCCTCCACGGTCAATGTCCTGACGGTGGCGGAGGCGAAGGAACTCACCGGGCTTTACAAAAGTACTGCGCTCGTAGCCCTGAAGTCTTTCAATCCGGTGCTGCTTGAAGAGGCGGCCCTGCACGTCAAGGCGATGGGCGAGAGTTCGGTGTATTTGAGCTACGTGGAGGAGATGCCGCCGTCCCCGGAGTTGCCTACTGAGATCGAGCCGTCGCATGAATCCATCACGGTGCTTGCTCAGGCCCAGGAGGACATGGAAAGACGCGGCATCACCGCCGTTCCTATCTGGCAAATCGGGGAAAATCCCGGACGTCTGATCGCGCGCGCGGCTCAGGAACTGGGCGTGAAGGCCGTGGCGATCGGTTCCACAAAGCGCAGCGCACTCATTAATCTTTTGCGCGGCGATGTGCTTCGCACGCTGGCGCACAATCTCCAAAAAGACTGCCATTTATTGATTGTCGGTTAGTCTCTTTTTGGCTATCCTATCTCCAAGTTGCTACCGTTCGTGAACCCGGCCATTTCAGAGAGACGCCATGAAAACTTCCAAGATTCTCGCAATGCTTGTGATCCTGCTGATTTCGCTTGGAACGAACCTCCGTGCCGAATGGTTCGACGGGGAAGTCCAGAAGATCGATGCCAAAGTTGGGACTTTTACGTTAAGCGAGATCGACCCGATCACGGACGCGGAAGAGAGGATCGAGATCCTTGTGAGTGATGCCACCGTTTTCTTGGGCGTTAGTTCGCTCAAGGACATCCGGGCCAATGATAATGTCACCGTCGAGGCTCAGTATGATGAGCCGACCGATGTGTGGAAGGCCGTTTCCGTCGAAGTTGCCGGAGCCGGCGCTTGAGATCGAGCGGGTCGGGTGCCTCTTCGCGCCTCCCGGCGCAGCGCTTCAAAAATCTTCCGGTGAAAAAAACTTCCCACACGTTTGGGATCCTCACCACCCCTGCCAAGGATATCTTTCATTCCAATTATCACCGGGGACTTCTTTCGGGGATATTACCCCGGGTCAAGGCCTTGGGCGGACAGGTCAAGATCCTGATGATGCCTTCCAGGCCTTACGCTTCGCTGGACCAGATCCTTCAGGAAAATTCACTCGATGGGCTTTTGATCCTGACCTGGCGATGGATCCATCCATCGATCGCCTGCTTGATCGAAAAGACCCGGAACGCCCGCGTTCTGGTGGTCAATGACCCGCTGCCCGGACTGAGGGTGAATCTTGTCTATACGGATACGGATGCCGGCATGAGGCAGGCCGTGGCGCATCTTGTCAAAAAGGGTCGCTCCCGGATCGGCATGATACATGGCCCGATTTCGGTAACGTTCAAGTCGGGAAAGAAAAAAACGAGGGTGCCTTTTATCGACACGCGTCTTAAGCGAAGTGGATTCCTTAAAGCGCTTCGGGCAGAGCGCGTTCCCACTCATTCAAAATGGATACGCGCGGGCGACGCGAATACCGAGGCCGAGGGCTTTCGTGTGATGAAGGCGTGGCTCCTGGAAAAGACCTTGCCCGCGGCGATCGTTTGCGGGAATGATGACCTCTCGTTCGGCGCGCTGAAGGCGCTCCGGGAAGCGGGGAGGCGCGTCCCTCACGACATCGCCGTCGTCGGATTTGATGACAATGAGCGCGCGCGCTCCGCCAAGCCTCCTTTGACGACGGTGCGCCAGCCCTTGGCCTCAATGGGGAAGGACGCGGTGGATATCCTTGTGCGTCAGATTAAGCGCCCCGGAGCGGCGCTTCATAAGAAGTACCGTCCTCAGCTGATCGTTCGGAAAACCACTTAATTGCGCTGAGCTTCATTAAAATTCCCGATGGCCGTAACTATACCTGAGGCTTAACTCATTTTTGGGGGAGAACCATGTTCATTACCGTCATCGCCATGATCACCGCGCTCGGGTATTTTTTCTACCCGTTCAAATTGACCTGGCTCCGCGTGCTGGTCAAATATTTGGTGGGCATCTTTTGTCTTTGGGCCGCACTTTTTTTCGCCCATCCCGCCATCGATGCCCGGTTCCTGCATAACGCAGGGCTCGTTTTACTGCTTCTCTCGGGGGGATTCCTTTGTCTGGATATGCTGATCTCGGCGGGCCTTTGGATTACCGAACGTTTATGGAATATTTTTCATAAGACGCCCCAGCTCCCGCATTATCTCCTCGAGATTTGGTCGGCTATGGAACGGATGGCATCGCGTAAAGTCGGTGCGCTGATCATCCTCCAGCGCAAACAGCCGCTTCGCCCGCAGATGAAAGGCGGAATGTCCTTTGACGCCGAGGTCAAAGCCGAGATCCTCGTGCCTCTTTTCCTGACAACCTCTCCCGTGCATGACGGCGCGCTTATTGTGAATAAGGGACGCGTGCAGACGGTGAAAGGTATTTTGCCTTTGGCTTCTCTGGCGGATCTCGCGCCGAATTTCGGGACCCGGCACCGCGCCGCGATCGGGATCACAGAAAAATCAGACGCGATCGCGCTTGTGGTCTCGGAAGAACGCGGTCAGATCAGCGTCGCCTGCCGTGGTTGTCTCGTCCACATTGCTGACAAAGCTGAATATCAGAAAACCCTTGCGTGGGTGCTCAAGGGCCGGAACATCCTTCGTCTCAAGAACGCGAGTTTTATCGTCACCGCCAAAGTCTTGGACGATCTGGCGTAACGTAATAAATTTCAAATCTCAAATTTGAGATTTCAAAACCAAAGTCGTGGACTGCGGGTAAGAGAAAACTATGAAAAAATACATCCTCTCAATCGACCAGGGGACGACGGGTTCCCGGGCGATCCTCTTTGACGTGGCCGGGAAGACGGTTGCGAGCGCCTACCGCGAGTTCAAACAATATTTCCCCAAGCCAGGGTGGGTGGAACACAACGCCCGGGAGATCTGGCGTTCCTGCGAGACGGTGATTCGGGAGACGGTCAAAAAGAGCGGCGTTGCGCCGGAATCCATTCTCGGGATCGGGATCACCAACCAGCGCGAAACGACTGTGATGTGGGACCGCGAGACCGGACGGCCGGTCCACCACGCCATCGTCTGGCAGTGCCGCAGGACTTCCGCGATCTGCCGTTCCCATAAAAAGCACGAGCCCCTGATTCGCAGGAAAACGGGCCTTTTGCTGGATCCCTATTTCTCCGGCACCAAGATCCAGTGGCTTCTCGAGCATGTGCCGGGTCTCAGGAAAAGGGTCGGCTCCGACCTAATTGCCTTTGGGACGATCGACAGCTGGCTCATCTGGAATCTCACCGGAGGCAAGTCGCATGTCACCGATCTTACGAACGCCTCACGCACGCTGCTTCTGAATATCCGCACTAAGAAGTGGGACCCGGAACTCCTCCGGATATTCGGCGTTTCCGCCAGGATGCTTCCGGAAGTGCGTCCTTCAGGCTCGATCTTCGGGACGACGCAGCAAATAGCTGGACTTCCGGCCGGCATTCCGATCGCGGGTGTGATGGGGGATCAGCAGGCCGCGCTTTACGGGCAGGGTTGCTTTGAAGCGGGCTCGAGCAAGAGCACTTACGGCACTGGCTGTTTCATCATGATGAATACCGGCAAGAAATTCGTCTCTTCCAAAGCGGGACTCCTCACAACACTCGCCTGCGATTTCAAGGGGCAACCGGTTTACGCGCTCGAAGGCGCGGTCTTTATCGGAGGCGCGGTGGTTCAGTGGCTACGCGACGGACTCAAGGTGATAAAGACTTCCTCAGAATGCGAGAAGGCAGTACGGGGCCTCAAAGATAACGGCGGCGTGTATCTGGTGCCGGCCTTTGTGGGGCTCGGCGCCCCTTACTGGAAAAGCGAGGCGCGGGGTCTCATCACAGGGATCACCCGGGGGACCACCACGTCGCATTTTATCCGCGCGAGCCTTGAGGCGATCGCCTATCAGACCCGGGACGTCTTTGACATTATGCAAAAGGCATTCGGCCACACGATCCATGAACTCAAAGTCGACGGCGGCGCGTGCCGGAACGATCTTTTGATGCAATTCCAAGCCGATATCCTGAACGCGCGAGTCATGCGTCCCAAAGTGATCGAACTCACGGCCCGCGGCGTCGCGCATTTGGCGGGTGTCACGATGGGCCTCTGGAAAAAAAGCCACGATCTCAAGCGCCAGCATCAGGTGGACCGGATCTTTTTGCCGAAGATGAATGCCTTGAAGCGGAGGCATCTTTATCAAGGGTGGCTCAAGGCCGTTCAGAGAGCGATGATTTAAACAATCGGGACTCGTTGCTCGGGACTAGGGACTCGGAAAAACGAGGAGCCAAAAACGAGTCCTGAGGTGCGAGTCCCGAGTCCCCATGTTTTAGTAACGATAAGGTGAAATGTGATGCAAAGAAACATCGAAAGTTTATCTAAAAATACCTACGACCTCCTTGTGATCGGCGGCGGGATCAACGGGGCGGCGATCGCGCACCTGGCGGCGAAGCGCGGGCTGAAAGTGGCCCTCCTTGAAAAAGGCGACTTCGCGAGCGGCACCTCGAGCAAATCCACCAAACTCATTCACGGGGGCATCCGTTATCTCGAAAACCTCGAAGTGGACCTCGTATATGAATCCCTGCGGGAACGCCATATCCAGCTCACCGTTGCGCCGCATCTTGTGAAGCCTCTGCCCTTCGTCATTCCGGTTTATCAATATGACAAGCGCCCGCTTTGGATGATGCAGTTTGGGGTCTTCCTCTACGATCTCCTTGCCGGAAAGTACCGGGTGAAGCCGAGGCAGAATCTTTCGCGCGAAGATGTGATACGGCTCGAGCCCGGGATCGAGCAAAAGGGGCTGAAGGGCGGCGTCCTCTATTACGACGCGCAGATGGACGACGCGCGGCTCTGCCTTGAGAATGTGCTGATGGCCGAGGAGTACGGCGCGCACGTTGCCAATTATGTGAAGGCGGTTTCATTCCTTAAAGAGAACGGGCGTGTCGTCGGCGTCAAGGCGCAGGACATGCTCGGGGGCAAGGCGTTTGAGGTGCGCGCGAAGCGGGTCATTTGCACGGCGGGACCGTGGACCAATGAGCTCTTGCGTCTGGATATCCCGAATGCGAAGAAAAAGGTCCGGACGACCAAAGGCATTCACATCGTCTACAAGGGGGAGATCTCGAAGCATGCCATTTTGATCGGTTCCCAAAGCGACCGGCGTATTTTCTTTGTGATCCCATGGATGGGGAATTCCCTGATCGGCACGACGGACACGGACTATATTGGGGGGCCCGACGACGTGAAAGTCGAGCAGCCAGATATCGATTACCTGTTGCGCGAATCCCGGCGCGTTTTCCCGGCGCTGGACTTCAGCCCGTCGAAGATCCTCGCGACTTTCGCGGGACTCCGGCCGCTCGTGCGCCAAGGCGGCTCCGCGAGCAAGGTCTCGCGCAAGCATCTTTTCTATACGTCGCAGTCCGGTGTCATCTTCGTGGTGGGCGGCAAGTACACGACCTACCGGAAAGTGGCTGAGGATTGTCTGAACCACATTCACAAGATCTATGAAAAAGAGGAGTTCCAAGTCTACGGCAGCGGGGCCATCACCGAAAGCCTGGACGCCGCCGCCCGGCGCTCGGGTCTCGACAAGGAAGTCGTGCAGTCACTCATGGATACTTACGGTGCCCGCTACAAGGATGTTCTGGCGCTTGCCCAAAAAGATGCCTCGCTGAAGGAGAAAGTCTCAGTCAATCCTCCCGTGATCAAAGCCCAGCTTGTTTATTCCGTGGAGACCGAAATGGCACGCACCGTGGAAGACATCACCGATCGGCGTCTTTCCTTGGCTTATCGGGGACCTGTTCCGGAGCATACTCGAGTTGCCATTTTCAATGCGCTACAACTAGGGGAGGTGCGAGAATGAAGAAATGCTTGTCGTGCGGCAAGGAAGTAAATGGTTCCATTCTGAAATGTGAGTCTTGTGGAAAAGAAGTCATAGCTAAAGAAAATATCTTCAATGATATGAAAAATGCCTTAGTCTCAGGTTGTGAGCAAATCTCAACCTGTTTGATTCGGAAGAGTAAAAGCGGAGACGTGAAGACAGTAGCAGCCTCGAGCGAAGACAAGAAGCTTCGGATATTTGCCTATGTTTTCTTCACTGCTGCGGTAATAATTTTGATTGGTTTGATCATTGTGCCGATTGTAAGAGGTAGCAGGATGGTTTTATAGTCTAAAGGCAGGTGATAGACACCAAAATCCCAATAAGTCATCAGAGAAAAGAGCTCGTTTACCGGACGGCGTCCAGTGGTTGATGTCAATCTTTAAGGCTCTCTGATTCTTCCAAAAGCTTGCCCTAAAACGGGGACACTCATTTTTCGCTTTAAAATGAGTGCCCCCGATGTTTTCATCATTCTTTAAGTTCGCGGGATTTTAAGAGCTTCGCGTGCCTTAAAAAGGGAGCGGGCTGAATATTTTACAATGAAAAAAAACAGTCTGCCCCCGAAACTGATCGAGACTTATCTCGACCAAGGTTTTAAGAGGCGTTGGAGAAGAAAAAAGAGGCTCGAGTGGGGGGTCTGCGCGTATGAAATGATTGTTCCGTCGAAGTGGCCCGGGTTGGGCAAGATATCGAACGGGGTAGGGACTGGACGGTCCTGTGGAAATGAAACGATGGTTCCGTCGAAGTGGCCCGGGTTCGGCAAGATATCGAACGGGGTAGGGACTGGACGGTCCTGTGGAAATGAAACGATGGTTCCGTCGAAGTGGCCCGGGTTCGGCAAGATATCGAACGGGGTAGGGACTGGACGGTCCTGCGGGAATGAAACGATGGTTCCGTCGAAGTGGCCCGGGTTGGGCAAGATATCGAACGGGGTAGCGCCTGAATGGTCCGGTGGATTCACGACCGGGACTGGGCTTTGCGTCGGCAAGTTGTCATCCTTCCTTCGTAACTGTCGCAAGCCTTTCGAAGAATCGGCCTTTTTAAGAGGCATATCATTTGCGACGAACTGTAGCGTATCTGTCACAGTGGCAGAAGGGGCAGCAACCGGTTGCTCTTCCTGGAATGCCAAAGCTGGTTTTTCCCGAATGTTTTTATTGCTGATTTCGGCGTATTGTGAGGGTTGGTCGGCCCATACCGGATTGATGCCTGTGATGAGAAAAGCCAGAATCGCGACTGTGCTGGAGATTTGCTTTAGGATTTTTTTATTTTTCATTCTAGGCTCCCCCAAGGAATTCTATTGTTAAATTATTTTTAATAATGTGGTTAATGTGTATCATTTTAAATATGAGATGTCAAATTCTGGGTATTCTGATTATAGCAATATAGCGCAGAAGCGATCATTTAAACCTTTATAATATTTATTCACTCGTGGAATTTTAACGAATATTAACGAGAGATTTTATGGATCTTCGTCTCGCCGGGCACTGCATTTGCCCATCCAGTCCCCGATACTGAATAGATGTATTAGTAGCCTGGAAGCGCATCTCTCTTTAAATGAATAGGTGTCCGTATCCTGGCAATTTTGAAAATCTCTCGATTTGGTTTCACCTTTCCTTGAGTTCGCGGGATTTTGTGGTAGGATACGCGCTCCCCAGAAGTCATCCTAACAGGAATCAATCATGATCTCAGCGAACGGTGTCACCCTACAATACGGAAAGCGCGTCCTTTTTGAGAACGTGAATATCATGTTCTCTCCCGGGAATTGCTACGGGCTGATCGGAGCCAATGGCTCGGGGAAGTCCACCTTCCTGAAGATCCTCGCGGGGCAGATCGATCCCAACGCCGGGTCCGTGGCCGTGGGAAAAAATGAGCGCCTCTCCTTCCTGAAGCAGGACCAGTTCGCCTACGACGAATACACGGTGCTCACGACCGTGATCATGGGCCATGAGAAGCTTTACAAGATCATGAAAGAAAAAGACGAGATCTACGCCAAACCCGATTTCTCGGACGCGGACGGCATCCGCACCGCCGAACTCGAGCACGAATTCGCGGACATGAGCGGCTGGGACGCCGAGCCGGAGGCCGCGAAACTCCTGAGTGATCTCGGTATTCCCGACGCCCTGCACCAGGTCCCGATGAAACAGCTCGAGGCGAGCGAGAAAGTGCGCGTGCTCCTCGCCCAGGCGCTTTTCGGCAATCCCGATGTCCTGCTCCTCGACGAACCGACGAACCATCTCGATGTCGAGACTTGCATGTGGCTTGAGGATTTTCTCTATGAATTCAAGAACACGGCCATCGTCGTGTCGCATGACCGCCATTTCCTCGACCGGGTCTGCACGCACATTGCGGATATCGATTACGGCAAGATACAGCTTTTTACCGGAAATTTCTCGTTCTGGTCGGAATCCAGCCAGCTCGCGCTCCGGCAGAAGACCGAATCGAATAAAGACATCGAGGCCCGCCGCAAGGAACTTCAGGCTTTTATCGCCCGGTTCAGTGCGAACGCCTCCAAGGCGCGGCAGGCGACCTCCCGGAAAAAGCTGCTGGAAAAGCTGACGCTTGAGGATATCAAACCTTCCTCCCGAAAATACCCTTACGTGGCGTTCAAATTCGAAAAGGATTCCGGCAACGATCTTCTGGAGATCGAAGGCCTGGAGAAGGCGGTCGAAGGGGAGATTCAGTTCAAAGGGCTCAACCTCCGCATCGACAAGGGCGACAAGATCGCATTCCTCGGTCCGCTCGACCGCGTCAAGACCACGCTTTTTCAGGTGCTGATGGGGGAACTTCCTGCGGATAAAGGGACGATCAAGTGGGGAGCCTCCACGACCCGCGCTTATTATCCCAAAGAGAACGGCAAGTATTTTGAAACCGATCTGAGCCTGGTCGATTGGCTGCGTCAGTTCTCCAAAGAAACCGACGAGAATTTTATCCGCGGCTTTCTGGGGCGCATGCTTTTCTCGGGGGAAGAGTCCATGAAGAAGGCCTCGGTCCTTTCCGGAGGCGAGCGCGTCCGTTGTATGCTTTCCCGAATGATGCTTGTCGGCGCCAATGTGCTGATCCTGGACGAGCCCACGAACCACCTCGACCTGGAATCCATTACCTCGCTTAATAAAGGCCTTGAGACGTTCCAAGGCACGGTGCTTTTTTCCTCGCATGACCACCAATTCGTCCAGACCGTGGCGAATCGCATTGTGGAGATCACCCCGCGGGGTATGATTGACAAGCGGAACATCACCTTGGACGATTACCTCGCCGACCCTGTCCTCAAGGCCCAGCGCGCCGCGCTCTACTCGCGTACGGCGTAAGGTGTACGGCGTCTTGCGTATTTAAGTTTTAAGTTTGCAGCGTACTCCGTACGCCTTCCACCGTACGCTTTCCGTCGTACGTAAGTTTGACGGCTTCCTATATGCAGGCTAGAATCCCTCACCATCCCAACTTTTGATTTTTTTACATTTATGGTAGTTGGGATGGCCCCAATTTCAACTTCGTTAAAATTGAAAGGTATTGGGACCATTACTATCCATCCGGTATCTGAACAGAAGCAGCAGGGGCTTGCGAGTCTGATGGCGCGGCTCGGGATCCGGGAACAGGATCTTGAGGAATCGTTCGTGCGTTCCGGAGGACCCGGCGGTCAGAACGTCAACAAAGTCTCTACGTGTGTGGTCTTGAGACACGTGCCGACAGGACTGATCCTCAAATGCCAGCGGGAACGTACGCAGGCTATGAATCGGTACTGGGCACGACGGATGCTGGCCGAAAAACTGGAAGCGCGGACCCTGGGTAGGGAAAGCGCGGAAGCTCAGCGGATCTCGAAGATCCGGAGGCAGAAGCGGAAGCGCTCCCGGCGAGCGAAGGACAAAATGCTCGATGCCAAGCAACGGCACGGGGCAATTAAAAAACTTCGCGGCCGGCCCCGGGATGAGTAGAATAAGCGAAAGGGCTGCGACGAAAGTTCGGACTATTTAAACTCAACTCAACCGGGAGGTAAATATGGCGATTCGGAAAAGGGGCATAAGCTCCGAGACAAGAGCGAAACTGAGCCGCGCCGTGTCAGGCAAAAAAAATCCTTTTTACGGAAAAAGCCACTCCCAGGCCTGGAAGAAACAAGAAACTCGCAGAAAGTCCGGGAAAAACAATCCCATGTTCGGCCGGAAACACAGCCCCAGCACGATACGGAAGATGCGCCAGGCCAGGCTTCGCCGCGCCTAGGCAGGTGCTGGACGGGCAACATTTTTTGTAAGGGAGATATTTTGTCGAAGAGAAAATTTGATATCAGCCGGGAGATCCTAGACTGCGCCTCTGAGTGTTTGAACCATCTCGCCTGTTTGGTCGGCACCGGACCCCTGTGCAAGGTCAAAAAATACGAGGAAGGGCATGTGCTTTTCGTTAAGAGCCATGGCCATCAGAATTGTCCTTTTTCTATCCCGGTCCGTAAGGATTGCGTCTGCACGTGTCCCGTGCGTGTCGAGATTTTCAGAAAATATAAGGTCTGAAAAAAACCGCCTATTTTTAATGACATCTAATAGAAAATTATGCTGTCCCAATCCTGTTCAATTGACGGAGAGCGGAAATTGGGGCTGCACTGATTTCCAATGAATCTTTTTAAACGAGAATCATGTGCTGACGCAACTCCACATTAAGAATTTCGCGCTGATCGACGATCTTTCCCTGGAATTCTCCGGGCAGATGAACGTGCTCACGGGGGAGACGGGCGCCGGCAAATCCATTCTGATTGACGCTCTCCGTTTTGTTCTGGGGGAACGCATGGAAGGTCTTCGCGCTGAGGCTAGCGACAAACCTTGCCAGGTGGAAGCAGCCTTCGAGCTTCGCGAGGATTTTCTCAAACAACAACCCGCGCTAGAGCCTTACCTCGGTGAGGACGGTATGCTCGTCCTGCGCCGCGAATTCTCTCAAGGAAAGACCCGCGCCTGGATCAATAACCGTCTCATTCCACTCTCCGTCCTCAAAGAAGCCGGCAAATCTCTCGTCGATATTCACGGACAATATGATCACCAGAGGCTTCTCGATAGCGCGTCTCATCTGGATATCCTGGACCGTTTCGCGAAAGTCGACGCTCTGAAAGCGGAGTACCGCGTCCTTTATGAAGCGTACGCCCGCCTGAAGAAGGAACAAGACGAGCTCGCGGCGAGTGAGGAACACAAGGAGCGGGAGCTCGATGTTTTGAAATACCAGGTGGAGGAGATTGAACGTGCCGAGATCAAGGATCTGAACGAGGAAGAGTTGGAACTGGAAAAGATTCGCCTCGCGAACGCGGAAAAGCTCGCGGAGATCGTGGCGCATGCGCTTGCGGTGCTCGATGAAAACGATATGAACGCGGATAGTTGTTTGTCGGAAGCCGTGCGCGATCTGAGGGGACTTGTCAAATTCGACAGCTCGGTCGAGAAGATGAAAACCGATTGCGAGAATATCCAATATTCCTTGCAGGAGACGGTGAGCTTACTGCGGGATTATAAGGAAAAGCTTACATTTGACCCGGAGCGTCTGCGGGAGCTGGAGGCGAAGGCGGACCTCTTGGAGCATCTCAAACGGAAGTATGGCGGCACGCACGCCAAGGTGCTCGAGTTCTATCAGGAGGCCAAAGCGAAATATGACAAGCTGATTGATATGGACATGTCGAAGAGCGATCTTCAGAAAGAGATCAAGGCTCTTGAGCCGAAACTGAAGGAGGCCGCGCAGAAATTCTCCGAAAAACGGAAAAAGGCGGGGACTCTCCTTGAAAAGTCCGTGGAATCCGAACTCAAGGATCTTCAGATCACGCACGCCGAATTCGAAGTGCGTATTGAAAGAAAAGATTATTCGCCGGAGGGGATGGACCAGGTAGAATTCATGGCACGCATGAACCCCGGCCAGCCGATGATTGCCATCGCAAAAGTGATTTCCGGCGGCGAGGCGTCGCGTGTGATGCTCGCCATGAAGAAGGCGCTGATGCAAGTCGATCCCGTGCCGGTCCTGATCTTTGACGAGATCGATACCAATATCGGCGGGAGGCTCGGGCATGTCACGGGACAAAAGCTCAAAAGTATTTCCGGCGAGCGGCAGGTGCTGCTGGTGACGCATCTCCCGCAGATTGCTTCTTTCGCGGATCGGCATATCAAAGTGACAAAGTCGGTGCAAAAGGGCCGGACGCTCGTGCAGTATCAATTGCTTGAAGGCGAGGCCAAGGTCAAGGAACTGGCGCAGATGATGAGCGGCCAGCAGGAGACCGAGATCTCCCGCCGCCACGCCGAAGAAATGCTCGATCGCGCGAATAAGTGATTCGGATTTCCGATAACGGCAGAGACCCCTGCGGTGCTGTTTCATTTTTAAAAGGAGGAGAATGATGCGTCGACGGAATATTTTCAAGGTCGGGATTTTGATTTCGATCCTGGCCTGCTCAGCGACTTCGGTCTTCGCCACAGAATCTATGGAGACGCAGTCTGAAGAAGAGAAAGTCGAATCGGCTCGCGCGGATATCGATATGAATATTCCCACCGCTTTGAAGCTCTATCAATTGGACAACGGCCGCTATCCGACCACAGAGCAGGGGCTTAAAGCCCTGTTCGAAAAGCCGGTCGCGGAGCCTGTGCCCATGAGCTGGATGGGGCCGTATTTCTTCAGAGAACCGTTGGACCCCTGGGGAAATCCGTATGGTTATCAATTACTGGACAAGGCAGACCCTGACGCTCCGGAGGGCTATAAGCTGTGGTCCAACGGAGTTCGTGGCAAAGCCGGCGAATCTGATATTGTGAAGATCGAGCCGCCGGTGGATAGCGTGCCCGCGTTCGATCCTGTCGCACTGGATCAAAATATCGCCATGATCCAAAAGAAACTGGTCCCGGTACTGCGGAAGCATGTTGAAACAGCGGAAATGGAGATCTTGCCTCAGCGGAAATGGGTTCTCACTGTGACCGGCGAAGAGCCGGATGTTGATAGAGTTTTTACTGAAATAATGACCCTGGTGTTTTTAAGAAGGGGCGAGTGGCAGTCCGAGTTTTTGGGACAGGCGCGGGTACAGTTAACGATCCCCGGAATTTTTACGGAGAAGGCCCGGGATGCTCAGGCGATCGATCTTGCGATCGCCCAACTGGACAAAAAATTAACTGCGCAGGAAAAGGAAGCCTCGGATGAGAAAGCCGCGACAAAGAAGATGATCGAGGATCTGCAAAGGCACTGAAAAGGCCGGAAGATCCTTCATCCGGGAGTCCCTCGGCAAGGACGGCGCTGGTTTTCAATGATAAGAATGAACGATCACCAGGCGTAAATTGAAAGTGGTTGCAGGGATTGTGTTGAAAAGGAGGAGAGCATGCAGCGAAATGCGTTGATGGTTTCAGGGGTGATTTTTTTGGCAGTGGCACTGCTTCACGTCTGGAGGTATCTGCTGAAGGTTCCGGTGACCTTTGGGCAAACGGTGATCCCTCTGGAGCTGAGTTTTGTCGGGGCCGTAGCCGCTTTTTTCCTCGCCCTCTGGATGTTTTCCGCCGCCAGGAATAAACAGTAAACGGTAAGAACGACACTGCTCGGAAAGATTCATGGCAAGTTTAGGGTTGTCCCTATCAACCTTTGAAATGAATGGGCGGTCGGGGACGCCATTCGCGCACACAGAGAACCTTCACAATTTAACTTCAGGGAGAATGGAATGATCGCACAGGGGAAGAAGGTAAAATTTAATTATATCTTAAAGGTTGGCGGGCAGATCGTGGACCAGTCCAAGGATGCCCCGCTTGAGTTCGTGCACGGGGAAGGCGGAATTATTCCGGGGCTGCAGGACGGCATGTTGGGCATGAAACTCGGGGAGAAAAAGATGATCCGTGTCGCGGCGGAGCGCGCTTACGGGCTTGTCCAGCCCGAGGCATTTGTCGAGATCCCCAAGGACCGTTTGCCGGAAGCCAAGTTGGGAATGCCGGTCGGCGCGAGGTCCCCGGAAGGTCAGAATTATCAGGGGTACGTGGCGGAGATCCGCCCTGAAACTCTTTTGATCGATTTCAACCACCCCCTGGCCGGTAAAGAACTCGAATTTGATGTCGAGGTCGTTTCAATCGAAATGTAATGGCGGTACCATTCGTCAATGAACTTTAGGGAGGAACAATGCCGCTCACACAATGGTTGATCTTGAACGTGCCGACTTGGCTCCTGGGGTTGCTCGTGGTCGGGGGCGTGGTGCTGCTCTCAGTCACGGGGTTGTTCGCTTGCCGTCCTCTCCTCCCGCACCACACCAAATTGAGGGAGCATCACGACGTTGCGGGTCCGATCCTCGGGGTCGTGGGCGTGCTTTACGCCGTTCTCTTGGCTTTTGTGGTCGTGACCGTGTGGCAGAACATGGACCGGACCAATGCCAACGTCCAAACCGAAGCCAATTATCTGGCGGATATTTATCGGGACGCCGAGGCTTTTGCGCCTGAGTTCCGAGAGCGTGTGGCGCAACTGACGGGCGACTACCGGCGGGCGGTTGTGGACGAAGAGTGGAAAACCATGACCCGGGGGAAGATGAGCCCGAGTGTGGAATTGATCATGAACCAGCTTTGGGCACTTTACACCCACTACGAGCCCCGGTCTCCCAAGGAACAGTCCTTTTTTGATGAATCGGTGCGGGTTTTGAATTCCTTCCGCGAGCTGAGACGCCAGCGGTTGATGGACGCGCAGGCCGGGCTTCATCCTCTTTTGTGGTTTGTGCTGATCGCGGGGATGGTGGCCACGGTTTTGCTGACGTATCTCTTCGGCATGGAAGACCGGAGGGTCCAGGTGGCGATGATCGCGCTTCTCGCCATGAGCATCGCCTTGATTCTCTTTACGATCATGCTGCTTGATTTCCCGTTCACCGGGGATATTTCCATTTCCGCCGAACCGTTCCGGCAGCTGATCTTGAGCTAAGACGCGGTAATCGTACGGCGTAAGGCGTACGACGAAAAGTGAAGATTTTAACTCCGTACACGGTACGCCTTCCGCGTCACGAAAGTAGACGCAGCCCTTCAAGCAGGATACAATCCCTCCCTATGCTTACCGACATGCATGTTCATTTACAGGATATTCCGGACCCGCTCATGTGCAAGAGCATTCTGTCCCTGGGCCAGGACCTTCGCACCGGACAATTCGTCTGCAACGGCACGCGTCCCGAGGATTGGCAGGCGGTGGAGAAATTCGCGGCCGAGGACCGGCGTGTGGTCCCGTTCTTCGGAGTGCATCCCTGGTACGCGGGCAAGCTTCCGTCTGATTGGTACGGGCTGCTTGAAGATTTTCTGAAACGAAATCCGAAGGCCGGCGTCGGCGAGGTGGGACTTGATAAAGCGTGTCCGGTTGATTTCGCGAGGCAGACCGAGGTTTTTCATCGTCAGATTGAGATCGCGGGGCGTTTCGCGCGGCCACTTTCCATCCACTGCGTGCGGGCGGCGAGCGCCATTTTGAATGTTTTAAAGAGAAGCCTTCCTCCCAACACGCGTTTCATGATCCATTCTTATCAGGGGTCCAAGGAAATGATGCGCGAACTGCTCAACCTCGGGGCCTACATCTCCTTTTCCTGGAAGAGTCTCCAGCGGGACACCGAGGAGTCGATCGCCCTGATGCGAAACGTCCCCCTGGACCGGCTGCTCCTTGAAACGGATTTTCCCTACACGGAACCGGGGCGTGTCGGTGCCGACGCGCATGACGAAAAATATTACGAAACGCTTCAGGGCGTTTACGACCTCGCGGAGCGCGCCAAAGGGGTCGATGTCGAAGCGCTCGAGAAAGCGGTGTGGAAGAATGGAACAGCTTTTCTGTCTGGAGCTCCTGCTCGGTAAAGAAAAGGTCGCAAGGCTTAAAAAGGCTTTTGTCGTGGTGATCGGGATCGGAGCGGTGGGTAGTTACGCGGTCGAAGCCCTCGCGCGTTCCGGCATCGGCCATCTCCGGCTCGTTGATTTTGATACGATCAAACCCACCAATTTTAACCGCCACCTTCTTGCCGTCACACCCAATCTCGGAAAGCTCAAGGCCGAGGCCGCGAAAGAACGCATTACCCAGATCAATCCCCATTGCAAGGTCGACGCTCTGAATATGTTCGCAGCAGACGAATCGATGGAGAAGATCCTGGAAGGAAAGCCGGACCTGGTGATCGATGCCGTGGATTCTTTGAATCCCAAGACACAGATCCTCGCCTATTGCCACAAGCACAAGATCCCTGTGATCTCCTCGATGGGTGCCGCCGCACGGATGAATCTTTTCTCGATCAAGGCCGGAGATCTTTTTAAGGCCACGGGGTGTCGTCTGGCCAGTTATGTGCGCTCACGCCTTCGGCGCCGGGGTGTCGAAAGTGGCATCTTCTGCATTTATTCGGACACGCCGCTCTCCGACGAACCTGTCCAGAAAATCCGCATTCTCAACGCGGAACAAGATAACGAGCGCGGTCGCCAACGCCATAAACTGGGGAGCTCTCCGACCGTCACCGGCGCTTTTGGCCTCGCCGTCGCTCACCACGCGCTCCTTTATCTCGCGGGCGACTTGAAGCTCGGATAAATACTTTTTAGAAGTGACTTCTGGGGAATGTCTGATATACTTCGTGACATGAATAATTCACGCAATGAATTAAAGGGGTGTCAATGAGCCGTTTAAGTTTGGAAGCATTCGCGGATCGGGCGACCGAGATCTTCCCGCAGCTCGTGCGAGCCATGGCCCGGCACGAGAATAATTATCTGACCAAAGGCGTCATCACCCTCCCGCAGGTTTGGGCCCTCCGGTATTTGTCGCGACAGCGGGAATGCTCGATGCGCGAACTCGCGGACTTTATGAAGATGGGGCTATCTTCCGTGACGGGGATGGTGGACCGCCTCGTGAAACAGGGACTTGCGGAGCGGCGGCGGACGAAACAAGACCGGCGGGTCGTTTTTGTCGATATTTCCCTCAGGGGACGTAAAGTCCTCCGGGAGATGCTGGAGCAGCGGCGCATCACGACGCTGAAACTCTTTGAATCTTTGACGGCTGAAGAGCGTTCGACTTATCTGTGCATTCTTGAGAAACTTGTCAAAAAACTTTCCTGACATTCCTACGAACTTTTAAGAGCGGAGTTTTATATGAGCCAGCCTGTGAATCCTGCGCCCAAGTCTCCGACATCGCATCTTCACGTTATGAATCTTGTCGTCGCGACGCTTGCCGGAATCCTTTCGATCACCGGCGGGATCTATTCTCTCAAAAATAATATTTTCTCGGGGCCGGTGATCGGGAGTCTCCAGGGGGTGGTCCGGGATGCGAGGATTGCGAAGCCACTCAAACTCGCGGCGGTGGAGATCTCCGGGATCGATGGGGCTGTGGTGAATACCGCGAGTACGGATGACGACGGGCATTATCTGATCGAAGCTCTCAAGACGGGGAATTATGTCGTGAAGTTCACGGCGGCGTTTCACAAGCCTGAGGCCAAGACCATCAGGATCGAAAAGGATCTTGCTTCGACGATCAATGTTGACCTGGTCCCGGACGAAGAAAAGATGAAGTCCTCGCTCAGCGTGCCCGAGAACTCCGTGCGCCAGAACATTCCGGCGGCCTACGTTGCGTCGGGAGTCCAGGCTCCGATGCAGGCGGCACCCCCGTATGGCTCGACGCAAAATATGCCTCCGGGAGGATATTCCCAGGCGCCGATGGCGGCGGCTCCGCAATACGGTTCCACGCAGGGAATGCCGCAGGATTATTCCCAGGCGTCGCCGTCTCCTTACGGCCCGCAGGCGCAGGGTTATCGTCACCACTCGCGGCGCTATTATTCGGGGGCGCCCGCGGATAACACCTCCGGGGTTTCGCAGAATTCGACCCAGAACAGTGGTATGGCTGATGTCGGCGCGCAGCTTCTTCAAGCCCTGATGAGCAAAAAATCAGATAACAGCACTGCCACCACTACGAATTGATCCGTGACAATCAACCTGTCCCAATATGAGCAACGATGAAGCCTTTCAGTAAAATATTCATGAGCGTGTCAGCGGTGCTTCTTCTCGGAGGCTGCCTCACGGTCCGTTTGCCCGGGGCGCATATCGAGCACAACGCCGAACCCAAACCGCTTAGTTGGAACGCCCTGGTTGGCCAGACACTTACCCTCAATCCGGATCTTCAAGCGGCCCGGTATCTCGTGACATCTATGGCTCGGAGCCGGGACATCGCCTTCGGGGATTACCTCCCTTCGTTCGACGGGGAACTGCAGCGGAGTGTTTCCCGGAATGGCGGAGGCGGTTCCTCCGGCGGCAGCCTCCAGGATTCCCTTTCTCTGGACCTTGTGGGAAGCCAATCGCTCTTTAATGGATTTGGAACCACCGGAACTTTTCTCAAGGCGCGTAAGGACCTGGACGCGGCGAAATCCCAATATGTTGTCACCAGCGCGAATGTTCGAAACGCCCTGAGGCTTGCTTATATTGATGTTCTGAGATGGAACCGTCTCCTGAAGGTGAATCAGGGGATCCTCGAGAGGAGGAAGCAGAACGCTGAAATGGTCCGTCTCCGTTATGATGCAGGCCGTGAAAATCTCGGTTCCGCGCTGCGGGCCGAGGCGCTTGCCGCCCAGGCGGCGTTCGATGTCCAGTCGGCCGCGCGCTATATTGATAGTCAAACGCTTCGCCTCGCGCGCGAGAGCGGAGGTGCTTTTGTCCTGCCTGTGCTGATCAAGGATTCCCTCGAGCAGCTGATCCCAGTGGCGGTCATTCCGGCTCCGGATTTCGCAGAGATCGCGGAAGATCTGCCGCAGGTGCAGCGGCTTGTGAAGCTCGCGGAGGCAGCGAAGGCCAATGTCGTTGCCGTGCAATCGGCGCTCTGGCCTCAGGTCAACGGGACTATGGATTACGGCAAATCGGGCTCGAAGGCCTCCAATTTGGAAATCCAACACTTCTGGGGGCTGAATGCCATCGTCCCGTTCTTTAACGGCGGGAAGAACGTGAACGCGATTCGTAAGGCGAAGGCGGACTACGACGCGGCGCACGCGCTCGCCGTGAGCTCCCGGGATGAAGCCATCGCACAGCTCGCGGACGCCTGGACCCAATACATGAACGCGATCGATAATATTGCAGTCCGCAAGAAATTCCTTGAGGCTTCGGAGAAACGCTCGGAGATCGTGCGCGCGGAATACGTTTCGGGGCTCATGACCTTCCAGGATTTTGATACCGCCGAACAGGAGAGGAATAATTCGGAAAATCTATACGTGCAAAGCCTTGCTGATGTGTCGAATGCCCAGGCGAATTGGGAAATGCTCCGGGGCAAAACTTTGGAGGAAGACCTGAATGCGAACAAATAATCTTTTTATGAAATGGTGGAAGCCGGGGCTTGTGCTGATCGTCCTTTTTGTTCTGGTCCGTATGTTTTCTTCCTGCTCGCACGGAAAAGATACGCTGCAAGTTCTTCGGACCGTCAAGGTCGAACAAGGGGACTTGGAGGTCAAAGTGACCGCGACCGGGACCGTGAAGCCCTACAATCGCGTCGAGATCAAGCCTCCGATCCCGGGCCGCGTGGAGGAAGTGCTGGTCCAAGAAGGTGAGGTGGTCAAAAAGGGCCAGGTGCTCGCCCGGATGAGTTCCTCGGACAGGGCGGCGTTGCTTGACGCAGCGCGGGCGCAGGGTCCCGAGATTGTCAAGCGATGGGAAGAGGCGTACAAACTGGCACCGCTCCTCGCACCGCTGGACGGGACGATCATTGTTCGAGCGGTGGAACCGGGGCAGACTGTGACGACCGCGGATCCCGTGGTGGTGCTCTCCGACCGTCTGATCGTGGAAGCTCTCGTGGATGAGACGGACCTTGCCCTGATCGCGATCGGCCAGAAGACCGAGATCCAGTTGGATGCCTACCCGAAGGAAACCTTTTTAGGGAAAGTCGATCACATCATGTACGAAAGCAAACTGACCAACAATGTGAATACCTACGCAGTGGATATTCTCCCGGAACAGGTCCCTCCCGCGTTCCGGAGCGGTATGACTGCGAACATCACTTTTATCGTGAAGGAGAAAAAAGGGGTGTTGCTGGTGCCCGCGGAGGCGGTTGTGGAATGGCCGAAGAAGGTTGCCCGGCCTCCCGAGGCGGAATTCGCGGTCTATGGGAAGTCGTTTGGCGGAAAATTGGCGCCGATCGCAGTGAGGATCGGTGACTCGGATGGTCGTAAGACGGAGATTTTGCGGGGTTTGAGCGAAGGCCAGGAGATCCAGATCGTTCAGAAGAAACAAAAGGAGCAGAGCGTCAGTCCTTTCGCCATGGGTGGGGCTCCCAAGAAACCAAGCGGTAAGTAATCCTTTCGCTGCGTCATCGGGAACCGCGAAGACGGCGGTGCAATCTCAGTGGCGCGATGGAGCGCCGCGGTTATCGGAATAGATGCAACGAGGTTCGCATGAAATTACTGGAAGCCGGGAACATCACCAAGACCTACCGTATCGGCGAGGTGGATATCCACGCCCTCCAAGGGGTTTCGGTGACGATCGAGGCCGGGGAGTTTATCGCGATCATGGGGCCCTCCGGCTCCGGCAAGTCCACGCTGATGCATCTCCTGGGATTTCTCGACACGCCGGACAGCGGCACCTTCCGCTTGATGGAAAAGGAAACGTTGAACCTAAAAGAAGAGGAATATGCCTTTCTCCGCAATCGTGTCATCGGTTTTGTTTTCCAGCAGTTCAATCTGATGAGCCGGTCGACAGCCCTCGAAAATGTCTGCCTGCCCCTGCTTTACTCCGCGGACCGCACAAAGGATCTTGAGCGCTCCCGGGAGATGCTTGGACGGGTCGGGCTTGCCGAACGAGTGGAGCACCGCCCCAATGAACTCTCCGGAGGCCAGCAGCAGCGAGTGGCAATTGCCCGGGCGCTGGTGAATAAGCCGCTGATGATCCTCGCTGACGAACCCACCGGGAACCTGGATTCCAAGTCGGGGAAGGAGATCCTCGACATCTTCAAGGAACTTCACCTTCGAGGGATGACCGTTGTGCTTGTAACCCATGATGAAAATGTCGGGAATCTTGCGGAGCGTGTTATCCGGATGCATGATGGGAAGATCGTAAGCGATGAAAGGCGGTCCGGGGGCGGAAAAAAAGAAGTGTCGGCGGTGGATCTGCCGCGGTTGCAGACCTTCACGAAAGTAAAAAAATACAACGCCGAAGAATTCCTCGAGCATTTCAAGCAGGCCTGGCGCATGATCGCGAGCAACAAGCTGCGTTCTTTTCTTTCCATGCTGGGCGTGCTGATCGGTGTCGCCTGCGTGATTACGATGCTGGCGCTCGGCCGCGGGGCGAAGGAATCCATTACCGAGTCATTGTCGCGTTTGGGATCCAACCTGTTGTCGGTTCGCCCGGGTTCGGTGAAGGTTCACGGAGTTGAAGGCCTGGCCGCGACGCGGCTGGATTTTGAGGATGTGAAAGCGATTCAGGAGATTCCCTACGTAAAAAAAGTCGCGCCTCAGGTGACGGGGCAGGGGCAGTTGGTCTACGGGAACAAGAACTGGAGCACGCAAGTGATCGGCGTGACGCCCGACTACGCGAGTGTGCGCAATCAAGAGCCCGTTTCCGGACGCTTTTTCACGGCCGGAGAAAATCAGACGCGGCAGCGCCTGGTCCTGATCGGACAAACCGTGCAGCGTGAGCTTTTCGGCAGCGAGGACCCGATCGGTCAGACGATCAAGATCAACCGGGTCAGCTTC
>Ga0209083_1001750_pt1 | contig 23280 bp, 20 predicted proteins | sample AM7aDNAmetaG_FD_184132 | JGI IMG/M metagenome (GOLD analysis project Ga0209083, IMG submission 184132) | Freshwater microbial communities from Finland to study Microbial Dark Matter (Phase II) - AM7a DNA metaG (SPAdes) (version 3) | ecosystem: Environmental > Aquatic > Freshwater > Lake ...
ACCGGAACTGCTGCTTGTTGACGGCAACAGGTTCAAGACAAACCTCACGATTCCCTATACAACCATTGTGAAGGGAGACTCCAAAGTGTTTTCGATTGCTGCAGCCTCGGTGCTTGCCAAAACACATCGGGACGGGATTATGGCGGCATACAGCGCGGAGTGGCCGGAGTATGGCTTTGAACGGCATGTCGGGTATGGGACAAGGGAACACGTCCGGGCTATAATAGAGCACGGAAGGTGCCCTATTCACCGTAAAAGCTTCAAGCTCAGACAACTTGGTGAAAAATAATGCCGCCCATGCTTGATCCCCATATGCTCGGAAAAGAGGGCGAACGATTTGCTGCTGACTACCTTGCAGAAAAAGGGTACCGTATTCTGCAGCGCAACTACAGGTACCATCGCAATGAGATCGATATTATTGCACGGCATAAGAAAACGCTCTGTTTTATCGAGGTGAAAACCCGCTCCTCCCGGGAAAAAGGTCATCCGGCTGAGGCTGTGACCACTACGAAGCAAAAGGAGATCATCAAGGCGGCAAAAGCCTTCCTCGCGTTTTCAGGCGAAGGCGAAACAGACTGCCGGTTTGATGTTGTCACGGTACTTGCTGAATGTGAAGGAGAGAACCTTATAACCTCTTTTGTTATTGAACATTATATTGATGCATTCTGGGCTGATTACTAAGCACATCCGGCACAGATAAGGCACAGATAATGATGGCATTTTTTCTTATCTTGACACACCAGGTTTAATCAAATTCAATCTCACCAGTTACAAGCTGATACTTATGCCGGAAACCGATATCAATACCCCAATACCATCCATTCAGCCTGAAATTCCAGTCCCTTCGACATACGGAGCAAACAACATACAGGTTCTTGACGGCATCGAGCATGTACGGATGCGTCCGGCCATGTATATCGGTGATATTCACAGCAGGGGACTTCACCATCTGGTCTACGAAATTGTCGACAACTCAATCGATGAAACCCTTGGCGGCTTTAACGACTATATCTTTGTGTCGCTGAATCCGGATGGCTCGGTTACCGTAATAGACCGTGGAAGAGGTATTCCTGTAGATATTCACCCTGAAAAGGGGAAATCAGCCCTCGAGCTGGTTATGACCGTGATCGGTGCCGGCGGTAAATTCGACAAGGGTGCCTATAAGGTATCCGGTGGTCTGCACGGTGTCGGCGCATCGGTGGTCAATGCGTTGTCGGAATGGTGCGAAGTTGAGGTATACCGCGACGGAAAAGTCTATTTCCAGCGTTTTGAACGCGGTATTCCGCAAGGTGATGTGAAGGCTATAGGGTCGTCAGACCAGCGTGGCACAAAAACCACCTTTATGCCTGACCATCTTATTTTCAAGATAACCGAGTTCCGGAAGGATATCATCGTTGACCGGATGAGGGAGCTTGCGTTTCTTAACAGAAATCTCAGTATAACGGTTCAGGATCCTCAGGGAGAGCAGGAGGTTTTTCATTTTGAGGGAGGCCTCAAGGAGTTTGTACTCTTTATTGATGAAAACCGCATGGGCCTGCTCAAGGAGCCGATCTACATTTACGGTGAAAGAGACTCCACTATTGTTGAAATAGCGCTCCAGTACAACGACACCTATCAGGAAAATGTGTTCAGCTATGTCAACAACATCAACACCCAGGAGGGCGGCACCCATGTCACCGGCTTCCGCAAGGCTCTGACAAGAACGCTTAATGCGTACGCGCAGAAAAACGATCTTCTGAAAAATCTGAAGCTGGCACTGACCGGTGATGATTTTAAAGAGGGCTTGACTGCGGTCATATCCGTCAAGGTTGCAGAGCCTCAGTTTGAAGGCCAGACCAAGACAAAGCTCGGCAACAGCGAAACACAGAGCATTGTTGAAACCATTCTCAACGAACAGCTCTCGGAGTATGCTGAAAGCAACCCTAATGTACTCAAAGTAATCATTGAGAAAGTTAAGGGCGCTGCAATGTCGAGGGAGGCTGCACGTAAAGCCAAGGAGCTTACCCGCAGGAAATCAGTTCTTGAAAGCTCAGGTCTTCCGGGAAAACTGGCAGACTGTTCGATCAATGATCCGGAACACTGTGAACTTTACATCGTTGAAGGTGATTCGGCAGGCGGCAGTGCCAAGCAGGGAAGAGACAGAAGCTTCCAGGCCATTCTGCCACTGAAAGGAAAAATCCTGAATGTTGAGAAAGCCCGCCTGCACAAAATGCTGGAAAACGAGGAAATCAAAACTATTATTCTTGCCCTTGGCACAAGCTTCGGGGAAGAGGAGTTTTCAACAGAAAAACTCCGGTACGGCAAGATCATCATCATGACCGATGCTGACGTTGACGGTGCACACATCAGAACACTGCTTCTGACATTTTTCTTCCGCCACATGCGCTCCCTGATCGACGCAGGAAGGGTCTATATTGCTCAGCCTCCGCTGTACCTTGTAAAATCAGGCAAGGATCAGCAGTATGCATGGGATGACGATGAGCGCAACAGTATTTCTGACTCAATGAAAAAGATGCAGAAGGGGAAAGCCAATATCCATATCCAGCGTTACAAGGGCCTTGGAGAAATGAATCCAGAGCAGCTCTGGAGCACCACCATGGACCCTGCCCACCGTTCACTGCTGCTTGTAAGTGTAGAGAATGCAATGGAAGCCGACCACGTCTTTTCAACGCTTATGGGAGACAAGGTTGAACCAAGAAGAGACTTTATCGAAAAGAATGCCCGCTACGTCCGCCGTCTAGATGTCTGACAGGCGGACATAGACCTCTTTGCGGAGGTTCTGAACCCACTCGGAGAAGAGGCGGCGGCTTTTATCCTCAAGAGCCATATCTGCAAGCTGCGCATAGTCTTTTTCGGCGTCAAGACGGTGTGCCGGTACCTTGTTATTCAGTATGAATATAGCATAGAACGGATCACCCTGGGGCGGCTCTATTTTTTGTGGAGCACTGATGTCACCGATTTTTTTCAGGGAACTGATAATAGTCTGCAGTTGAGGACGCAAAGTCGATGGTGAAAAAATCAGATTGTTGGAGCCCGAGAGGGTAATTGATCCTCCAAGCTTTGCCGTCATCTGATCATCGGAATATTTTTCAGCCATTGCAGCAAATGTTGTCTTGCCGCTTATAATATCGGCACGAATGGAAGTGAGCTGCTGAATGACAGCAGGGACATCCACTTTCGAGCGGTCGAACCCGATAAGAATATGACGAACGTGTATTGAATTCAGATCCTTGTTGAGCATCTGGATAAGATGGAATCCATAGCGTGTTTCAACCGGATCGGAGACCTGCCCCTCTTTGAGCAGACTGGCCGCCTCCTCAAAACTCTTGATCAACTCCCCTTTCTGCACATATCCAAGATCGCCGCCAACTCTTGCAGAGCCGGGGTCCTGAGAATATTTTCGAGCCAACTCGGCAAAATCCGCACCAGCGAGAAGCTCGCTTTTGATCTGCTGAATCAGGGAAAGCGAGAGGGCTCTGCTTTCGGTCGTAACGGATGGATACTTGATGATCTGCCCTACAGCAACGGCATCAGGAATATTGGAGAGCCGATCCTTGTTTTCATTATAATAAGCCATTGTTTCGGCATAGGAAACGGTCACCCCCGCAGACTTTTTCCGCCGAAGAGTATCGATCAGCTCCTGATTGAGCATCTCCTGCTGAATCTCCTCACGGATACTTGCCGATGACTTGCCGAAACGCAGCTCCATCTCTTTGCGTGAAGCAAATCTCAGGTTCAGCTGCTTGAAACGATCATTAGCAGCAGCCTCAACAGCATTTCTGTCAATTTTAACACTGTCGATTTTAGCTTTTGCAAGAATGATTTTCTGATCAATCAGTCCATCAAGGATGGTGCGTGACAACCCTTTGACCTGCGCCAGTTCCGGAGTCTGCATCCGGGCCATAAGTTCACGTCCGTCAACGTCAGACTTAAGAATAGCCTCTTTACCGACAACAGCGACAACCCGATCAGCAACGACAGCCGAAGCTGTGGACTGCAGAGAGAGCGCACCGGCAAAAGTGAGCAATACCGCCTTTATAAATCCTTGATTCATCACCAACTCCTTAGGTATATATAATATTGTTTAATCCGGCCCCCCAGAGGGGTATATGTGTATCAGGATACCTTGCTTCCTCTAAGATGAACAGGGCTTTTTGACAGCCTCAGCCAGTCATAGACAAGAGGTGCCGCAACAAAGATTGAGGAATAGGTACCAATAAGAATGCCGATGAACACCGCAAAAGCAAAGCCTCTGATAGCGGGCCCTGCAAAGATAAAGAGAACAAGAACAGAGAGAAGAACAGTGCTGGACGTTATAATTGTGCGGCTCAGAGTCTGGTTCATGCTTTCGTTAAAAATGCGTTCATAGTCAGCTGGCTTCTGACCGCGTATGCGCTCTCTTATACGGTCGTAGACAACAACGGTATCGGTAATGGAGTAGCCTGCGATGGTAAGAAATGCCGCTATGATGCTTTGATCCATTTCAAGGGGCATAAAATCAATCAATCCTCCAAGCAGGCTGAAGAGCCCTAGAACGGTAAGGATATCATGAAAAATGGCAACCACGCCTGCAGTGGCAAATTTCAGTTCAAACCGGAAACCGACATAGAGAAGAATAGCTAAAAGCGACGCCATGAGTGCTTTTACAGCCGACCATTTCAAATCTGATGCGATGCTTGGTCCGACAGCTTCGACACGGACAATTTCGTGATGATTGTCTTTGAGCCGGTCGTTTAACGCATGTGAAACAAGTGATTTTAAATCATTGGTATCACCATTGAACACGGTACTGAAGAGAAATGAACGATCCATGCCATACTGCTTCAGCGATCCTGAAACTCCTGCCACATCAAGGACAGAACGAACGGTACTGACATCAACATTCTTTTCAAACCGAATCAGCACTTCAGATCCGCCCCTGAAGTCGATACCGTAATTCAAACCTTTAACTGCCAGTGATATCATTCCTGATGCAAGAATAACAAGAGAAAAGACGTAGGCAATTTTACGGAACCGTATAAAATCAAAGCTGGTTTTATGAAAAATCCTCATGGGTTGCTAGATGTTGAAAAATTAACCGAAACTTTTTTGGGTCATAAGGTTCCTTTCAAGCAGGAACGAGAATATCTCTTTAGTCACCACAATCGAAGTAAACAGGCTTGCGGCAGTACCGATCATAAGGGTAAGGGCAAATCCCTGAATCGGCCCGATTCCGTAGGTAAAGAGCAGAAATGCTGCACAAAGCGTAGTGACGTGTGAATCAAGGATTGATGAAAACGCTCTGTCATACCCGACTTCAATTGCGGATTTCAGCACCTTGCCTCCGTCAAGCTCTTCGCGTATACGCTCATAGATCAGAACGTTGGCATCGACAGCCATTCCAATGGTCAGAACAATACCGGCAATACCCGGCAATGAAAGGGATGCATTAAATCCTGCCAGTACGGAAAGGACAATGACAATGTTAAGCACAAGGGCTATATCTGCAGCAATACCTGCCTTTTTATAGTACAGGAGCATAAAGACGGAAACCGCAAGAAATGCCCAGCCGAGCGAGAGGACTCCCGCGCGGATATAATCAGCTCCGAGTGAAGGTCCGACGGAGCGCTCTTCCATGATCCGGACAGGAGCCGGAAGCGCACCGGCCTTGAGGACAATTTCGAGATCTTTTGCCTCTTCAAGGCTCTCAATACCGTTGATGACTGAGTTGCCGCTGGGGATTTTCGACTGAACTACAGGCGCACTGTAGACTGCACCGTCAAGCACGATAGCGATACGCTTGCCGATATTTGCTCCGGTAATGCGGGCCCATTTGGAAGTTCCCTCGGAGTTCATTGCCATAAGCACTTCAGGCTGCACACCCTGTGACCCGAAAGTCGCCTTTGCTTCAGTAATAACGCCGCCGGTCAGCTCAGGAGTCTTTTTCACAAGATAGACTGGAAAAAGTTTTTCACCATTCTTTCCGATTTCCGGTTTAGCGGCAAGCAGGAGCTCGGTATCCAGCGGCAGAAGCGCCTGTATGTCGGCGCGATGAAGCAGGGATACCACATAATCCTTTGAGTGCTCAGTTGTATAGGCCGTACCATTCTGAAATACGCCTATAACATCATAAAGCGGCTTGGCAGATGCCTGCCCGGTCGCTGCAGGTGCCGGAACGGGCGCCTTAAGCTGCGACGAAACTGATGGCGACGGTAACGCATCAGCAACAGGAGCTACAGGAGCGCTCTTTGGAGCCACACTGTTCTGAACCAGATAGGTGTTGAGGCGGTCAAGAGTCCTGACAAGTATTTCAGGATCACGGAGAAGCCTGAATTCAAGCTTGGCTGTTCCTTTCAGGAGGTTTCTCACCCTGTTTTCATCGGAAACACCCGGGAGCTCTATAATAAGCTTTCTGCTGCCCTGCGTAGTGATTACAGGTTCAGCAACACCGTACTGGTCGATACGGTTGCGAATGATCTCCTTTGCGCGATTGAGAGCATCCTCTGACTCCTTCTCCAGTTTTTTCACAATTTCCTGGTCTGAGTTGCGGATATCGTAAAAATACCGGCTCAGGCGTATGTTTTCATTTTTGAACTCACCGATAAGGATATCAAGAACTTTAGCATCGCTTTTAGATGCCTTGGCCCTGACGGTATTCATAATTGCGGTAAACTTTGCATCTTTATTCCCGGCTTTCTGATCAAAGAGATCAACCTGGTCAACTTCCATCACCAGATGCATACCACCTTTCAAATCAAGACCGAGTTTGAGGCTTTTTTTGCGGGCATTCTCAATCTCATCACGGTTACTCAGCGTGTACCGCAGACTGTCGGGTGCTGACTTAAAACTGCTGAGCTGTTTCGAAAAGGAGTAGTCGCGCCATGTTGGCCATAAGGACCAGGCCGCCACAAGTGTAACAACAGCAATAAGAAGAAGATTAAAACGTTTATTTTTCATTGATGGCATCGCTTTTCGCTCGAATAGAAATAATTCAGCCAATATATAAAATGGGGTATTGATTATCTAACAATAGGGCTCAGGGATAAGCGAGCCTTGAACCGCCTTTTCAGGGAGAGGCTGCGGCAATGAGTTGAAGGAATGAAGGGAGTTAAAGGACGACAGGAAGCAGTGATCACAAAGGGACCAAAAGGACAACAGGGACTTCAGTGACACAATTTACCCTGGAGACCATCGCAACCAGCGAACAACCTTGAGCTTAAAATATATATTCAACACAGGCTTATATTATTATAGAGGGTTTATAGTGACAGAGTTATTCCGTTATTACTCATATTATACTCCAATTTGATTTATATTGACGAGAGGAGTGATGGCGCATAAAAGACTATTATTCGTATCTTCGGTCCTGAAAGCTTAAGTAATTGACAAATGTTTCACGTGAAACAATTCGCACATCATGTATGATATTATAGTTGCCGGGGCGGGCCATGCCGGCTGCGAAGCGGCACTGGCTGCAGCGAGAACAGGGTGCTCCTGCCTGCTGATTTCGTCGGATCTTACCGCTATTGCCAGAATGTCATGCAATCCTGCGATTGGCGGTGTGGCTAAAGGGCAAATCACAAGGGAGATTGATGCTCTGGGCGGAGAGATGGCAAAAGCAATAGACGCCACAGGAATTCAGTTCAGGATGCTCAACAGAAGCAAGGGTCCGGCGATGCACTCTCCGAGAGCGCAGGCAGACAAAGCGGCTTATTCTCATTATATGCGATGTGCTCTTGAACAGGAAAGGAATATTGACCTCCTGCAGGATACAGTTACGGGAATCGAGAGCGACTCAGGCGGATGCACAGGTGTGACACTCGCTTCCGGAAGAATCATCCATGCTTCAGCAGCAATCCTTACCTGCGGAACATTTTTGAACGGCTTGATTCATATAGGTATGAATCATTATCATGGCGGACGCACAATTGCCGAGCCACCGGTTTACGGACTGACAGAAAACCTTATCAAACTCGGCTTTGCAGCGGGGCGTCTGAAAACCGGCACCCCTCCGCGCATTGACGCCAGGAGTGTCGATTACTCTCTTGTTGAAGAGCAAACAGGCGATGATGAACCGGTTGTATTCTCATTCAAGACGGAACCGGTCATTAACAGGCGGCAGATCAGCTGCTTTGTTACTAAAACCACACTTGAAACTCATGAGATCCTGAAGAAAGGATTCGACAGGTCTCCTCTCTTTACAGGGAAGGTGCAGGGAATAGGCCCGCGATACTGCCCGTCAATAGAAGACAAGATCTGCCGTTTCCCGGACAAGGATAGTCACCATATATTTCTTGAACCCGAAGGTCTCGATACAAATGAGATGTATGTCAATGGCTTTTCCACCTCCCTGCCGGAAGATATCCAGATAGAGGGGCTGCGGTCTATTCAGGGGCTCGCCGGCGTCAAGATGATACGTCCCGGATATGCAATTGAATATGATTACTTCTTTCCCTATCAGGTGAATAGAAGTCTTGAAACCAAACTTGTAGAGAATCTCTATTTTGCAGGACAGATCAATGGAACCTCCGGGTATGAGGAGGCTGCTGCGCAGGGATTGATTGCCGGAATAAACGCATCACTCAAGCTTCGCAAGAAACCACCGCTCCACCTGAAGCGCTCGGATGCGTACATAGGCGTCCTGGTTGATGACCTCATCACCAAGGAGACTAATGAACCATATCGGATGTTTACATCCTCTGCCGAACACCGACTGCTGCTGCGCCATGACAACGCTGATATCCGCCTCCATGAATTCGGGTTTGCTTCAGGTCTTCTTGATGAAACGACATTTACATTGTGCAGCAATAAAATCAAGGCAATAGAGGCGCTGAAACAGCTTTGCCTTGATACAAGGCTATCGGCGACTGAAATAAACCCGCTGCTGAATGAACTAGGATACAGTGATGTCAATGCCGCACAAAATGCATCGACGCTTCTGAAAAGAACCGGTATATATCTGCATATACTCATTGAACAATCTCTTTCTTTGAAAAAAGCAGTACTTGCCATTACCGATGACCTCTCTATTTTTGAGCAGGTTGATATTGATTTGAAGTATGATGGTTATCTTAAACGGGATATGCTGATGGCCGATAAAATTCTCAGACTGGATTCTCATCAAATACCGGCATCATTCAAGTACGACAGCGTTTCCGGCCTGTCAAATGAAGGTCGCGAAAAATTAAAGAAACATCGTCCGGATACTATAGGGCAGGCTTCGAGAATTCTCGGTGTTTCGCCTTCTGATATTTCAGTTCTCATGATACGTCTTGGACGCTGAAATCTCATTTGTTTCACGTGAAACATTTTTCATCCTTTTACTCCGGCTAATTAAGGTATTGAGTGCGTATGGAGAGCATTATACATGAAATTATAAACAACGACCTCCTGTTTGGAAAGGATAAAGAGGGGTGTATAGTTGGAGCCTACCAGTTATCAGACACACAGATCAGGGTATTTAACCGTGATAAGGAGAAGGTGAGTTTTCATGATGAACCTTTTTTCCCCTTTATATTTGTTTCAGACGAGTCACTGCTTGAAGGGTTTGTTCCGGAAGACAGGGATAAGTTCTGGCTTGTAAAGCTTGCCGGATCAAACTTTTATCAGTGCCTCTCAATTTTCCGGAGCTGGAAAGCGTACCGGGGAGCAATTGATTTCATCAACAGCAAATCGTATGGCGAAGGATCAGACTCTTCCAGTGAAAGCGGACAGTTCGATAACAACTCTCATATATATAATAAAGGAGACGCCGTCACCCAGTACCTGCTGCAAAGTGGCAAGACTCTTTTTAAGGGGATGATATTTGATGATCTTTATCGAATGCAGCTCGATATTGAGACAAATTACGATCCGGGAAAAAAGGGGAGCAGGAATTCAGGTATTGGAGAAGATGAGGTTATTATTGTATCACTCAGCGACAGCAGAGGGTGGGAGACGGTTCTGCATTCAAAAGGACGGGATGAAAAAGCTCTTCTTGTGGAGCTGATTGCCTTGATTGGAACAATGGATCCTGACGTTATTGAAGGACATAATATTTTCAGTTTTGATCTATCACACCTGCAAAGACGATGCGAGCGCCATGGCATCCCATTTGCAATAGGCCGCAACGGACTTATTCCAAAAACATACCCTGCAAGTATACGATTTGCTGAAAGAAGCATTGATTATCCATTTTTTGATATCCCCGGCAGGCATGTTATTGATACACTTTTTCTTGTACAGAGCTATGATATTTCAAAGCGCTCGATGCAGAGTTACGGATTGAAAGCTGTTGCAAAACATTTCGGCTTTGCCTCACCGGATCGGACCTACGTTGATTATAAGGATATTGCTGCTCTATGGCTGAATAATCATGAAAAGCTTCTGGCATATGCTCTTGACGATGTGAGGGAAACAAGGGCGCTCTCATCGCTTCTGTCAGGGAGTAATTTTTACCTCGCACAGATGCTTCCCTATACCTATGCAATGACATCACGCATTGGACAGGCTGCTAAAATTGAGGTGCTCCTGGTGCGCGAATACCTTAGACGAAAACAATCGATTCCTAAACCTACTTCAGGCCAGCAGCATTCAGGCGGATATACTGAAGTTTTTCTCAAAGGAATTCTTGGACCGATTGTCTATGCCGATGTGGAGTCACTCTATCCATCAATCATGCTGTCATACAATATCTGCCCCAAAAGCGATGAATTGAACGCTTTTCCAGGGATACTGAATGACTTGAAAGATCTCAGATTCAAGGCAAAAGACAGAGCCCGCGAAGAAAAAGCTCTAGGAAGGGCCTCTCTTGCCAATAATTTCGATGCAATGCAGCTTTCCTTCAAAATCCTTATCAATGCGATGTACGGCTATCTGGGATATGCTGGCGGCATTTTCAATGATTTTGAAGAAGCTGACAAGGTTACTTCGACTGGACAAAACCTTGCAAAAAAGATGATTTTTGAGTTTGAGTCGAGAGGATGCAAGGTGATAGAAGTCGACACCGATGGTATTCTGTTTGTACCGCCTCCAACGGTCACAACAGAAGCGGCCGAAAAAGAACTGGTAGAGGAGGTATCCCGACTCATGCCGCAGGGGATCAACATAGGTTTTGACGGGAGATACAGAAAAATGATCTCCTACATGAAGAAAAACTATGCGCTTCTTGGCTATGATAATGTCATGATGCTTAAAGGATCATCACTGACGAGCAGAAGCGGCGAAAAATTCGGACGCGATTTTGTCCGCAGGGGATTTGAAACGCTGCTGACAGAGAATATCAGTGGACTGCATGATCTGTTCACGGAATACAGAAACAGCATCCTGAACCATGAGCTTGATGTTGGTGAGTTTTCAAGGACAGAAACCCTTAAAAACTCGCTGGAACAATATCAGAGTGATGTCAAAAGCGGAAAAAGATCGAAATCAATTACCTATGAGATTGCCATAAAAGCGGGGCTGGGAAGCACAAAAGGGGACCGGATAACCTATTACGTATCAGGGAGCGGAACAGGAAGCTCTTCGTATGAAAAAGGGAAACTGGCTGCTGAATGGAAAAAGGAGAAGCCGGACGAAAACACGCACTTCTATCTTAAACGCCTTGATGAACACTGCCAGAAGTTTCTTCCATTTTTCAAACCACAGGATTACAGCACAATTTTTTCAGACGATACCCTTTTTTCCTTTTCCGCTGAAGGCATTGAGCTCCTAAGGGAAATCAGGCACACCGAAACAAATGATCTTGGCGGTGAACTTCCATTTTAAGCTGGTTGATATGTTTCTATCTTACGCCTGCAGAAAACACATGGAACTGTGAAGATCAATTTTCGGTAATACTATTATAAACCATTTGTTTAAAATCAATTCCAAGAATTCAACATGTCAGACAATAAAGTACTTCCTATTACCGATGATGTCAGCTGGATAGGTGTTCTCGACCCTGGTCTCATCACCTTTGATATTGTGATGGAGACCAAATATGGCACCACCTACAACTCATATTTCATCAATGCCGATAAAAAGGCCATTATAGAGACAACAAAAGAAAAGTTCTGGCCGACCTATCTTGATAAAATCAAACAGGTCGTCATTCCTGCCGACCTGGAATACATCATTGTTGACCATACCGAGCCGGACCATTCAGGGAATGTCAGAAATCTGCTTGCCATAGCGCCGAATGCCACCGTTGTCGGCAGTGGAAACGCCATCAAATTTCTCCGGGATCAGACAGGGCATGACTTCAAGTCACTTGTTGTCAAAACAGGCGATACGCTCAGCCTCGGCAACAAAACCCTTCATTTTATTCTCGCACCGAACCTTCACTGGCCTGACACTATCTATACCTGGCTCGAGGAAGACCGGATTCTCTTTACATGTGACTCGTTTGGATCACATTTCTGTCAGGAAGAGATGTATGACGATGCTGTCGGCAACTTTGACGATGCTTTCACCTACTATTTTGATTCAATACTGAGGCCATTCAGCAAGTACATGCTGCAGGCTATTGAAAAGATCAAGGATTTAGATATCAAAGCCATCTGCCCCGGCCATGGCCCCATTTTGAGAAGTCACTGGAAGAAATACGTTGATCTGTCATTTACGTATGCCACAACGGCAATCGCCATGCCACAGGATAAGAATATCCTTATAGCATACGTTTCAGCCTATGAAAACACGGCATTGCTTGCGGAAAAGATAGCTGACGGATTGAGACTGTCGTGTGACTTCAATATTGATATCTGCGATATTGAAACCGTTCCCTTTTTGACACTGGAGGATAAAATTGCACACTGTTCGGGCATTATTGTCGGTTCTCCAACCATAAACCAGAATATTCTGCCCCAGATATATCAGCTTTTTGCGGCTATCAACCCTATTCGCGACAAGGGAAAACTCGGTGCGGCGTTCGGTTCCTATGGATGGAGCGGTGAGGCTGTAAAGATGATAGAAACGAATTTTACGATGCTGAAGCTGAAGGTTTTTGATCAGAGCGTCAGAATAAAGTTCAAACCTCATGAAGAGGAATTTGCCCAGTGCAGCGCGTTCGGGCATGCTTTTGCTGATAAAATGATTGAAAGGTATCAGCTCAGCTGTGATCTCTGAACAAAGGGAAATATATCTTGAAAGCCGTGGTGGTAAAGCATTGCGGCTTTTTTTATTTGAAGATTATTTCGTTGACCATAGGGCTCTTCAAGGCCTCATTGAGTCTGGCGATAATATCCTTTTTACGGTAATTGAGCTCCATTCTCCATGAGGGATTCTTGACCTTGATGAACAATTGCCCATTCGTAAATCGCTCGATAGTGGTTGCTTCAGCAATAGACTCTCCAACGACCGTACCCCATATCTGAAGCGTCTTGTACTGCTGATATGCTTCAACAAACCCGAGGGATTGACACATATCGCCCAGGAGTGCGGATATTTTTTTAGGATCGCTCGTTCTTGCCACAATTATTTAGCGCTGATTTTTTTCAGAGTCTCGATTGATAGAGCGTTTATGTTTGGCTGCTCCTTTATTTCAGTAGAGGTAATAATAGTCTGTCCGCAAGTTTCAAGAATGCTTAAAATATCAGCTGTCCTGTTGGAATCAAGTTCACTGAAAACATCATCAAGAAGGCAGAGAGGTTTTTCTCCAATGATTTCAGAAAAAAACCGGTGCTGGGAAAGCTTGAGGCAGATGAGGAATGTTCTCATTTGACCCTGGGATGCATATTTTTTTATTTCCTTCCGGTCAAGCAGAAAAACAAGATCATCCCTATGCGGTCCAATCATGGTTTGAGTACGAAGAATCTCCTGCTTTTCTATCTCTTTAAACTTCGCAATAAAAAGAAGATAGAGCTCTTCCAAAGATATATCGGGACTGATGTTGCCCAGTGAACATCGGTAGAGTACAGAGGGATCCTCATTAACCGATAATCGTGAATAAAGCTTCTTGAAGTGGAGAAAAAAGAGAGCTGCAAATTTCATTCTTGCATGAACAATCGACGCGGCAAGCCTGGAGAGCTGCTCAGTCCACAGGGAGAGCATATCATTCGGCGGGCTATGCTGTTCATACAATTGCAGAAGCAGGGCATTTCGCTGATGGAGCACCCTTCTATAGGCTAACAGGTCATCAAGATACCGGCGATCGGTCTGACTGAGAGCGTTATCGATAAAACGCCTTCGTTCAAGAGGAGCTCCATTGACAATAACTATCTCCTGAGGAGAAAAAGTAATGCATGGAACTCTTCCAATATGGCGTGAAAAGGGTTTTATCTCACTGTTATTGACGATAATCTGCTTCTCTTTTTCTTTCGTGCAGGTTATTTTTACAGCAATAATACTCTCGTTTTGATCAAAGAAAACGCCGTTCAGTAAAAAGTAATCCTGAGAGAAGGTGAGGCACTCGCTGTCTGCAGCGCTGACAAAACCTTTTGTCAGCGCACAGAAATGAATACCCTCAAGCATAGAGGTCTTACCCGATCCATTTGGGCCATACAGAAGATTGATTCCGGGGGATGGCTCAAAACTCAGTAACCGGTGATTTCTGAAATTTTCATAGGTTATACGCTGGAGTCTCAATACATATCCCCACTCATCAACTGTTTATTCTGACAGGCATAACCAGGATGATCAGTTTATCGTCATCCTCTTCCTTATGCGGCTTGAAAATAACTGCTGTCGTCGGACTTTTAAGCTCGATACGGATATCGTTATCATCAAGATGTGCCAGGGCAGCTTCGATAAATCTTGAATTAAAGCCTATGGTAATATCCTCTCCAGTGTAATTGCATGGCAACTCTTCCTGTGCAGCTTCACCTTCGTTGGTATTTTCAGCCATAACTTTCAGAAGCTGACCTTCAATCACCATCTTTATATCGCCAATACTGGAAAAACGACCCACACGCCTTACAGAATCATAAATCAGAGAACGATCGATAATGAGATGTTTATCATGTTCAATCGGAATAACCGCATCATAATTCGGATATGGTTCAACAATAAGAGCAGCATCAAGAACAATGTTACCACTGATGAAACGCACAAACCGGCGATCAGCATCAATGCTCATTGTAACCGAGTCGTTCTGTACAAGTTTCTGCAGGATGGAAAGAACCCGTGCAGGAACAACAAATTTCTGCTTTTCAGCGACATCTGTCGATGAATTCTTTCTGCATCTCACCAGTCTATGCCCGTCAGTAGCTACAGCAGTAAGAACAGTTCCCTGAAGTTCAAACAAAACGCCCATCATTGCAGGTCTCATACCATCCACACTGCATGCGAAAAGTGTTTTCTGAACCAGATCAAGCAGCTCCGCTGTCTGCAGTTCCAGTGAAATGTCGTAGCTCTTTTCATGTTTTTCAGGCTTGCTCTCAAACTGGCATGGAATTTTGTATCTGCCTTTATCAGTCGTGATATGAACGGTACCATGATCACTGATTTCCTGCCGTTCAATGACAAAGGAAACAGAAGTATCATACATACTCCTTAGAAAATCCTGCAATGTTCTGGCTTTGATGCCAATGTTTCCATTATCAGCTGTTTCAACATCACTCTTTGCAGTTATGGAAAGTTCTCCATCAGTAGCAAAGAGAGTCAATGATCCCGATTCAATGGATAAATGGACATTTTCAAAACGCGCATCAATGGCTTTTGCCGGGATTGCCTGTGCGACTTTACTGACGGCATCCTGGAGTTGACGGATCGAGGAGGTTAATTTCATCTGCTCCAACTTTTACTATTTAATATTTATAGAAAATTGTTGTTGTTGTTGACTGTGTTGATATCTGGATAACCGGGAGTTACAAATTTCTATTTACCTGTAAATAAATAACTTATAAAAATTTTCCGTACTCTCGAAACTGTTGATAACCACCCTGCTCTTCTGCTTAAGGATTGTGTATGGTTTGTTGATGAATATTCTTTCACTGGAGCCGTGTTGATAACCTGTGACTTATCAAGAAGAAACAAACACTCCGCCAACAACTTGTACACATCCTTAATTACATGGAGCTGATCTCAATCCTTTTTTTGATTTCCTCAATTTTTTTCCTCTCCTCAGTGACTGTTTCCACCCGTTTGGCGATCGTGTTCACTGCATGGATGACCGTCGAGTGATCTCTGCCTCCAAAATGAAGCCCTATGGTTTTTAGTGACGATTCGGTGAGATGTTTTGCCAGATACATAGCCATCTGCCGCCCGACCGCGATCTCCTTTTTCTTTGATTTTCCCTTCAGGTCGTTAGCGGTGATGGAGAAGTATGCACAGATCGCTTTTTCAATAGTATCAAGCGTCAGGCGTTTTGTTGTATGACGGATAATGTCTTTAAGGGTAGACTTGGTAAACTGAAGATCAATTTCCCGGTTGTCGAGCGACTGGGCAGCAAGAAGCTTGACAATGCACCCTTCAAGTTCACGAACGTTTTCGGTGATATTGGTGGCAATAAATTCGATAACTGCTTCATCAAGATTGACGCCGCTCTGATGCAGTTTACTGAGAATAATAGCTTTACGCGTTTCGTAATCAGGCGGTTGAATGTCTGCAGAGAGTCCCCAGTTGAAGCGTGATATCAGTCGATCTTCAATTCCCTTGATATCTTTGATAGGCCTGTCAGCCGAGAGTATAATCTGCTTGTTTGACTGATGCAGGGTATTGAAAATATGAAAAATTTCCTCCTGCGTTTTTTCCTTGCCTGAAAAAAACTGGATATCATCAATGATGAGGACGTCGATTGAGCGATAGAAAGAGGAAAATTCCTGGATTTTGCCATTCTGGATCGCATTGACAAAATCAATGGCAAATTTTTCACTCGACACATAGAGCACCCGCTCCGAAAGCCTGTTTTCCCTGACACTGTTGCCTACAGCCTGCATCATGTGGGTTTTGCCAAGCCCTACGCCACCGTAGATCACCAAGGGGTTGAAGGCATTCTGGCCGGGACTCTGGGCAACTGACTTTGACGCCGCAAATGCGAGAGAATTACAGTCGCCTCTTATAAGAGTATCGAAGGTATACTTGGTGTTCAGGTGGGTCTCAAAACGGGCAAGATTGCGATCAAATTCTTCAGAATTCTTTATGCGCACGACAGCCGCATTGCTTGCAGCGATGAAATCAGCGTTCATGGTGTTCTGGTGCGGCAACTCTATAGTTACCGGCTGCCCCTGCGACTTATCCATCACTATCGAATACATCAGTCTCGCTTCGGGGCCGATCACATCTTTCAGAGCCTGTTTTAAAAAGGAAGAGTAATTTTCTTCAATCCACTCATAAAAAAACTGACTCGGGACTTCAATAGTCAGCTCACTGCCTGCAAAGCTGAGTGGTCGAATCGGAAAAAACCAGGTTTTAAACGCAAGAGGGTTAATTTTTTCTCTGATAGCATTAAGACATGCATCCCAGACTTGCTGTTCTATTGAGCCGCCCTTCTGTGTGTTGGTTTGCGGAAAATCCGGAAACGCTTTTGACGTAACTTCGAGCATAAAAGAAAGGGATTTGAGCGGTAAGGGCCGGGATTGTCTGAACCATCAACATTTACTGTTCACAAGTTAGTGTTTTAAGTGGACAAAAAACAATTTCGTTTACGAAAATCCTTTCCTATGGAGGGGTATGCGCAGGTAAAGTTGTTAACATGATAAGATATTGTTTTTGTTGAAATTAGAGGGTATCTGAGGAAAAGTAATCAACATGTGTTAATTCTTTCGTCGGCAGGGTTTTCGGGGTGTCGTGGGCGGTGAAATTATTTTATCCACAAATTGTCAACATTGTTGATAACTTAAGCGGGGTTAAAAATTTTTTACGACACCAGACTGTTTTTTTAAGTGAAATCTGCCTCATTTTTTGATGGTAATCTCCTTGATGTGACGGATGAATTTGTTAATGAGTGTCTATTGTGCTAAATTACGCGCCCTGTATTATGAATTATTAATAAGTTTGGAGCTATAAGCGATGAAAAGAACCTTTCAGCCACGGAATAGAAAAAGAAGAAACAAGCATGGTTTCAGACAGAGAATGGCGACCAAGAATGGCCGTAAAGTTCTGTCCGCAAGAAGAGCCAAGGGCCGTCACTCTCTTTCCGTAAGCAGTTCTATGGGTACAGCAGGACAGTAAGTGACCTCGGCGTCTACCCTTTCGGGGTTGACTCATGAAAAAAATTGCTCCTTCACGTTTTGAATAAGTTACACGTCCATTCTCTGCGAAAGCAGGAGATTTTGAGGAAAAAACTACTGATTTCGCTCCTGTTCAAGAGAGGAAGAAGTTTGAAAGGCGATTTTTTGAAAATGATATATGCCTCTCTCAATCCCGAGAACAACTCTGTTACCGGGATTCCATCGATTCTTTTTGCTGTGAGCAAAAAAACAGTCCCCTCTTCAGTTCAGCGCAACAGGGTAAAAAGAATGATGAGAGAAGCCTACAGGCTTGAAAAATCGAATGTGGAGCTTACAGTGGGGGTTCAGCACGAAGGCAGTGCTCCCGGGCAGCTTTGCATCGCTTTTCTTTACACGGGCAGAAAAAAAACTTTTCCAAATCTTGACGCATTCAGAGAGGAAATCAGCAGGTTGTTGCATAATATGACTCTTTCGTGAATGGATGCGATACCGTCGGGCATTGATTGAACTGTCGAAGAGCATGTGAAAGGGGAGATGTTTTTTTACTTGATAAAGGATGAGAGAGCATGAGTAGCTGGATGTTTTTTAATCAGGTGCCGATTATGCTGATAAAATTTTATCAGTCGTTTCTTTCGCCTCTGCTTGGCCCTTCCTGCAGATATTTTCCTACCTGTTCCAGTTATGCTCTTGAAGCTTTTCGGCAGCATAACTTTTTTTATGCATCCTGGTTGACCGTGTGGCGCATTGTGCGATGTAATCCCTTTGTAAAGGGAGGGTTTGATCCGGTGCCTGTAAACAAAAAAAGAGTTTCATAGTTTAAAATAAAAGTGTGAGGTAATGGATAGAAATTCAGTAACCGGTCTTGCGCTTATCGGCTTGATCATGATAGTCTGGCTTCAGTTTATGACGCCGGAGAAAAAGCTGGTAAAGCCGGTAGCCGCGGTGAAAACGGAGAAGGTGGAACGTAAGGTAGAGGCAGCTCAGGCTCCTCTGCCCGAAAATTTAGGAGTTTTTGCTTCAGCAGCCGGCGGTAAAGAGCAGCTTCTGAAGGTCAACAACGATGTTTTTAGTGCAACCCTCTCTACAAAAGGCGCAACACTGAAGTCTCTGGTGCTCAAACAGCATCTTGACAGCAGCCACAAGCCCTTCAACCTTGTCAGCAATGATAAAAACGGCGCACTTTCGCTGCTTTTTCTGACCAGGGAAGGCAAAAAAATCGATACGAGAGATCTCTATTTCAGCAGCGTAACCCTGGATACCCTGCATACCGTCACCGGCAAGGAGAGCTATGCTGTTCGCTATCACCTTGATGTCGCTCCCCAGCAGTCTATTGATATCAGCTATCTCTTTGCAGGCAACAGCTATAAAGTGGGTTATGACGTCAAGCTGACCGGATTCGGAAATGCTCTCGCAGGCAATGAGTACCAGCTGCAGTGGGACGGAGGGCTTGCCTACTCTGAAAAAAACCGGCAGGATGAATCTCAGAGCTCCATTGCGGGTGCCTTCCTTGGCGGCAGCGTCGTCAAGATTGCAGCAAGCAAGGAGAATCAGGCCTATCGTGAAGAACAGTCGGGTGAAGCCAAGTGGGTTGCTGTCCGCAACAAATATTTTGTCGCAGCGCTTATTCCTCAGGGGCGCACTGAAGGGATTTTTCTTGACGGAAAAAGAAAGCCCGGTGATTTTACCGATTATATAGCCGCCCTTAAAATGGGTGTTCCTGCTACCGGCAATGTTACGGATAACCACTTCAGCCTCTATTTCGGGCCGCTTGATTACAATATTGTCAAGGCTCAGAACGTCGGTCTTGAAAAGATCATGGATTTCGGCTGGGACTGGCTGACAAGACCGTTTGCCGAGTTTATCATTCTGCCGGTTTTCAGTTGGCTCAATACCTTTATCAGCAATTACGGCCTTATCATTATCATATTCGCGCTGCTGATCAAGCTGGTAACCTACCCGCTCTCCATCGCGTCCACGAAGTCAATGAAAAAAATGTCGGCCCTGCAGCCGGCCCTCAAGGAGCTTCAGGAGAAGTACAAGGATAATCCCGCAAAGCTGCAGAGTGAGCTTGGCAGGATTTACAAGGAAGCCGGCGTGAACCCGCTAGGCGGCTGTTTGCCCGTATTGCTGCAGATGCCTCTGCTCTATGCGATGTTTTATGTCTTCCGTTCATCCATTCAGCTTCGTCAGCATGGCCTGCTCTGGGTAAAGGATCTCTCCATTCCTGATTCCATTCTGGATTTCGGTTTCAGCGTCCCCATGTATGGTGACCACATTGCGGTGTTTCCGATTCTGATGGCCGTGACCGTCTTTGTGCAGCAGAAAATCACACCGACGACACAGAGCAATGATCAGATGAAAGCGATGATCTATATTTTCCCTGCCATGATGCTGCTGTTTTTCAACAACATGCCTGCAGGTCTTGGTCTCTACTATCTGATGTTCAACGTTTTCAGCGTTGCGCAGCAGTTTTATATCAATAAGACCACTACTCTCGACGATCTGCCGAAAGTCAACCTCGGAACCTCTTCAAGCTCATCCTCGAAACAGAAAAAAGGGGGAGCTAAAAAGTAAAGCAAAATTATGGCGCTGATTGAGCAGGCAGATGTATGGCTGTTCCAGCTGCTGAACCTTCATCTGGTTCATCCGGCGGCCGATGATCTCATGGTCTTTCTGACCAGGGAGAGGCTGTCGGGACATATTTTTTTACTTGCAGCTCTGTTTATCGCTGTCAGAAGAGGAAAAGAGGGTTTTGCAATTATCTGCTTCGCACTTCTTTCTGTCGGCCTCTCCGATTTTATCGCATCCGGCATATTCAAACCACTTGTTCAGCGTACCCGACCCTGCTTTGCTCTTGAGCATGTAAGGCTTCTTATTGACCAGACGAGAAGCTATTCCTTTGCCTCATCCCATGCCGCCAATACCGCCGCGGTCGCCTCCATAACCTGGGTATTCTTTCACCGGGGTGTGCTGGTTGAAAAGCTGTTCACCATCACCATGATTTTCTACGCTCTCGCTGTTGCGTTATCGCGGGTCTACGTTGGCGTTCACTACCCCGGAGACGTATTTGCCGGTCAGTTGATCGGGGTTTCCAGCGCCTCAATTGTCTATATCATAGTGACGTGGCTCTGGAAGAACGTTATCCAGCCTCGTTTCATGCGTCAAGAGAGCTGCAGCGATGGCTGACACCTTCTGGGGAATAGACCTTGGCGGCACCAAAATCGAGGCGGTGGTGATTGACCGCTCCATGCAGCCGCTCATTCGCCGACGGATTGTGACCGAGGCAACCCAAGGCTATCGCCATATCCTTGATCGCATAATGCACCTTGTTGAGATGATCTCAGAGGAATCAGGCATTGCACCTCCGGAAGTGATTGGCGTCGGCACCCCCGGTCGTTATGACAAGGCCCTGGCCATCATGAAAAATTCCAATACGGTATGCCTGAATGGTCGCGATTTCAAAGGCGATCTTGAAGCGGTGCTCCAGAAAAGCGTGATCATAGAAAACGACGCCAACTGTTTTGCCCTCGCCGAATCCCGGCTCGGCGCAGCCGCACCAATCATGCGCGACCCGTCAAAGACAGCTTTCGGCATTATTCTCGGGACCGGTGTCGGCGGCGGGATTGTCTGCAACGGCAGTGTGCGGCACGGAGCCCATGGCATTGCCGGTGAATGGGGGCATAATGAACTTATCGCGGACGGCGAGCCCTGCTATTGCGGCAGACGTGGCTGTGTGGAGACGGTTATTTCGGGCCCTGCGCTTGAGCGGTTTTATCAGAAACTCTGCGGACGCGTTCTCCCCCTGGCGCAAATCTCTGCTCTGGCCGGAACTGAGGCTGCTGCAACTGAAACGATTGAGCGCCTGCTCTTTTATTTCGGCAAAGCGCTCGCTCAGGTGCTCAATATCCTTGATCCTGATGTCTGCGTTCTTGGAGGCGGTGTCGGGCAGGTTGGGCAGCTCTATTCAAAAGAAGCTGTGCTGGCTATTGAACGGCATCTCTTTAACAGCGAGCTGAGGATTCCGCTGCTGCAACCACTTCTTGGAGACAGCGCTGGTGTTTTTGGTGCTGCGCTGCTGACATGGAGGAGAGAAGAATAGGGCCTATAGGACTTATGGGACTTATAGGGCTTATAGAAGACGGGGGTTTCGAGGAGGTAATTGTGTCGAATTCGAGGCAGTTGCAAAGGTTCAAAATCGGACAGCCATCCCCAAAAGACCATTTCGAGGACTTCCTCGACATGGTCAAAATTGGCTCAGAAGCCAGACAAAAACTGGATTATGGTTTGTTGGTAGTGCTGGATGGAAAAACGTCATTATAAAATTTCTCTTTGTCAAGAGATTCCTGCCAGTTGCGATGTCGCTTTACGCTTTCCAGCCGCTGTTCCTTCGGTAGAGACAAAAATCTGACAGCGTCAGTATAGCCGAGTTCTTTAAAGAGCAGCTCAGTAACCTTTTCGATGAGGTCTTTATCCGGCATTAATCTTGTGATACTCATAGTAATTCTTCCTTTTCGCAAAATGCTACAGGGTTACCAATCCAGACAGCAGGTTTAATGATGTTGCTTCTTTTGACAAATTTGTCGTCACAGGAAATCAGATCTGCTTGAAGTGACTCAGCATATGAGAGATGAGCAGCATCAGCTACACCAAGGCCATGAATTACAAAGTGTTCGGCTCGAGATCTTATTGCTTGCACATCTATGATGAGAGATGTCGGAGTCTTTTCTATCAAGTATAACAACTCCGCCCGTTCTATCAGATCAGTTGTTGCCTCTATCTCTTTTAGATGTACAGGCGACCAAACGAACTCAAACATGTTTCTTTCAACAGCCGCCAGAATTAACTGAACAGCAGAGGTTTCCATACGAATTCGGGGGTATGTCTGATCATCGTAGGGCCTACAAAGAGTACAGACGTCAAGGTATATTTTTTTCAAGCAACGCCCCCTTTTCTCAAATATATCTATAGTCTTTTGAAATGGCAATAATTATTGAGAAGCGATCTGATGGCCCTCAGGCTGTTCAAACTTGGAAGATCAACGTGGTTAAGATGGAGAGAAGAATAGGATTTATAAAAAGCGGGGTTGCGGCGATTTAATGTATGCTCAGAGTTTTGAGTGGATTGAATCCATTGCCTTGTTCGTGCGGGTATCCTTTGGGGTTGCATATCACCTTTGTATTTCCAATTGAATATTCCATGGCGGTATGGCAGTGGCCACAGATCCAGTAGGCTATCT
>Ga0209083_1001755_pt1 | contig 23213 bp, 24 predicted proteins | sample AM7aDNAmetaG_FD_184132 | JGI IMG/M metagenome (GOLD analysis project Ga0209083, IMG submission 184132) | Freshwater microbial communities from Finland to study Microbial Dark Matter (Phase II) - AM7a DNA metaG (SPAdes) (version 3) | ecosystem: Environmental > Aquatic > Freshwater > Lake ...
ACTTGCGCCCAACTCGCATTTGCGGCGTTGCCGACGACAGTGAAGCAGCGGTATTTCCGTGGGGACTCGGCCTGCCATGAGGCCGGGTTGATCGACTGGCTGAAACACCCGGACCGGGCGACCGAACCGGGTGGGCGGATCGGTTTCGCCATCAGTGCGGTCATGAGCCCGGCCTTGGCGGCGGCGGTGGCGCAGATTAAGAATTCGGATTGGCAGACGCTGGCGACGGAAGCCGATGGGACCTTGCGGCAATGGGCCGAGGTGGCGTTTGTGCCGGGCGAAGCCAGCGAGAAAAAAGACAGTCGACCGTTGCGGTACGTGGGCCTCCGACTGCTCAAGGCGCAGGGCAACCTGTTTGCCGACGGCAGTGACCGCCATCATCACGCCGTCCTGACGAATCTGAATTGGCAGGGCGGCCGGTTGGTCACTTGGCAGAGGGAAAAGGCCGGCACGATTGAGCACGTGCACGACGAGATCAAGAACGCCTTGGGCGGCGGGCACCTGCCCAGTCAACATTTCGCGGTCAACGCCGCGTGGTTCAAGGTGGCGTTGCTGAGTTATAATCTCGCCAGCGCCATCAAAGGGTTGTGCTTCGCGCCGGCGGAACGGACGGCGCGGTTCAAGCGTTATCGTTTGTTGGTGGTGCACCTAAGCGGGCGGATGAGCCGGTTTCAGTGCAAGCTGCGGTTGCGCTTCTGTGCCAGTCCGTCCGCGATTGCCCGGGTGCAGAAGATTTGGGAAGTCTTTGACTTGCCCACGCACGCCACCGCCTTCCACTAGCGCGGCGCGCGGATTCGACAGGGGGCGCGGTCACCGTCCGGCACAGGCCGGCGGCTGACCTGTGCTCCCAGCTGCTCAAAAAGTCAGTTTCCGGACCGAACACTTCACAAAACCGGAGATTGTCCGCGTGTCGGACGCCACAAAGTAGCCCACGGGCAACCACCGGCCCCCAATCCCGCGACCGAAATCGTAATTCCGGGCCAATCGGATCCTTAGCCGTGGATTTGGGAAAGCCTGCAAACAGCCTCGCCGATCCCCCGCCCAAATTGCTCGACCAAGTCCGCACACTCTGCCGACTGAAACATTATTCCATCCGGACCGAGCCGCGTAAAAGGCTTCGCCTCACGCGGCGTTGCCTGTTAACTTCTACGTATGTTTTACGTGTACGGTTCCGTATTCGATGAAGGATTGCGGGCTTTACATCGGCTTTAGCGCCGATTTGAAACGCCGCATGTCCGAGCACGAAGCCGCCCTGTCTCGCTCGACGGCTCATCGTCTGCCGGTTGTTTTGGCATATTACGAGGCTTACCGTTGCCGTCCCGATGCGGAAGGCCGGGAACGTTTCCTAAAAAGCGGGTCAGGCCGGACGTTTTTGAAGAAGCAAATGCGATATTTCTTCGAGGAACATCCGCTGAGAGTTGGACAAGGTTTGGCCGAGTGCCCGCGCGCGGCGAATTCGGCGTTCTTTACCGGGCTGCTACCGGCCAATTTCCGGCGGATCGAGAATCGGAATTTGGAGATGCTGGATCACCGGATTGCCGGTGATCAGGAACCCGGATTGCATCGAGGCCCGATAGTCGCGCGGCGAGAGCCCGTACACTTTGTGGAATTTGTTTGAGAAATGGTACGGCGAGGCAAACCCGACGATGTCAGCGATTTGGCGGATCCGCAAATTACTGCGGACCAGGAGCGACGCGGCGCGTTCCAGCCGGGCCAGACCGGCACATTCGAGCGGCCCCAGATCCAGGTGCCGGCGAAAGAGCCGACAGAGATATTCCGGTGAGACATGGGCGGCTTTGGCAAGTGCCGTCAAGGTAATCGGCAAGGGCGGGTCATGCGCCAGGGCTTGCCGAATCGCGTGCAGCGTCTTCTGGATTGCCGCCGGCAAGTTTTCAAATGGTTCGAAGGCGACGGCGGTCTGGTTGGCGAGGAACCCGCGCAACATCAACGTCACCGCCGGCTCAAGCATTGCGGAATTCGCAGTCGATTGATTTTGCGCCATGCCGACAACGTACCGGAACAACGGTCGTAACAAATCTTCTGAAGCCAGTCGCCGCTCGAGCGGCCATTCATTCATTGGCGGCCAACCGGGATCCGAGTAATCAAAACTGAAATGAAAGAATGCCTGCATCGTTCGCCGGGCTGGATCCCAGTCATACCGATCCGTCATGCCGGGGCGCCCCAATAATACTGTCCCAGCCGGTGCATCCACGACCTGTCCATCAAAGCTGGCTTTCGCGTGGCCGTCAATAATCCACACAAACTGAAAGTCATGCAATAACCGCGGACCAAACGTCGCGCCCGGCGGATACACAGCGATCCCGGCGTTGCCAATCAATAAACCTTCTGTAACCGTCGAACTCATCGTGTCAATATTGCGCAACTTTTCGTAAATTTCGGGTATTGTCAAGAACACGCGATTCTGGTAGTTCTGACACCAGTTGCGAATTGCTGCCGTTTTTATGTGGTCAATTCACAGCAGGCGCAACCCTAAAGGGAGATAAAATGAGCGACTTACAGAAATTATCCGAATTCGTGGAAAAAGGTAATCGCAACGAAGCGAAGCGATTGACCAATGAACTGCTCGCGACCGGGATGAAACCCCTCGAGGTTGTCGAACAAGGCTTGGTGCCCGGGATGAATTCCATCGGTGAGAAATTTAAGAACAATCAAATTTTTGTACCCGAAATGTTGATCGCTGCCCGCGCCATGAAAGAATGCATGGCCATCCTCGAACCCCTCCTCGTCCAAGCCGGTATCAAACCCGCTTTCACGGCCGTTGTCGGGACGGTCCAAGGGGACTTGCATGATATTGGCAAGAACCTGGTTGCCATGATGTGGAAAGGCGCCAACTTCGGCGTCGTCGACCTCGGCACCAACGTGTCACCAGAAAAATTTATTGCCGCTGCCAAAGAGCACAACGCCAAAATCATTGGCCTGTCCGCCTTGCTCACCACCACCATGCCGTCGATGAAGACCACGATTGCCGCCGTTAAAGCCGCGGGTCTCACCGACGTCAAGGTCGTCATTGGCGGCGCGCCGATCACCAGCGAGTTTGCCACGGAAATTGGCGCAGACGGTTTTGCGCCCGATGCCGCCAGTGCGGTCGACGTGGTTCGCAAACTCATGGCGGCGTAAGCCGCCCGCCTTCACAAAAAAAGTTGTGACTCCGCGCGAACGTTTTGTTGCCGCGTTGGAATGCCGTCCCTTGAGCGGTCGCGTCCTGCATTTCGAGCTGGTTTTCTTTGGGTTGAAAAATTATCCAGGAGATACCCGATGACCTCACGTGAACTTGTCTATCAAACCCTGAACCGGGAAAACCCGCGCCGGGTGCCGCGCGAATTGTGGACGTTGCCGGGCGCAGCGTCAAAGTATCCGGTGGAATGCACCGCATTAAGGCGCGAGTTTCCCGCAGATTTTACTGGAATTGACGGCCATGCCCGCCAACCGGCGCTGACAAAAGGCGATCCGTACACCGTGGGTGAATCTGTCGACGCGTGGGGCTGCACGTTCGTGAACATCCAGCCCGGCGTTCACGGCGAGGTGAAAGACCCGCTGGTGAAAGATTGGCCGACCGACCGGGGCAAAATTCATGTGCCGCGCGAATGGCTGACCATTGATCGCGACGCGATCAACCGCGATTGCGCAGCAACGAGCTTGTTCACGGCGGGCGGCGCCAACCCGCGACCCTTCGAGCAACTCCAGTTTTTGCGCGGCACGGAAGAATTATACATGGACCTGCTTGACCCGCCGCCCGCCCTGTGTGCGTTCCTGCGCGAAATGCATGAGTTTTACTGCGCGCAATTGACCGGCTGGGCGCAGACGGACGTGGACTCGCTGCGGTTTATGGACGACTGGGGATCGCAACGCGCGTTGCTGATCGCGCCGTCACTGTGGCGGGAATGGTTCAAACCGCTGTACCGGGATTATGTCCAAATCGCACACAGCCACGGCAAGAAAATCTTCATGCACTCGGACGGTTACATACTCGATATCATTCCGGATTTGATTGAGATTGGCGTCGACGCATTGAATTCGCAAATCTTTTGCATGGGGCTGGACCGGCTGGCGCCGTTCGCCGGCCAGATCACGTTTTGGGGCGAGATCGATCGACAACATCTTTTGTCAGTCGGCACGCCCGCAGAAGTTGCCCAAGCCGTGCAGGCCGTGCACCGGCAGCTCTGGCGCTCCGGTGGATGTATTGCCCAATGTGAATTTGGCCCCGGCGGCCAACCGGCGAATGTTCGCCAGGTCTTCCAAACATGGAATGAAGTTTTGCAATGATGACTCCCCGTGAACGCTGGCTTGCGCTGTTTGAAAATCGTCCGCCGGACCGGATTGTGACCGACTACTGGGCGACCGGTGAGTTTTCCAACAAACTACAAACGGCACTCAATGTCACCACGGCGGAACAAATCTGGCAGCGGCTCGGCATTGACCGTCCGTTTGCGGCCGGCCCCGCCGGGAAGTTAAAACATCATCCGGACGATCCCCAGGCGAATGAATGGGGAGTCCGCTTCGCGAGCGTGGATTACGGCACCGGCAGCTACGGCGAAGCAGTCCATTTTCCGCTGGCCAAATGCGAAACTGCCGCTGACGTCCACGCGTTCCATTGGCCCAGTCCTGACGACTTCGATTACTCCGTGATTCCTGGTCAAATAATGACCAATGCTCGCCAGCGGGTGGTTACCTGCGGTAGTTACGAACCGTTTTTGTTGTACTGTTGGATGCGCGGGATGGAACAGGCTTTTGAAGATTTATTGGCAAATCCGCAGGTGGCGGAGGCGGCACTCGGCCAGATCTTTGACATCCACTTCGAAATTAACCGGCGCAGTTGGCAAGCCGGCGCCGGGCAGATCGATCTGATGTATCTCGCGGAAGACCTGGGCGGCCAGACGGGGCCACTGTTCGGCTTGGATAACTATCGCCGCTTCTTCCTGCCCAACCAGAAAAAGATGGCCGAGCTGGCGCGGTCGTTTGGCATTCGTATTTTTTACCACACGGATGGTGCGGCACGGGTTTTTTTACCCGACCTTGTCCACGAAGTCGGGATCAACATCCTGAATCCCCTGCAGTGGCGGTGCGCCGGCATGGAACTCGCCGGCCTGACTCGCGATTTCGGGGACAAGCTAATTTTCCACGGGGGGATTGATAACCAACAAACCCTTCCCTTCGGGACGGTGGACGACGTGCGCCGGGAGGTTCGCGAAGTCGCGTCGATCATGCGCGGGTACCGGTGGATTTGCGCCCCCTGCCACAACATCCAAAACGTCAGCCCGGTCGCCAATATTATTGCCATGTACGACGAGATCAGCCAGATCCCCTGATGCTGCCTTACGGGACCGCAGGCCAGCGATGGGACTCGGGAATGGGGCGTCAAAGTGGCGGGAACTTGGGGCCAGCAGGTCGCGAAAATGCTCACCCAAAGTCACAAAACCACGAATGACTGAGGAGTCGCAGGTTTGGGCAATTTGTGATAAGGAAACCACCATGACAGATCGTGAAATTCTCCGCAACTTGGCCGGGCGCGTGCGTGAACTCGCCGAACTCCCGGTGATGACCGAGCGCCGGCAACTCTGGGCGCGGCACAATGCGCTGCAACCGACGCGGCCGCTGATTCAGGTCTCACCAGAAGGTTCGTGGCCGGAGGCGCTCCCGGACTCACAGCTCCAATGCACCGATAAACAATTCCGCGGTTGGGAATGGGGATTGCGCGCGCGGATTTATCAGGCGGAAGTCATCCGGGATGACTCCATCCTCGAACCCTATTTTGATTTCGGGTGGCACGTCCAGGTCGGCAACTATGGCGTCGATGTGCCCTATACACAGGGCGACAATCGGGGAAGCTACGTCTGGGAAGCCCCCTTGAAAAATTTGGAGCGGGACCTGGACCGGTTGCATTACCGGGCGTTGAGTGTAGATCGCGCGGCGACGCAACGGGACCTTGCGCTGGGCCAGGAAATCTTCGGCGACCTGTTACCGGTGCGGCAGCTTTGGCAGCCGTGGTGGACGGTCGGGCTGACCTGGGAAGCCGTCCGGCTGATCGGGCTGGAGGAATTGATGCTGGCGATGTACGATCATCCGGCAGAGCTCCACCGGCTCATGGCTTTTTTACGCGATGAGATGCTGCACTTCATCGGCTGGTTTGAACAGGAAGGTCTGTTGACGCCAAACAACGCGGGGAACGGCTGTGGTTCCGGTGGTTTGGCCACGTCGGACGAGCTCCACCCGAGCGCAACCGGGACGCGACTGCAGGATTACTGGGGCTTTGCGGAATCGCAAGAGACCGTGGGCGTATCACCGCAGATGTTCGATGAATTCATTTTACCCTATCAGGTGCCGATTCTGGAGAAGTTTGGATTGAACTACTATGGGTGTTGCGAAGGCTTGGAGCACCGACTCGACCGGGTGCTGAAACGCGTGCCACGCCTGCGCCGGGTGTCGGTCGCGCCGAAAGCCGACCAGCTGATCATTGCCGACCAACTGGCCGGCGAGTACGTCTATTGCCGCAAAGCCGATCCCGTGCCGGTTTGCGTTGACTTCAATGAGGTCAACATCCGTGCCGACTTGCGGCGAACCTTGCAAGCTGCCAAGGGACAACCGCTGGAGATAATTCTCAAGGACACGCATACGGTTCAGTCGGAACCGGCGCGCCTCCGTCGGTGGGTGGAGATTGCGCGCGAAGAAATCGCGCGAAGTTAACAGAAGACGTTGCAATCCCGATTGCGCAATTGCGCCGGGGGCTTTCCCGAAAAAAAAGCCCGGCTGAGTTCAGCCGGGCTTTGCGGAACAAAAGATTCGATCCGACTGCTAGGGACCCGGATCCAAGAAACCGATGTTGGCGTTTGTCGGGATTTTGGTCTGCCAAGCAACGTGCACGTCACCAAACAGAACATTACCACCGGCCCCAGTCTTGTGACTCGCCGTCGCCGCCCACCCGGCATTGGCAGCAAATGCGTTGTTGGCGTTTTGACCAGCCGCCGACCCGGTGACCGTTTCATCCCAAATCAAGATGTCATTTGGATCGGCCATGGAAATCATGTTGGTCTTCCCATCCTGGCCAGCGCCTTGGTAGGCGTAGCTGCAATTGGTTCCATCATTCGCGGCGGCCCAACTGGCTCCGGGCGACTTGGTGCTCGAGGGGCATTGCAAGACCTTCGGGTATTGCAGATAGTTCACCGTCAAGGCCAGATTCGTCACAACCGGATTTCCCACAATCCCACCGGAAGCCGGAGTGCGATCACCATAATCGCCCGAGTACATCTGGATGGATTTACCGACTTCACGGCAATTGTTCATACATTGAGCACGCCGTGCTTTTTCACGAGCCGCCGCCAAAGCTGGGAGCAGCATCCCCGCCAGAATTCCGATGATTGCAATTACAACCAGCAACTCGATCAGCGTAAAACCGCCGAGTTTTTTTATGAAGAACTTCCGCATGTTCGTGCCTCCAATTTTCTGGTTCAACTATTTGCTGCGGCTCGTACGGCAGGTGCTAACATAACCAGTCCACCCAAAACCAAAACCGCCACAAGAACTGCTAGTGTACATCCATCAGTCGGCAGTAATTGTCAAGTAATTTTGAAAAAACAATCGAATCAAATGGCGCGCCAAACACTCAGAGCGTGTATTAAATCGGAGGGACGCGCGGAGCTTGGACTGAGCCGCGAAGCATCGCGTCCGTTCCCGGTAATTCCGCTCCGCATCGGCTCATCGACGGAAACCACGATCGGGAGTTTTTTCTAAGCTTGAATTATTCAAATCGCAACTTCATGCTATACAATATGAACCATCGCGACCGCTTTATCGCCACCATGCACTACCAGCCGTGCGACCGCGCGCCGCTGTACGATTTCAGTTTTTGGAGTGAAACCATCCCGGCCTGGCATCACCAAGGCTTGCCGACCACGGTTACGCATGGCAACGCCCGCGAGTATTTCGGGCTCGATGCCAGCCTGTTCGGCGGCGAACCGCCATTCTGGGTGGCCGGGCGAAATTGCGATTTGTGTCCAGTCTTTGAAGGCAAAATCCTGACCGACGACGGCGACGAGTACACGCAGTTGGACGGCGACGGCGTAATCGTGCGCCGGCAGCACTCCAGCGTTTCGATTCCGATGCACATCGGGCACACACTCGTGGACCGGGCCAGTTGGCAGAAACATTATCTGCCCAAACTCAATCCCGACTCGCCGGAACGCCAGCCCCAAGATTGGGACCGGCAGGTCAAGGCTTGGGCAGACCCGCAACGCGATCATCCGGTCTTTATTTATGGCGGTAGTTTGTTTGGGCGGTTGCGCGACTGGATGGGCATGGAGAACATTGCGCTGGTCGTGTACGACGACCCAGCCTGGTTCGAAGAAATGGTCGAGGCGCGCCTGAACCTGACGTTGAGTTCCCTCGAAAAACTGTTTGCCACCGGCGTGCGGTTCGACGCCTGCGGGTTGTGGGAAGACATGGCTTACAACGCCGGTCCCCTGCTCGCTCCCGATCATTTCAAGCGCTACCTCGTCCCCGGCTACCGGCGCATCAGCGAACTCTGCCGCCGCCATGGCTGCGATGTGATTTGGGTGGATTGCGACGGCAAGATCGACGATCTGCTGCCGCTCTGGCTGGCGGCCGGAGTGAACTGCATGTTTCCCCTTGAAATCGGGACGTGGGGGGCGGATGCCGTCAAGTACCGCAAACTATATGGCAAAGAATTACTCATCATGGGCGGCTTCGATAAGCATATCCTCGCCCGCACTCAACCCGAAATTTCCGCCGAAATCCGCCGTCTCGCACCCCTTGTCGAAGAAGGCGGCTTCATTCCATTCGCCGATCACCGCGTTCCGCCGGATGTGCCGTTGGCGAATTATTTGTTCTATTGTAAAACCGCCCGCGAAGTCTGGGGTAAGAATATCAACCTGGAACCCATGGGAGCCCGCTCATGAATCCGGTCATTGAAGAACTCCTCGCCGCGGGACCTGTCATCACCGACGGCGCCTGGGGCACACAACTGCAAGCCCGCGGCTTGCCGGTCGGCGCTTGTCCCGATGAGTGGAACCTCACGCAGCCTGGCAAGGTGGAAGAAGTGGCGGCCGCCTATGTCGCCGCCGGTAGCCGTGTGATCCTCACCAACACTTTCGGTGCCAACCGAATTCGCCTGGCCGAATTTAATCTGGCCGACAAAGTCACCGCCATCAATCGGCAGGGTGCGGCGATTTCAAAAAAAGCCGCCGGCCGCCGCGCCCGTGTTTTTGCATCGATCGGGCCCAGTGGCAAAATGCTCGTGGCTGGCGATGTGACCGAAGACGAATTACGCCGCGCCTTCACCGAACAAGCCCAGGCTCTCCAAGCCGGCGGCGCCGATGCCCTGGTCATCGAAACCATGGCGGAACTGGAAGAGGCGCAAATCGCACTTGTCGCCGCCCAGACGACCGGCCTGCCGGTCGTTGTCTGCATGACCTTCGATACCGGTGGCCGGACGATGATGGGCGTGGCCCCCGATCAAGCCGCGCGCCAATTTGCGGCCGCTGGCGCGGATGTAATCGGGAGCAATTGCGGTAACGGGATTTCCGCTTTTATCCCGATTTGTCAGGCGCTGCGTGCCGTGAGCGACCTCCCCATCTGGGTCAAAGCGAATGCCGGCCAGCCCGAATGCGTTGACGGCAAGGTTGTCTACCGGATTACACCGGAAGAATTTGCCAGTCACATTCCGGCCTTGCGGGAGGCGGGCGCGAATTTCATTGGTGGTTGTTGCGGCACTTCTCCGGCCCACCTCCGCGTCGTGGCGAATATTTTGGTGCGCCCTTGACTGCCCTTGGTTTTAAACCCGATTTCGCGCAGACGCTGCGCCGCTTTGACGCGTGGTGGCATGGCGAAATCATCGATCGCCCGCCGGTCACACTCTGGGTCAAAGGACAGCGGCCATACCGCGGCCCGGTCGCGCGCCACGCCACGCTGCGGGACCGCTGGCTCGACGTCGAGTTCGTCGTGGGTTCCGCGATTGCCGGAATGGAATCCACAACTTATCTCGGCGATTCGCTGCCAACATTTTGTCCCAACATCGGCCCCGAAATCACGGCGACTTTGTATGGCTGCGAACTGGAGTTTGGCGAAACCACTGCTTGGTCAAGCCCGGTCCTCCACGATCCCAATGAGTGGAATCGCATCGCCGATGCGCAACCCGATTTTTCCAACCGGTATTGGCAGACGTGCGAAGCGCTGACCCAACTCGCCATTGACCGTTGCGCCGGCCGCTATCTGGTGGGGCTCACAGACCTGCATGGCACGTATGACATCCTCGCCGCCTTGCGCGAGCCGATGGTGTTGTGCACGGATTTACTGGACTGCCCGGAGTTGGTCGAGCGCGCGGCACGCAATGTGGCGCACGGTTTTGCCGCGGCTTTCGCACGCAACTGGGCGCTGGTCAACGCGGCTGGAATGGGTTCGATTTGCTGGACGCCCTGTTATCATATCGGCCCGGCGTATGTTCCGAGCTGTGATTTCTGGTGCATGGTCTCCCCGGCCATGGCGCGCGATTTGGTGGTTCCGACGCTTGTCACCGAAATGGCCGGACTGGAACGCAGCATTTTTCACCTCGACGGCCCGCAGGCATTGCCACATCTGGATTTAACGTTGGCATTGCCAGGGTTGAACGCGTTGCAGTGGGTCTACGGCACCGGGCGTGGTCCGGCTGCGCGTTGGCTCGATGTTTACCGCCGCGCCCGCGCCGCCGGCAAGAGTCTGCAAGTCATCGCCACCAATGCCACCGATGCGTTGACAGTGTTGCAAGCGCTCGGTCCGGCCGGCCTCTGGTTCACGATTGACGAATGGTTCGAGTCCGCCGGTGAAGCCGAATCATTCCTTCGGGAAGTTGAACGCATCACGGCCGGATTTGCCGGTCGCTGAGCGGTCGACTACAAAGTGAGCCGCTGGCCCAACACGCGGCCATGGAGCTTAACCAAGCCCAGGCCCGCTCCCTGCGTGCGCAGCACCAGAAATGAACCGACGGCACCATTCCGTCCGGTGAGAACCAAAACACCGTTTTGACTGTGGGAGGCATACCGGCCGCGGAGCTGGTAAGTCAGAGTCCGTCCGGTTGACAGCGTCAAGGTTGCGGTGCCAGTCAAAGTGTTGGCGACCCCGATGGTTTTGACGTTCAGCGTCCAGTTGCCGTCCATGCCAGCCGGCAGCGCGAATGAAATCGTATTGGTGGTCGTGAGACAATGGCCGCCGACCACGCATTGGCGTTCGCGATAACTATCCGTCACCGTGAATGTGGCCGGCACAATGGTAAATGTCTCGCGAGCGCGAATCGTGGAAACAAAGGCAACCCCGCGGGATGTGCCACTGTAGATCCCATTCCAGTGAAACCGGCTGCCCACCGTGGTGGGGCTCGCAACGATGGTTCCCAGAATGTACGCGGCGCCGACTCCCTGATCGGCGCCATTGGTGTAGACTTCACTGCGAATCCCGCTGATTCGGCCATTGGCAGCCTGCTGGAGTTCGGTGACGATTAAATCATTGGCGGTCGTGGCATTCGTGTATTGCCCGCTCAGGTCCCAGAGCGGCAGGTTTGTGAACGGATAATTAAAATCGCCGCTAGGCGCGACCGCCAACGCGGACCCGGCGCTGACCAGAAATAGCAAAAGAAAACGCTTCATTACATATTACTCCTTGTAAGAACGCCTATACCGGCTGGAGTGATCACCGTCAAGAACGTTCTGAGTCTGCGCCCCCCCATTACTCGGCGAGCAACTTGGTGACTTCCGCTTCAAGATCATCGCCGGCTTCCGGATTGCGGAGACGGCCCTGTTTATCAATCAACCACAGGGTCGGAATGCCCTCAATCCCAAAGCGGCGGCTGATTTTATTCTCCCAAACCAGTCCGTCAAAGTATTGCGGCCAGGGCATGCTCTTATCTTTGGTGAACTGGAGCATCTGGTCGCGGTCGCGATCCAGCGAAATGCCGACAATTTCAAAACCTTTCGCGTGCAATTTTCGATACGCGTCAACCACGAACGGGATCGCCCGCCGACAGGGGCCGCACCAGGTCGCCCAGAAATCGATGAGCACCACTTTCCCGCGCCACGTCGCCAGGTCAAACGCTGTGCCGTCGACTGCGGTGAATTTAAGGTCCAGCCGCGGCGGTTGCGTCGCCGGTGCGGTAACCGGCGGGGGGTTGGTTTGGGCCACTGCGACCGCGGCGAGCATTCCGATGAAGAGTGAAAATAAATATTTTTTCATAGGTGAGTTAACGGCCAATGGCGAGCATCCGTTCGATGGGGACGAAGGCGCGCCGGCGGATGTCTTCGGGGAGAGTGATTTCGGGCGTCATATTTTCAAGGGCCGCCAGCGTATTGGCGAGCGTGTTCTTCTTCATGTACGGGCATTCACTGCAATTGCAGGTATCCGTTGGCCCGGCAATGAACGTCTTCCCCGGAACCTCTTTCCGGAGCCGGTGCAGCATGCCAACTTCGGTGGCGATGATAAACTCTGTGGCCGGCGAAGTCCGGCAATAGCCGATCATTTTTTCAGTCGAACAGACTTCGTCGGCCAACATCCGCACGGCAGCCAGACATTCCGGATGGGCGACGATCTTGGCGGCAGGATGTTGCTGCCGCAATTGGCTGATGGCCTTGTGGGTAAACAGCACGTGGACATGACACGCGCCCGGCCAGAGAATGAGTTCCCGGCCGGTCTGCGCCATCACCCATTGGCCGAGGTTCTGGTCCGGTACGAAGAGGATTCGTTGATTCTTCGGAATGGAATTCACCACCTTGACAGCGTTGCCCGAGGTGCAAATAACATCCGTCTGCGCTTTTACAGCGGCGGTACAATTGATATAGGCAACCACGACGGCATCCGGATTTTCCGCACGCCACCGGGCCAGGGCCACCGCATCGCAGGAATCCGCCAGCGAGCAACCCGCGTCAAGGGCTGGCAAGAGGACGGTCTTGCCGGGATTTACAATTTTTGCAGTCTCGGCCATGAAGTGGACCCCGCAGAATAAGATTACAGCCGCCGCCGTGTCGCGAGCGTGATACGCCAAGCCCAGCGAGTCGCCAACAAAATCCGCCACGTCCTGAATTTCCGATATCTGGTAATTATGCGCGAGGATGACGGCGTTGCGCTGCTGCTTTAATTGCTGAATACGGTCAATCATGTCGGCTCAACTTAATCGAAGGAAGGCCACAACTCAATAGCGCACGCGCCAGAGAAAGAGCCCGTGCGCCGGCGCGGTTTCAACCAATGCCGTGCGCCGTTTGCCGGCCAGTAAATCCCGCAACTGCGGAACCGTTAGTCGCCCCTCCCCCACTTTGACCAACGCGCCGGTAATGCTCCGGACCATCTTGTACAGAAATCCATTTGCGGAAACGGAAATCGTCAGCACCGGGCCGTGGCGGCGAATCGTCAGCTTGGTAACCGTCCGCACGGGCGTATCAATCACCCGCAGCGGATTCGCTGACAACGCCGTGAAGTCATGCCGGCCGGTAATCAGTTTTGCCGCGCACCGCATCGCCGCCAAGTCGAGGGACCAGGGATGATGCCAGGCATACCGTCGCAAAAATGGATCCGCCGCCGCACGGGTATCGATCTGGTATCGATATTCTTTACCAGTCGCCGAAAATCGAGCATGAAACTTGACCGGAACAGGCTGGACGGCTGTCACCCGAATATCCGCGGGTAGATTTGCATTCAGCGCCCGCCCGAGTGTGGTCGGCGGATGGCGTGTGGAAAAAATCGCATGCGCCACCTGGGCGCGCGCATGCACCCCGGCATCGGTCCGCCCAGAGCCGTGGACGCGAACCGGTTCACCGACAATTATTGCCAGCGCGGATTCAATTTGTTGTTGAATGGAAACCGTATTCGGTTGCAGTTGCCAACCGCCGTACTCCGTGCCGTCATACGCGATGGTTAGTTTGTAGTTCTGCCGTCCCTCAGCCCGCATCTCTCATCCCTCGTCAGTAATCTTTAGTGCATGGGCATCGAGATAGTTCTGCAGTAGTAACTGCGCAGCGAGTTGGTCGACTTTCTCTTTGCGATCCTTGCGCCGCACGTTGCCTTCAATGAGAACCCGGGTCGCTTGGGCAGTCGTCAAGCGTTCGTCCCACCGCTCCACCGGTAAGGCGGTTGCTCGTTCCAGGGCCGCAATGAACGCCTGGGTGTTCTCGGTTTGTTCACTGGCGGTTCCGTCGAGGCGACGCGGGAGGCCCACAATAAACTTTCCAGCGCCCCGTTCGGTGGCCACCCGGATCACTTCGGAAATATTGGCGCGAACGTAGCCGATGGATTGAGCCACCGTGCCCGTTTCATCGCTGATGGCAAGTCCAATGCGCTGCCGGCCATGATCCACACCGAGAATTCTCATCGGCAAGACTTGACCGCTTTGACCAGCGGCGCGACAAACGCCGCCACGTTGCCGTGCTTCGCAATCTGGTTGACGATGGCGCTGCCGACAATGCATGCGTCGGCTTGGAGCGCAACGGCGCGGGCTTGCGCGGGCGTCGAGATTCCAAAGCCGACGGCGATCGGCAGATCGGTGTGTTTTCGAATCTTGGCAACCATGGGAGCGATTGATGTGGAAATGGTTGTTTGCATCCCCGTCACCCCTTCGCGCGAGACATAGTAGATGAAACCGCCGGCGTGTCGGCAGATCGCGGCAATCCGCTGATCCGGTGTGGTGGGGGCAATCAGGTAAATCGGGTGGACTCCGACGGCGCGCAAGGCGGTTTCGTAATTGCCAGATTCTTCCGGCGGCAAGTCCAGCGCCAACACTCCGTCCACCCCCGCCGCGGCGGCCGCCGTCGCAAAACGCTGAATGCCATACTGGTGAATGAGATTGAAATAAATATAAAAAACCACCGGGATGTCACAGCCAGTCCGCCGCAGCCCGGCCACCATCTTGATCACGCCGGCCAAGGTGGTCCCGCTCCGCAGGGCGCGCTCGGCGGCCAATTGATTGACAACGCCATCGGCCAGTGGATCGCTGAACGGCACACCGAGTTCGAGCACGTCAACCCCCGCGCGTTCAAATTCGCGGGCCAGTTTGGCTGTTGCCTTCAGGCAGGGGTCGCCGGCGCTGATGTAGACAATAAACCCCTTTTGCCGGAGCCCGCGGAGGGCAGTAAATTTTAAGTCAATTCGATTCATGAAAAACTTGGAAGAATGGATGTTTGGAAGATTGGGGTTCATTCATCCGTTCTTCCATCCTTCCAATCCCTGCTGTTTCGTAAGTAAATAAACCGCAACCCTTCCAGGGTCAACAGCGGATTCACATGCTGAATCGCCGGAACTTTTTTCGCAATCAGTTCACCGTAGCCGCCGGTCGCCACCACGACCGCCCGCTGCAATCCGGGCTCGCGGCGAATCGCCGCCAGAATCTCTTTCACCAGCCCCCGATAACCGATGACCGCACCGACTTCCATTGCGTTCACTGTGCTCTTCCCGATGACCGATCTTGGCTCGCGCAAATCAATGTGTGGCAACAAAGCGGTGTGCTCGTGCAAATAATCGGTCATCGCCGCCAGACCAGGGGCAATCACACCCCCCACATATTCCCGCGCCGGGCTCACCACATCAAACGCCAGTGCCGTTCCGAACGCCACCACAATCGCCGGCGCGCCGTAGAGGTTCACCACCCCGACCGCATTCGCGAGCCGGTCGGCCCCGATTTGTTTTGGCTGCGGATAGCGGATGCCGATGCCGAGGTTGGCCGAGGCATTCACCAGCAACGGCTTCACCGGTAACCAGCGGCACAACTTCGCCGTTACGGCTGGCACTACCGACGACAGGACAGCCGCGTCATACCGGCCGATGGCGTGCGGGATGCCGGACAGTTTCGCGGTCGGAATAAAAATTACCCGCCCGATCTTCCGCCCATCTGTAATGGCGAACCGGGTGTTCGTGTTACCGGTTTCAATCAACAAAATCCGTTTCATATTCGCTCCAGCACCAAATCCGCCCCGAGCACCCGCTCGATTTGTCCATTATCACGCCGAATCAGCAACGCCCCATCCTCGTCCAATGCCTGGGCATGCCCGTCGATGCGCCGGTCCCCCATCCGCACTGCGATTTGCTTGCCGAGCGTCGTACACAAGCGCGCCCACTCGCTGCTGATGGCCGGAAAGTCATCGGCTGCCTGGGCATAGAGCCGGTCCAATTCAGTCAATAATTGCGCCGCCAGTCCCGGTCGATCCGTCGTTGCTAACGCCGTGACCTGACCGCGCAGGTCCACCGGGAAATCCTCCGGCTGACTATTTACGTTCAGACCGATGCCGAGAATGGCGGCACCCTGCCGTGTTTCCGTCAGGATTCCGGCAACCTTCCGGCCCGCCAGGGTCACGTCGTTGGGCCATTTAATTTGGGCCGCCGGGCCGGCAACGCGAGCCACCGCCACGCTCGCCGCCACGGTGACACGAGTGAGTGGGAACTTTGGCCGGAGGAGTACGGAAAACCATAATCCACGCCCGCGTGGCGAGACCCACGGTCGCGCGTGGCGCCCCCGCCCTTTGGTCTGGGACTCGGCAAAAACCACCAACCCTTCGTGCGGTTGCGAGCGGGCCAATCGTTCAACCACATCATTGGTGGAAGTGGTTTCTTCAAAGACTAAAATCTCGCGGCCAATGATTTTGGGTTGGAGGCGGGCCCGCAAATCCTCCGCCATCAACCGGTCGGGTCCGCTGACAATTCGGTGGCCGAAATGCGGATGCGTCTCAATGCCGTACCCCAACTGCTGTAATTCCCGCAGTTGCGCCGCCGGTAAGTCCAATCGGACAAACTGGCCATTGCTGCGGTAAAACGCGGTCAGGATTTCAAGGGTGGCCAACATGGCAAAGCGAGCTAACCACTCCCCGCGGGCTTCGTCAACCGCTCGATGAGCAATCGGTGTTGTGGGTAGGCGGCAAGCAGCGCTGCGCGCTCCCCCATTTCGAAATCGTGAAAATCAAATCCCGGTGCCACCGTACAACCCACCAGCGCATATTCACTCGCAACCGTTGCACCAAACCAGCATCCGGCCTTGACAATCGCCTGGGGCTGTTCCCCGCTCAACAGGATCGGGGTCGCCCGGCCATCGGCCGCAATCACCTGAATCATCAAGGGCTGGCCGGCATAAAAATGCCAAAGTTCATCCGATTTAATCCGGTGCAGAGCCGAAACCTCATCGGCGGGCAACAAAAAGTAGATCGCTGTTGAAACGGCGCGTGGACCGCTAAACCCCGGCCCAGCAAACGTAGTCTCACTCCGGTACGTCTCCCGATAGTAGCCCCCTTCCGGATGTTTGCCTAAGCCGAGTATTTCAATCCAATCGCGGGCAGTCTTCATTGTGCTGATCAGTCTCTCGCCTTCGTTCTTCATTGCGGATTCACCACCAACGCCGGCCGGATCTTTTCCAATTGTTTGGCGCCAACACCCGAAATCCGGAGCAAATCATCAATATTTTTGTAGGGTCGCCCTGCAATGATTTTCGTGGCTAAAACTGGCCCAATCCCACTCACCGATTGCAGTTCACGCGCCGAGGCAGTATTGAGATCCACACTGCCCGCGACGGCATGCTTGCCAGCCGAAAATTTGATCAACTCCTTGTCGGACTGGGTTTCCGCCTGTTGCTCGGCGCGCAGACAGGCGATTTCCTTTGCATCCGTCGCGGCCCACACCCCCCGGCGTTCGAGCATGGCTTCAAGTTCGAATCCTTGGAGTTCTTTTTGAATCGCTTCCGAGGTCTTGCCGTCCGGTCCATCGCGTTTGGTGCCATAGGCCCGTGCCAAACCGCCTGCCACCAACGCGTGTGCCAAATCATGACCATCCCGGGTCACCACAAACGCGTACACACGCCCGCCCGGCGACCGCCCCAGCGCGCTGGCAAACGCGGTGTAAATTGTGAATGGTTGGGCCAGTAAATTGCTGGTAAACGCTGTCGCCGCGTGGCCGAATTCAAAAACCTTCTTGGCGTCGGTGATGCCAAAATAACGGGCCTGTTCCCGGACCCGCTTTGCATCCGCATCGGTGGTGGCCACACTTTCCGGGCAGTCCGCAAAGTAGATCCGCAAATGCAGTTGCCGGTCACCGGCCTGCACCACAAAACTATCGCCGTCATTGGCTGGGTTGGCAATCAGTCGGACGTCGGTAAATATCTGCAGATCCAGCGCCCGCGCCGGCCCGCTGGATAGCAGGGCCATGAATCCACAAACCATGAGCGCAAAGGAACGCCGCAGCCGGCGGATTGTGGCGTTCCCACCGCCCGCAGAACAGGCCGTTGTCGTCGGAGCGCCCGTCCGGGCGCGATCGGTAACAAAGCCACAACTGATCGCGCCCGGACAGGCGCTCCGACAGTGGCAGAGTCCAGACGGAGATTTCATCCAATATCTTCGGTTTGCATTTCCAGCGAAAAATCCATCGCGCGCGCCGAATGGGTCAATGCCCCCACGCTGATATAGTCCACCCCGGTCTCCGCGATGGCGCGCACGGTCGCCAGGCGGATGCCGCCGCTGGCTTCCAGCTTGGCGCGGCCCGCCACCCATTCCACTGCGGCCCGGAGTTCTTCGAGCGACATGTTATCGAGCAATATGTGATTGGCACCGGCGGCGCGTGCCGATTCGACATCGGCCAAGGTATCGGCTTCAATGATCACAGGTAGGTTGGGTTGCCGGAGTCGTGCCGCGGCGACCGCTTGTCCCAATGCCGTGGGACCGAGCCGTGCGAGAATCACACGGTGATTGTCCTTAAACATCGCCGCATCGAATAATCCAAGCCGATGATTCGTCCCACCGCCGGCAGCGACGGCGTATTTCTCCAGCGCCCGGAAAGTTGGCGTGGTTTTACGGGTGTCAAGGATCTGCGTTTTTGTGCCGGCCACCGCCTCGACAAATTGGCGGGTCAGGGTGGCAATACCCGAAAGTTTCTGGAGAAAGTTCAGCGCAGTCCGTTCCCCCGTTAAAATTGCGCGGGCCGGCCCGGTGATCACGCAGACGCGCTGCGCGGGTTCGACGACGTCGCCATCGCTGACAAGCGGTCGGACGCGACCACTCAGTTCACGGAAGACAACGTCAACGAGCGCCAGACCGGCGACAACGCAGGGCTCTTTGGCAATGATCGAAGCCGTGCCGGACAGGTCGGCTGGAATACTGACCTCGGTCGTGATATCCCCGGCGCCAACGTCTTCTGCCAGCGCGGTACGGACAATATTCTGAATTAGGGCTGCCGATAATGTTGTCATTTTTTCGGTCGGATTTTCTTTACCACATTCACCTGCAATTTGCGGTCATATTTAACTTCGCGACGGGGTGTGGCAGTCGCGGGCCGGGCCCCGCCCTGCTTTTCCAGTTCGACGATCTGATCGCGGAGAATGGCGGCTTTTTCAAATTGGAGGTTCTCGGCAGCTTCGAGCATTTCGGCTTCCAGTTCCCGGAGCAATTCCGCCTGGCGATAGCCGCCGGGCGCTTCGCGGACGACGGCCGCTTCCACTTCGTGAGCCTGCGCCGCTCCCGCGATACTCAGTTGGAGTTCACGCTTCACCGATTTGGGTGTGATGTGATGCTCGAGATTATAGGCGAGCTGTTTCGCCCGCCGGGCTTCGGTCGTGGCAATGAACTTCTTGATCGAATCGGTCATCACGTCGGCATACAGGACAACTTCGGCATTAACATGCCGGGCCGCGCGGCCGGCCGTCTGGATCAAGGCGGTGGCACTTCGAAGAAATCCCTCCTTATCGGCATCGAGAATCGCGACGAGCGCAACCTCGGGCAAATCGAGCCCCTCCCGGAGCAGGTTGATGCCGATCAGGACATCAAATTCAGCGCTCCGCAGGCCGCGGAGTATTTCGATCCGTTCAATCGTGTCGATTTCGCTGTGCAGATATTTAACGCGCAGGCCGACTTCCCGCAAATAATCACTCAAATCCTCCGCCGTCCGTTTGGTGAGCGTGGTGACGAGGATCCGTTCGTTCTTTTCAACCCGGGCCCGGCAGAGCTCAATCAGATCGTCGATCTGCCCGGTCAGCGGTTTGACGGTGACCGGGGGATCGACCAGACCGGTGGGGCGGATGATTTGTTCGACGACGACGGAACTCTGCTGCAGCTCGAACGGGCTGGGCGTGGCGCTGACAAAAACCGATTGCTGGAGCAGGTTTTCCAGTTCCGGAAAGTTGAGCGGCCGATTATCCAGCGCACTCGGCAGGCGGAATCCGTGTTCCGTGAGTGTGGTTTTCCGGGACCGGTCGCCGGCATACATTCCGCCGAGTTGTGGCACGGTGACGTGCGACTCATCGATGATGGAAATAAAGTCTTTCGGAAAGAAATCGATCAGCGTGAAGGGCCGTTCCCCGGCCGCGCGCCCGCTCAGATGCCGAGAATAGTTTTCGATCCCGGAGCAAAAACCCATTTCTTTCAGCATTTCAAGGTCGTACATCGTCCGGCTGTGGATCCGCTGGGCTTCGAGGAGTTTGCCCTGCTGTTCAAACCACGCCACGCGCTCGGTCAGCTCGGATTTGATGCTGTCGAGCGCCCGCACAATTTTAGAATACGGTGTTGCCCAATGCTTCGCCGGGTAGATGGAAACCTGCTGGAGCTCGGCGTGCCGCTTGCCGGTCAAGGGATCGAATCGGGTCAATTTTTCCAATCGGTCGCCAAAGAACCCAATCCGGATGGCATCCTCTGTGTAGCTGGGACAGATCTCCACCGTATCGCCACGCACCCGGAAGTTGCCGCGGGTAAACTCGATGTCATTCCGCGCATATTGCATATCGACCAGTTTCCGGAGCAGATCATCCCGGCTGAGGTCGCTGCCGACATTGAGCAGGGCCATCATCTCGAAATAGTCTTCCGGCGAGCCCAGTCCGTAGATGCACGAGACACTGGCGACGACAATGACGTCCCGGCGGGACAGCAACGCACTCGTGGCGGACAGCCGGAGTTTTTCGATCTGTTCGTTAATGCTGGAATCCTTGGCAATGTAGGTGTCGGTCTGCGGGATGTAAGCTTCCGGCTGGTAATAATCGTAGTAGCTGACGAAATATTCGACCGCATTGTGGGGGAAGAACTGTTTAAATTCAGAGTACAACTGCGCAGCCAGCGTTTTATTGTGCGAGATAACGAGGGCAGGCCGGTCGAGCTGTTGGATGACATTGGCCATGGTGAACGTCTTGCCGCTGCCGGTCACCCCCAGCAACGTCTGATAGCGGTGGCCGGCCCGCAACGATTCCACCAGCGTCCGAATCGCCTGCGGCTGGTCCCCACGTGGCTTGTATTTACTGACCAGTTCAAATGCCATCGGTGCGAACTTAAAGCAAATCGCCGGTCCGGGCAACGGAGGATTCTCCAGTCGGTTGGCCGTCAATCCAAGGGGTGGCCGGCACCACTGACTTGCCATTTCAGGCTCGGACCGGTACAACATACTTTCATGAATACGAAACTCCGCGTCACCATCTGGGGCGAAAATATCCACGAAAAGAAAAACGCCGTGGTTGCCAAGGTTTATCCGACTGGCATGCACGAGTGCATTGCCACTGCGCTCCGCCAAGATTCGCGACTGGAAGTCCGGACTGCCACTCTCGATCAACCCGACCATGGGTTAACCGAAGCCGTGCTGGACGCAACCGATGTGCTGACCTGGTGGGGCCACTGCGCGCACGGGCAGGTCCAGGACGCCATTGTCGATCGAGTTCAAAAGCGTGTTTTACAGGGCATGGGATTGATCGTGTTGCATTCCGGGCACTACGCCAAGATCTTCAAACGCCTGCTGGGAACCACGTGCAGCTTGACCTGGCGGGAAGCCGGTGAGAAGGAACGTCTCTGGGTTTGTAATCCCGGCCACCCCATCGCGCAGGGCATTGATAAATATTTCGAGTTGGAGCAGGAAGAAATGTACGGCGAACCATTTGCGATTCCAAATCCCGACGAAGTCGTATTTCTCTCGTGGTTCCAAGGGGGCGAAGCGTTTCGCAGCGGTTGCACCTTCAAACGCGGGAACGGCAAGATTTTCTATTTTCGGCCGGGCCACGAAACCTATCCGACCTATCACCAAGCCGTGGTGCAGCGCGTCATCAATAACGCGGTCCACTGGGCGCGCCCGGAGGGCGTTTGGATTGATACCTGCCCGAATGTTCCAGTGGAAAAGGCCGTGGAGAAAATCAACACCCGGGGTCCGACGCTCCATGAGGCAGGTGCCGCCGGCTTCCGTTAACCGAGTGCCTGCTCCAAAACCGGACAGAATTGTGCGCAGGCGCAGTTTGGCCCGTGCGCTGGATTATAACGTCTCGCTCAGCCAGTCGACAGTCGCTTTGATAAAACGCTGCTCCCAGATGAGTTTGCTGAACGTATGGTCAGCGTTCGGGATGATGACTTTCTTGACGGTTCGCTTACCGGTCTGCAATGCACGCTCATAAAGGTCGGCGTGTTCGACAGGCACGGTCTCGTCCCCGCTGCCGTGGACCAGCAGAACCGGGCATTTTGATTTGGCGATCTCGCGTAGCGGCTTCATCTCCGCGAATTGGCGGATGAATTCGACGCCGACCTGATTCCCCCAGTGCTCGGTAATACCGGTCTGCGCCAGGGAGGCAACCGCGTCGGGCGTGGAGAATTCATCCAGGATCCCACCGCCGTCCGCAACGGGCGCAATCAGGGCGGCGGTTTTGATGCGGCGCGGTTCCCGGGCCAGGATGTGCGCGGCAATGGCCCCGCTCATGCTCATGCCAATCAACGCCAGCCGCCGGGAGTTGATCCGTTTGTGGCGGACCAAATACCGCAGGGCCTCGGTGGCATCCAGCACTTGCGAGCGGATCGTGAGGTCCTCAAAATTTCCAGCGCTATCGCCGCACCCCCGGTAATCAAAACGCAGGCTGGCGATGCCATGATCCGCCAGTGCCCGTGACAATTTCACAAACATCCGGTGCGACTCGGATTTTGTATTTCCGAACCCGTGCAACAGTAACGCGGCCGGCACCCGCGTCCGGCCCTCCGGCAGATGAAGCATACCGACAAGTTGCTGGCCTTTACATTCAAAGACAACGGGGGTTTCCATGGCGGCATCGTAGCAAGCCGCCCGGCATTGTCAACGCGCACGCCATGGGCTATTGTGTGCGTTCCATGCCAATTCAAACCGATTATCATTTGCACACGCCACTTTGCAAACACGCGACCGGGCCGATGGAGGACTACGTCGAACGCGCGATCGAACTCGGTCTGCCGGAGATCGGTTTTTCGGACCACAACCCCCTGCCCCACGGCTACGGCAGA
>Ga0209083_1001758_pt1 | contig 23193 bp, 15 predicted proteins | sample AM7aDNAmetaG_FD_184132 | JGI IMG/M metagenome (GOLD analysis project Ga0209083, IMG submission 184132) | Freshwater microbial communities from Finland to study Microbial Dark Matter (Phase II) - AM7a DNA metaG (SPAdes) (version 3) | ecosystem: Environmental > Aquatic > Freshwater > Lake ...
GCTTAATTATCTCTCCTTCGTCCATAATCCCAATTAAAGAATATTGACATTATATTACTTAATTTTTCTGGTCCAAATGAATTCTGAGGGAATTTTTCAGAGACTTAAGTGGGAGCTAAACACGTACAGTTTATCTACTACGGATCAAAGTTACTATTTAGAGAAATTTTAGGAGGGAATAAAGTGAAACTTATTAAAGGAGCTTTATTATTGGCATTGTTTTTTTTGATTAGTGTTTCGCTGACTTCTGGTTTAGAACTCTCAGCTTCGACCGGAGGCAATGACGGTAGTTCATCAACACATGTCGTTTATGGATCTACTGTCGACGACTATGCAAACGAGCATATAGGACTTAGCCCTGCGGATGGCACGCTATCCAACACCTTTTCGGGATCCGGCAGCTTGCCATATGGTTCCATAAGCAAGAGTGATGTGAAAGGGAATTCCGCTACGGCTTATAGGAGCGTTTCTGGTAAATCTGGAGTTACAAGCTGGAATTATGATTGGAACACCTACGTACCATATTCTTCTACTGCAGGAAACGGAGTAGGAACATGGCTAAAATTCAACGTTGCCAATGCCTATAGTCTCAGTGGAGGAAGTTACGGCTCTAATTTAGAAGGCGATTACGCAAATACTTTCGTTTCTGGAAGTTCATCATCGGGTTCCACAGGAACATCTGTAAGCAATATGTATACATATACAAATGCATTTACCAATGAGGTTTTCTCAAGGTTATCTGCAGATATCGGTAAAAGCACAAGCAACATATATTTCGACGCATCTTCACGCAACAAAGAGGGCGAATATGCCTATCAATATGTTGATGCTTATGGTACTGCTAGTAATCCTGCAAATATATATTATCCGTATATTGAAGCAGATGCCCAAAAGACTTATGCAGGCGTTTATGGGAAGACAGATGGCTCATATGGTACAAGTGCCATTTTGCGTACACATACAGAAAACCTAGCCAAAATGATTGGACATGAGGGCACATACTATACCGGTGGAGGCGAATTTGGAGTTAATATTCAAAATTACAAAAAATTGTCTGGTTCGGTCTTAGGTCAGGCATATACTTCCAATGTCTACTTGTATCCAAGCACCAACGTGCCATCGTATGAAACTGCATACCTGCTTGATCCCTTCCGCAGAGAACAAGCCGTCAAAAATGGGCAATCGGATTGGGGGTATAATGCATTCAATGCATTGATGAACAAAGGACAAGCGGTCACATATTACAGAGATTCTGCAGTATCTCATTCTCGCGTTGGTGATATGGATGACTATTATGTCTCTGCTATCAAATCGCATATGGGCCCCAATGCCATAGAGGTTACTAGAGCCGCTGATTCGGATCGTGTGGTAACCGGAAGTGAGCTAGCATCGATGTTCACGAAAAGTCCCAATGGCTTAATACTGCTCGCTGGATGTTCGTCCTTCTCTCCGAGCGCTACCAGTCCCTTAGCTAATGCCATCAAGAATAAAGAATGGCTAAGTGGTGGTTATACCTATGATGTGAGCAGTGCAGGCAATAGCCTATTTATGTCGAATTTCTTTAATTACTTGGCCCAGGGATATACTGCAAGAAACTCCGCGAATAAGGCGTCTACAATCGTATCCAAATCCCTTGGAGTTAGCGTATCTCCAACCTGGACACCTTCGAACCACGACTTTCTATTGCTATAAGCCTAAAGATCCTGCCCGAGCAGGATCTAAACCATTTTTGGTCAACCCGTACAATAAAACTATAGCTCTAAGTCTTTGACGCAAAATAAAATACACAAGTTTATAATGTAGAACATTATCTAACATATATAATTATGGAAGACAACGCAAATTATAAACTCTTTTTAAAAGCTATGTCTGGTGTTGATCCCGTCCAAGCAAGCGATTTGCAGCAGCTAAAACTCTTGAGATCGGTTGGGATGGAGTCTCAGACCGGAGACCCACAACCCGCAGGTGTAACATCCAAACCTAGCCTTTTACGGATAACTATTTTCGACAAAATCGCGTAGAGGTGATCACTTATTACATCGGGGGCGCGGAGGGTCACGGATACCCCTACCTTCGGGTCGGGGATGAAGTGAACCCTCGCCTGGTTTTCATATTTTTGGCTCTTCGCTGTATGGTGTGGGCAAGGAATGCTTTGTTTCCCTACGCGCAACTCTATGAACTCTGCGACTCAGCGGTTCAACTCCGCAACCATTAATCATAACCAGTGTCCGACGACCCTTTAACCGCAGAGCGCACAGAGGACTAAGGAAAATGGTTGGATTCCTGCGCCAAGCGCATGAACCCACAGAAAACAGCGATGAGCCGTGACTCTTTTTCTTTCAGGTGAAGATCGAAAAGATGGAATGAGAAAGCTAGCTGCCAGTCTTCTGAATGAGGTGATGCAGCATTAGGCTGAAAATAAGGTTGCAGGTCTATCTAATCATCCGTCGTTTCTTTATAGCAGGTGCAATCGAAGATCTCTTTGGCACCGGTTCCAAAGCCCTTCTGATCTAATAGCGCCAGGTCGTTCCAGCCGCCATTGCCGCAGCACGGCAACCAGCTATCGACCTCCTCATCGGTATCATTGAACTTTTCGAACACAGTTTTCATCTCTATTTTTCGTGCCAGATCATATGAGCCGTAATATCGTTCTTCTCCCTCGCTGAGAGCAGGATAATTTTGATGCGTGAAATCGTAATGCGAATCTCTTAGCCTGTAGCTTAAATCCGCTATACCCGTAGTATTGGCCTGGATCAGGTAGCCTAAATATTTCGTGGGCTTGAACTCTGCCGATAGGATGGTATCATTGGTAGCCAGCACAGTGGCGTTCATCCCTTGAAGCCAGATAATAGACCTTTGCTCCTTGGACAAATCGTGGTTGTATAGGAAGTTCGCACCTACAAAGTCTCCGTTATTTCCCTCAAAATCTCGGTCATTTATCTGCTTGCCGGAATAAACTAGAGTTCTCCCGGCTTTTATGAAGACTGGCCATTGCTCATTTTCGTACTCGATTTTATATATGTCCGTTCCAATGGGCTTATCGACCAATATGTCGATATCATTCGGATAAACAGTTGACTGCATCATTATTTCGTCTGTGGATTTGTAGCTCCCTTCCAGAGCATTTGTCCTCTGTCTGAGCCGCACGTCATTAGTCCTAACTTCTTCATAGTAGGATTGGTACGGATTCAAGCTTCTATAACGCGATCCTACGGATGATATTTTGCCCTCGACGAAGCTTGTGAGATTGAAGCTGATATTATTGCTCTCGCGATAGATGGACCAGTGAGATGAGTTGGTGTCAATGTTACTAGACCAGTAGACACCGCAGACGTTTGAGCTCAGTGCAAATATCATGAGGAGAATTCCCCAATCCCTACGTATCACACAGAGGCTTAAAGTTAGGGCTCTAATTAAGTTTATCTACTGTTAATCATATTTGTTATTAAGACAAATTTTCGGAGGGAATAGAGTGAAACTAATTAAAGGTGCTTTATTATTCGCATTGATCTTTTTAATCAGTGTCTCGCTGACTTCTGGTTTAAAACTCTCAGCTTCGACCGGAAGCAATCACGGTAGTTCCTCAACACACGTCGTCTATGGATCTACTATCGATGACTATGCAAACGAGCATATAGGACTTAACCCGGGTGATGGCACGCTATCCAACTCCTTTTCAGGATCGGGCAGCTTGCCATCAAGTTCAATAAGCAAAAGGGACGCAAAGGGTAACTACGTCTATGTTTCCAGGAGCGTTTCCGGAAAATCTCGAACTACAACATGGAACTACGATTGGAGCACCAACACGCCAACTTCATCCACGGCCGGTTCTGGTGTAGGGGCAAGGTTGACGCTAACTGCAAACAATGCCTACTCTATATATGGAAGTGGATATGCCTCTAATATAGAGGGCGACATAGCAAGCGCAAGTACTAACGTCGGATCTTCCAATCCATATGCCACATCATCTATCAGCAATTACTATGTAAATCCCACTGCATTTACTGACGAAGCTAGTTCATATCAAAGTGCAGACACTGCAGCGAGCACAGGCCCAATCACAGTCACAGGTTATTCAAATAATGCAGAAAAGGATTATACAACAGCTACAATTTCTACAACCAAAGGAACGATTAACAGCCCCAAAACATATGTATTATCAGATAAAACGAGCGGTTGGACCAATCCCACCGCTTCACTAATCGATACCGCAGGGACCGGGAAACTAGATGCATATGCTTCCAACCTCGAGGGAGACAGCTCTAAATTTAGCTTGGCGGTCACCAATGGAAAAGTAACGAATCTAGATTTCAAAGGTTTGAGTGCAACAAACTATGCAGAAACTTGGGCGAGCATCCCTAATGCATATGGAACAGTCACTGAAATTAGCTCCCAAGGGCTCGATAAAGCGCTGGGATATGAAGAACATTGGGCTTGGAACTACAAAACGGGGTCCTGGGATCGGATTAAGACGAAAGTTGCACGAGGCGAAGGAGATTTTGCAGCTAAGAAGATAAACAATGATCAGTTTAGCAGTGTCGCAGTTACGACTCATGCAACGAAGGATGATATCGGCATTACAGCAACTGGATTCGGCGCCAACACTGCTTTAATTCTCGATCCACGACGCTGGGAATTTGTAACTGATGTTGGTGGGAAAGAGATTCGCGACTCTGTGATGAATTCCCTCAAGAACAAAGGCTACGCAGTCACCTATTATAGCGATGCAGCAGTTTCAAAAGATAAGGTAAAACAAATGGATGATTACAAGGTTTCTACAATCACCACGCACTCAAGTCCAACATTGTTGTACCTCAGCAAATCCACTGATGGCATAAACTTTGACACGATGTCAGCATCGGAACTTATGAGTGGATACACAAATAGCAATGGTATGGCTCTTGTAGTTGGATGCGATTCATTTTTGAGTACCGATACAGGAACATGGGCGGACGCAGTTAGCAAAGCAGATGTTAGAGGAGGGACTACGTCAGAATGGGGTATTATATATTCGCGTAATTTCATAAACAACTATTTCGCGTCAATGTCCAATGGTAATACCGCTTCCGACGCCAACAGTTATGCAGCAGGGTCGAGTGGTCCAAAACTTACATTATTGGGCAACACGACGTTCACGCTTTGAGGCATAAGTGATCCTTTCTAGTGCCCTCAAATGAAAAGGGCACTAGTATACCATTTTATTATTTCTTTTAGAGTTTTTGTACCTGTTTAGCTCCCCCAGAATTGGACTGCGCCCCTGAATAGTAGGCAGCTAGTTGCCCGGGAGAGCGTGACATGCCGGCGCCATAACCCGTTACCATTTGAGGTCCCCGACACCAATCAGAAACAGCTCTATAAATTCGCAGATACCGCAGATACTCAACTGCCGCACTTCACTAACAGTCCCGTGGCCACCCGGACTTACTGGCAAATGCAACTCACCATTGCGTAAATATCAAGCCTTCTCCGCCAGGTGAGCGGCCGGGCGTGTCGCATGGCTGAGGTTGATGGTCAGCTCGCCTATGTTCATGATGTAGTCGAACATTCTCTCCAGGCTGCTTGCCAAAACCAGTCGGACCAGCATCTCCGATTTATCCTGGGAGCCGGTGGATTCTGTTATTCCCTCGGCACGCTTCTGAATCTCACGAATTCGATCGATCAGCTCATTGGCCTTATCGGAGTTGGTCTGCAGCAGATAGGATATGGAGTCGTCAATGAGGCTGCACAGCAGCACCTCCATGCGGGACAGCTCTTCCTTCAGATCCTCGGCCAGGCTGCAGTTGCACTGTTTGGCAATCTGTGCAATTCTATGGGCGTGGTCGGCGATGCGCTCCAGGTTTGAAGCCGCCTGCATATAGTTGAAGGCCGTAATGGGATTCAGAGTCTCTTGCTTTACCGATCCGGATCTCAAGATCTCTGTGAACTGTCTGGAGATGAGGAGATTGAGCCGGTCCACATCATTATCCCTCTGAATCACATCCATGGCCAGCTCTTCGTTGTTGTTCAAGAGGCTGGAGAAGGAGTCCTGAATCATGGACTTTACTACCGTCCTGATCCTTTTCAGCGCTCTCTCAGACTGAAGCTCCTCCGAGCTCAATAGGTCCTGAATGACCACCTTGTTTATGGTCTCCTCCAAAATTTCAGGCCCTATGAGCTTGTTGACTATCTGGTGCAGATCCTTTTTCTGGGCGGAGGACATGTGTTTGCTTGTCACCTCAATGGTTCGATAGCCGCCCACATAGCATCCAATGATGTCTCTTACCAGATGTTCGCCCAATTTGTCACCAATATCCAATTTCGCTCTCAAGTCTCTCTCGGAGCGGTCTGTGGATAAGGTCAGGGCTCCATTATCTCCCTGATTGATGTAAATTATCGAGCCGGCTGAAATACCGTTCTTCGTCGCCCAGGCCTTGGGAAGGGAGACGATAAAGGTAGACTTGCCGGTCCTCTGCACCTTTCTCGTGTCCATAAGACTCCTAGTTAACTAGTTAAGATGTTCTCTCTTCGCTTCCACCATGTAGACGATGGTCTCACAAATATTGCAGATATGGTCGCCGGTCCTTTCCAGATGCCGGTTCACCATGAGCAAAGAGGTTCCTTCCTTTATTACTTCGGGTCGCTCAATTATGATATTTAGAAGCTTATCCCTCGCTCTAACATACAGCCCATCGATCTCATAATCCCATTTGGTGACCTGACGGGCCATATCGGCATCGTTGTTCAAGAGAGCCTCCATGGACTCCGTGAGCATCCTTTTGCTGATCTCTGCCATGCGCGGTATATACTCGAGCTTTGTTATCAGGATCTTGTTTTGTGATTGGGCGGTAACTCTGGCCACGTCTACTGCCAGGTCCCCTATCCTCTCCAGATCTATGCCGATCTTCAGAATGCCTATGATCCTTCGGAGATCCCTGGCCATCGGCTGCTGCAACGCCAGAAGCTCCATGCATAGATTCTCGATTCTGAGGCTCAGATCGTCCATGTCCTGATCCTTTTTGATGACCTCTCTCGCCAGTTCCACATTTGCATCGGTCAAGGCGATAACGGACTTTTCGATGGCGGCTCCAACCAGATCGGCCAGTTCTTTGGTCAGATTCTTCAGCTCTGTGAGATCTCTATGATACCGCTCTCTATACAGGCTCATCTTCTCCCCCCCCACATAGACCTCATCCAAACCTTCCCGTGATATAGTCCTCGGTGCTCTTCATCTCCGGCACCTCGAAGATGCGTTTTGTCTCCCCGACCTCGATTATCTCTCCGAGCAAGAAGAAGGCAGTGCAGTCTGAGATCCTGGCTGCTTGCTGCATATTATGGGTTACTATCACCTGGGTATAGTCGTCCTTTAAGGTCTCCATAAGGCTCTCGATCTTGCCCGTGGAGATGGGGTCCAGTGCACTGCAAGGTTCATCAAATAAAATAACATCAGGCCGCATGGCCAGGGTCCTGGCGATGCATAGCCTTTGCTGCTGCCCACCTGATAAGCCCAAAGCCGGCTGGTCCAGCCTCTCGCTGACCTCTTCCCAGAGTGCTGACTCCTTCAGGCTGCGCACCACGATTTTGTCGACATTTTTTTGTCCGTGAATTCTGGGGCCATAGGCGATGTTGTCGTAGATTGACATAGGAAAAGGATTTGGCTTCTGAAATACCATACCGATTCTCTTGCGAAGTTCCACGACATCAACGTCTTTTCCATAAATATCGACGTCATCATAAAGAACCTGGCCCTCAATTCGAATTTTGGCCACGAGATCGTTCATCCGATTTAGGCAGCGAATAAATGTGGACTTGCCGCAGCCGGATGGCCCGATGAGAGCGGTAATTCTTTTCTCAGGAATTTTCAGGGAGATGTCCTTTAGGGCTTGCTTTTCTCCGTACCAAAGGTTCAAATTAGTAGAGATGATCTTTGACGTCACCGCATATCCCTTTTAGTGTTATTGCCGATTCGTTATCGCTCTGCTGCCCGGTTGTTACGCCGATTGGAAAATTCAATCCGCAGATATCCTGGCTCTGATCGAGTGACAACTATATAGATCTTCCTATATAGACTATACATATGGCAGGTTGCATACAAATGCGAGCGGTAATGAAGCGAAGTTTTATATAGAACTACAAACTGGTAGTAAGAAAAAGTCGGGGAGGACTAAGGTTTGGCAGGTTTGAGCGGCGTACCGATAATTATACTGAAAGAAGGAAGCAAAAGAGATACAGGGAAGGATGCTCAGCGCAGGAACATCTTAGCAGCAAAGGCGGTTGCTGAAGCTGTCCGGACCACCCTTGGACCAAAGGGAATGGACAAGATGCTCGTCGATGGCAGCGGAGATGCCACTATAACCAATGACGGCGCAACCATCCTCCGAGAGATGGACATCGAGAACCCTGTGGCCAAGATGATCGTCGAGGTGGCCAAGGCTCAGGACGACGAGATTGGAGACGGCACCACCACTGCGGTAATAATCGCCGGCAAGCTTCTGGAAAAGGCCGAAGCGCTCCTTGATCAGGATGTTCATCCCACAGTCATAGTGCGAGGATATAAGCAAGCTCAGTCCAAGGCGCAGAGTGTTCTCCAGGAGATGGCTATAGACGCCTCCGGAGACCAGAAAATGCTTCTCAAGATTGCCCAGACCGCCATGCGAGGAAAGGGCATTGAGATCGCCATGGACACGCTGGCTCGTATCTCCGTGGATGCAGCGATGGCTGTCGTCGGGTCTGAGGGAAAGGACATTGAGGAAAATGTCAAGACGGTTCGAATCCCCGGTGGCAGAATCGAGGACTCCGTCATAAACTACGGCATTGTTGTGGAGAAGGAGAGAACAACATCCCAGATGCCGAAACGTGTTGTCAAGGCCAAGATTTTGCTGCTGGAAGGCACCCTGGAGCTGAAGAAGCTGGACACCGATGCCAAGATCACCATAACCGAAGCCAAGGATCTCAATTCGTTCAAAGAGGGCGAAGAGCAGGTCATCAAAGCTCAGGTCGATGCCATTAATGCCGCCGGGGCAAATGTGGTCTTCTGCGAGAAGGGTATTGGCGTTTCTGCCCAAAACTACCTGGCGAATCTCGGAATCCTGGCTGCTCGCCGGGTCAAGAAAGAGGACATGAAGATGCTGGCCCTGGCTACAGGCGCAAGACAGGTGGGAGATGTAATGCTGGTCACACCACAGGATCTGGGATCGGCAGCCCTCGTGGAAGAGCGCAAGGTCGGCAAAGATAAGCATATGATCTTCGTGGAAGGCTGTGAGAAGGCCAAAGCGGTCTCCATCATTCTGCACGGGGTCTCGGATCAGTTCCTGGAGGAGATGGAACGCGCATTGGATGATGCCCTCAATGTTGTCCTGGATGTCATTCGTTCCGGAAAGATCGTGCCCGGAGGCGGCGCTCCTGAGATCCTGGTAGCAGAGAGGCTCAGACAGTATGCATCCACCCTGGAAGGGCGGGAGCAATTGGCCATTCGGGCCTTTGCAGATGCTGTCGAATCCATTCCATTGACACTGGCCGAGAACTCAGGTTTCGATCCGGTGGATTGTCTGGCAGCTCTTCGAGCCAAGCATGGACAGGGCATGAAGAACTACGGATTGGATATCTTAACGGGCGAGCCCGCAGATATGCTGGCACAGGGCGTCGTGGAGCCATTGAAGGTAAAGACCCAGGCCATCAAATCCGCAACCGAGGCTGCAACCATGGTTTTGCGAGTGGACGATGTCATAGCTGCCAAGAGGGAAGAGATGACTCCAAAGCCAGGGCAAAGCCCGCATGACTACACCATGCAATAGATGCCGATGCCTCACTACTAAAGAACCAGGGGTTACCGGCTGACGGAGCCGGTACGAATCCTCCCTGTGATTTCTAGAACGACTAACTTCGGGTGCAAAGATCGATGGCAGAAGATAAGGATATGAGTCCAGAAGAGAAAGAAGATCAGTGTAATTCAGAAGCAAAAATCGAGGAGCTTGAATTGCAGCTTTGCCAAGCCCGGAGCCTGTCAGAAGAGCGCCTCGATCTGCTAATGCATTGCCGGGCGGACCTGGATAATGTAGTGAGGAGATCGGCCCGCGAAAAGGAAGAAAATGTGAAATACGCATCAGAGAAGCTTATCTCTAAGTTGCTTCCTGTGCTTGACAGCCTCGACCAGGCGGCAAAGCACGATGAGGGCACGAAGGTACTCTATGCACAGCTACTCGGCATACTGTCGGCCGAGGGGCTCACTGCCATTGATGTAGTCGGCAAAAAGTTCGATCCATATCAGCATGAGGCCCTCATTCAGGTAGAGACGGGGGAACTGGAGGAAGGCACCGTGGCAGAAGAGATACAAAAAGGTTACCTTTTCAACTCCCGGGTCATTCGCTTCTCGAAGGTTGCTGTGGCGAAACCATTGAATGCAGCGAAGATATGATCGCGGCAAAATGATGATAAGTTTAAATATTTACAAAGTCGTGACATCATTTAATTTCAGGAGATGAAATCTTGTCAAAAATCATTGGTATTGATCTTGGAACCAGCAACTCGGCTGCTGCAGTTCTAATAGGTGGCCGGCCCACCATAATTCCCAGTGCAGAAGGGACAAGCATCGGCGGCAAGGCCTTTCCATCCTATGTCGCATTCACCAAAGAAGGCCAGGTTCTGGTAGGCGAGCCTGCTAAGAGGCAGTCAGTCACCAATCCAGAAGGCACCGTTCAGGGAATCAAGCGCAAGATGGGCACGGATTATAAGGTCAAGGTCTACGGAAAAGAGTACAGCCCGGAAGACGTATCCGCCCAGATATTGCGCAAGATCAAGACGGATGCTGAGACTTATTTGGCTGACACCGTGGACAAAGCAGTAATTACAGTCCCTGCCTACTTCAATGACAACCAGAGGCAAGCAACGAAGGACGCGGGCACAATCGCGGGCCTGGAGGTCGTTCGCATCATCAACGAGCCAACAGCCGCAGCTCTTGCTTTTGGCCTGGATAAGGTCGGCGAGCATAAAATAATGGTCTTCGATTTGGGCGGAGGCACATTAGATGTCACCATCATGGATATAGGTGAGGGAGTCTTCGAGGTCAGGTCCACATCCGGTGATACCCAACTGGGCGGCAGGGATATGGACGAGCGGCTGACGAACCACGTCCTGGATAGATTCAAGCAGGAGTCTGGCGTCGACCTGCGCGGCGACTCCATGGCCATGCAGCGTCTGCGGGAAGCCGTCGAAGTAGTCAAGATAGAACTTTCCAGCGTCCTGCAGACCAACCTCAACCTTCCTTATATCACAGCTGACGCCAGCGGCCCCAAGCATCTGAGCATGACACTTACCCGCTCTAAGCTCGAGGAGCTAATCCAAGATGTGATGGAGCGATGCCGCGGCCCCATGGGCCAGGCACTGAAGGACTCAAAACTGGAAAAGGCCGACATCGGCAAGATCATCCTGGTAGGTGGACCAACCAGAATGCCGATCGTACAGGAGTTCGTGAAGAGCTTCATGGGCAAGGAGATTGAGCGAGGTGTGGATCCCATGGAATGCGTTGCAATGGGCGCAGCCATTCAGGCGGGCGTTCTGGGCGGAGAAGTTAAGGATCTGCTGCTCTTAGATGTCACACCCCTCTCACTCGGCATTGAAACCCTGGGAGCCGTTACTACCAAGCTGATCGAGAGGAATACCACCATTCCCACTCGCAATAGTCAGGTGTTTACCACGGCCGCCGACAACCAGACCAGCGTTGAAGTAAATGTACTGCAGGGCGAACGGCCCTTGGCCAAGGATAACGTATCCCTGGGAAGATTCACTCTGGTAGGCATTCCGCCGGCACCTCGGGGCATTCCTCAGGTAGAGGTCACCTTTGATATCGACGCAAACGGAATTATTCATGTCTCCGCCAAAGACCTGGCCACCAAGAAGGAGCAGCGAATAACCATCACCGCACCTCACAAGCTGAGCCGGGACGAAATCGACTCCAAGATCAAAGATGCTGAGCGGTTTGCGGCCGACGATCTCAAGAGAAAGGAAGAGATAGAGGTCAAAAACGCTGCCGACTCTCTGCTCTACGCTTCTGAGAAGATGCTAAAAGAGGCAGGCGATGTGGCGACGGCTGAACAGAAGGAAAAGATCGAGAAGGCTATTGCAGACCTGAAGAACGCCCAAACCGGAGGCGATATCTCAGAGATAAAGGCCAAGACTGAAAGCCTGCAAACCTCGATCTACGAGCTATCTACAGCTATGTACCAGAAGGCTGCACAGGAGCAACAGGCCCAGCAGAGCCAGAGCGCAGGGCCGGAGCAGGGCAAAGAGCCTGGATCGTCGGATCAGACCGTGGATGCGGACTACGAGGTAGTAAACGATAAGAAGTAAGGCTGAGCCTGAATATGGGCCAGAAGGAACTGAATAAACCATGCCGGAGAAGAAGGACTACTACGAAGTGCTTGGGGTAGCCAAAGAGGCGAACGAGAAGGAAATCAAGACCGCCTACCGCAAGCTCGCCATGTTGCATCACCCCGACAAATCGGACGCACCCGAAGCCGAAGAGAAGTTCAAGGAACTCTCCGAGGCTTATGCGGTCTTATCCGATCCGGATAAGCGCCAAAAGTACGACCAGTTCGGCCATGCAGGAATCAATAGCCAGTACTCGCAAGAGGATCTCTTCCGAGGAGTGAACTTCGAGGATCTGCTCCGGGGCTTTGGAGGCGGGGGCGGCGGGGACAGCATCTTCGATATGTTCTTCGGAGGCGGTGGGCGTCGCGGCCCGGCCAGAGGACGCGATCTGCGCTATGATGTCAACCTAACTCTGGAGCAGGCAGCCAATGGTCTGGAGACGAACATCGATGTTCCGCGAACGGAAAGCTGCCCGAACTGCCACGGGAGCGGTGCCAAGCCCGGCACCAAACCCGTCACCTGCAGCAATTGCAGGGGATCGGGTCAGGTTACCCGGGCCCAGAATACTCCCTTCGGCCAGATGGTCACCTCCACAGCATGCAGTAAGTGCGGCGGAAGAGGACAGACCATCACCAGCCCATGCGGTGAATGCAGCGGCGCGGGAAGAGTGCACAAAAACCGCAAGATCAATATCAAGATCCCACCGGGCGTGGAGGACGGACAGCATCTCAAGCTGCGCGGCCAGGGTGATGCGGCCGGCCCTAAGGGGGAAAGTGGCGACCTTTATGTTGTAATCAATATCCAGCCACATCCGCGATTCCAGCGCATGGACAGCGATCTGATCATGGAGATGCCCATCAGCTTCACCCAGGCAACATTAGGGTCAGATGTAGAGGTCCCGACACTGAACGGCCGGGCCAAGATAAAAGTACCGGCAGGAACACAGACCGGAACCGTCTTTCGATTAAGGGGAAAAGGCATGCCCAGGCTGCAGGGTATGGGTGCGGGGGATCTGCATGTGAAGGTCAAGATCAAAACACCGGCATCGCTTACATCGCGGCAAAAGCAGCTCCTTGAGGATCTGGCTATCGAGTTTGGCGAGAAGAAGCGCCCGCAAAACGAAAAAGAGAAGAGCATCCTCAACAAGATCGTGGATGAAGTAAAGGGCGCAGTTCAGTAACTGCCTTTCCATCTTTTTCCGAGGTCTTCTCTTGATTCGTGATCTATTCTTGAGTGCAGTCTGTTTGGTTGCAATCCGGATTTATCTCGCTCCATAGATCCGGTGCGGTCCTTCACTATCGTGGACCACACAGACCCCGCTTTCGCTGGATTTGCCCCGTTCAAAGTCCTCAAATTTTTCCGTTAAAGCAATGGCCTCCGTAAGTTCGAGGACGGAGCGGCAACGGACTCGCTCCGCCAGCTCCTTTGCCTCTGCCGGCTCGATAACGCTCCCAATGCCGCAGCACAGGGAATATTGCAGGACTCCTTCATCCAGATAGAAGGGATATGTGCTGCAGAGACCAGGCCGGGACGGGTAAATACCGCATCGTCCATCTTCATAGAACCGGCAGGATGCGCCCTCTTTTTTCAGCCGCCACTCCAGTGTGTGAAAGCAGCCATCCTTATCCCACTCGCCCGCGTCCGGAGGCCGGACAACCTCCAGCCATCCGAGGCCTGTGGCCGCCTGAATGTTTCTTACCTCTACGGGAAAGACGACTACGCTATTATCTTCGCCAGAGCAGCATTCGCCACAGCCCAGGCACTTAAAACCGATATCGAGAATCTGGGTGGCCAATGCATCCACGGAAAGACTCTTCACCATCTCCAGAGCCGCATGCAGGTCTGCTATCTGCAAATCCTTTTGGCACATATTCCCGGCGACCATTCTCTAAGCGATCATCGCTTGCATATATTGATGAAGTTGTCCAGGAGCTCGGCCCCAAGTTCGGTGTGCATGACCTCTGGATGCCACTGCACTCCGTACAGTGGTCTATTCAAGTGCTTCATAGACTCGATCTTGCAGACTTTGGATGAGGCCAAAATCTCAAAATCGGGCGGGAGCTCCACTACCTGATCCATGTGCGATGCCCAGGTTTTGAAAGTAGGCGGAAATCCCTTCAGGATATCGTTCTCCTTGATGACTTCCACATCCACCTCTGCATAGCCGCCGATATTGCCGGGCTCAACTTTTCCTCCGAAGGTCGTACCCATCAGCTGCATACCCAGACATATTCCGAGGATAGGGATATCCAAATCCCGCAGGTAATCGCCGCAGCGTCCGGCTCGCTCCAATGCAGGCCCTCCGCCAAGGATCAAGCCGTCCGCAACGATTTCGTCCGGAGGCGTCTGGTTGGAGATAAGATCAGTCTCCACCTTCTCCCTGATGCTGCGCCGAATTAGGTGATTGAACTGTCCATAGTTGTTGACAACGAGTATTCGCATTGAAACACCAATGGATAGCATTATAATGATATATTTTTTGGCGTCGAGGAATGGCTCTTGAGGTAAGAATACGACATATAATATACTAACACATTTATAATATAGTGATATGTGACAATGTGCTACGATGATAATACTGAGAATATTAGGAATATTTATCGGCAGGTTGGGGCACAAATTTATAGGAAGAAGACTAAAGTTACTGTGATGTATGCTTTCGAAAGAGTACTGGTAGGAGAAGCGCTGGTGGGAGTTGGACCCGAAGTCGCGCATATAGATCTGGTAATCGGACCCAGAGGCAGCACTGTGGAACAGGCATTTGTTAATGCTCTGGCATCGCCAACGGTAGGACATACACCCTTATTGGCAGTTCTTGCGCCCAATTTACCTGCGAAGCCACACACTTTAATGGTGAATAAGGTTACCATCAAAGGTGCCGGGCAGGCTCTACTTATATTCGGCCCAGCCCAGGCAGCAGTGGCAAAAGCGGTGATGGACTGTGTAGGCACAGGGACCTTGCCAGAAGAGCTTGCCGAAGATCTATTCATAATAGTATCAGTATTCATAGAATGGGATGCAAAAGACAAGAAGAAGGTTTACGAATATAACTATCAGGCTACAAAGCTTGCCATCGAACGCGCGGTTGCCAAAGAGCCGAAGCCTATCGAGATACTGGCCAAAAAAGATTCTGCGAAGCATCCTTTCGCCTGAAGACATGGCCTCCTTTGGTCTTCATGCAATCTTCATACAAGATTCACAGAGGAATCACATGAGATTGCAAGACGGCCATTGGATTTAATAAGCCTTCAATGTGAAAAATAGATTCATAATCGTATAGAACGGTCTTTTGGTCGTGAAAAATATTCGCATCGAGTGGGTTAGAAGAAGTGGAGAGTGAGGATATGCATAAAAAAGATAAGAAGAGCGAAATTGAAGCAAAATTCAAGCGATTTCTAAAAACGAGTTACATGAACGTATTTCTCGTCTTTGCAATGGTTCTGATTGCGGGAGTGCTTTTCAACGCACCGGCCAACGCACAAGACCAGCCACAGGGATTTCCTGGTGAGCTCGGTCTCCCCTCACAGGACAATTCCGTGGCAGGGCAAAGCCTCAACCAGGCGCCCAATATTAGCAGCCTTGAGTCCGACAAGCCCGGACCACAGGATGCCGGCAGCTCGATTAAATGGACAGCTATTGCAGTAGATCCAGAGAATGACCCCATATCCTATATGTTCAGGCTAAAAGGGCCATCCACTGGAGACGTATGGTTGTCTGTGACTCAATGGACCGAGGATAATACCTGGAAATGGAATACCGCTTCTGGAGACACAGGAAAATACCAGATAAGCGTATGGGTCCGGGACCCAGGCCATGCAAGCCCGGAATTCAACCCGGTTGAGAAGATTGCAAACTACGAGTTAACTCAGCCACAGGCACCCGCAGGCGTCGCGCCGATAGCGCCGGTGACGAATGCTGAGCCAAACCTCCCGCCGGCAAACGTGCCCATCCAGCAGGCCATACAGGTTCCCGAACCGACTGCACCACCCGTTGAAACGATAGCCGTAAATCAGCCACCAACTATGGATGGCTTGACACCCTCTCCAGCCAGCCCGCAGGTGGCAGGAGCCTCTGTAACATTTGCCGCAACCGCATCAGACACAGAGAGCGATCCGTTGCAGTATATGTTCCTCCTGGACAACCAGCCGAAGACCAGCTGGACGGATAATCCCGCTTGGACATGGACTACAGCCGCAACGGACATCGGATCGCACAGCATCGAGGTGCGAGCAAAGGACAGTAAGCATAACCCGGATGGTGACAGCTCCAAGGCGATCGATTTCGTCATTAGCGCGCCGCCAAACAATCCTCCTGCTGTAACCAATCTGGCAACAGATCTCGCCAGCCCGCAGGTGGCAGGAGCTGCAGTAACCTTTACCGCAACCGCATCGGATTCAGAGAGCGATCCGTTGCAGTATATGTTCCTCCTGGACGGCCAACCAAAGACCAGCTGGACGGATAATCCCGCTTGGATATGGACTACAGCCGCAACGGATATCGGATCTCATAGCATCGAGGTGCGTACAAAGGACAGTAAACACAACCCGGATGGTGACAGCTCCAAGGCGATCGATTTCGTCATCAGCGCACCGCCAAACAATCCTCCTGCAGTAACCAATCTGGCATCCAACTCCGCCAGCCCGAAAGTAGCGGGAGCGGCAGTTTCTTTTACGGCAGTGGCCTCTGACACCGAGAACGATCCATTGCAGTACATGTTCGTCCTGGACGGCAAGCCAATGACCGACTGGACGGATAACCCAAGCTGGACATGGACTACAGCCGCAACGGACATCGGATCTCACAGCATCGAGGTGCGAGCAAAGGACAGTAAACACAACCCGGATGGAGACGGCTCCAAGGCGATCGATTTCGTCATTAGCGCGCCGCCAAACAACCCGCCAGCGATAACCAATCTGGCAACAGATCTCGCCAGCCCGCAGGTGGCAGGAGCCGCAGTAACATTTACCGCAACCGCATCTGATTCAGAGAGCGATCCGCTGCAGTACATGTTCCTCCTGGACGGCCAACCAAAGACCATCTGGGCAGATAATCCCGCTTGGACATGGACTACAGCCGCAACGGACATTGGATCGCACAGCATCGAGGTGCGAGCAAAGGACAGTAAACACAACCCGGATGGAGACAGCTCCAAGGCGATCGATTTCGTCATTAGCGCGCCGCCAAACAATCCTCCTGCAGTAACCAATCTGGCAACAGATCCGGCCAGCCCGCAGGTGGCAGGAGCAGCAGTAACATTTACCGTAACAGCATCTGACACAGAGAGCGATCCGTTGCAGTACATGTTCCTCCTGGACGGCCAACCAAAGACCAGCTGGGCAGATAATCCCGCTTGGACATGGACTACAGCCGCAACGGATATCGGATCGCACAGCATCGAGGTGCGAGCAAAGGACAGTAAGCATAACCCGGATGGAGATAGCTCCAAGGCGATCGATTTCGTCATTAGCGCGCCGCCAAACAATCCTCCTGCAGTAACCAATCTGGCAACAGATCCGGCCAGCCCGCAGCTTCTGGGAACTACAGTTACCTGGACCGCGGAGGCCAAGGATCCTGAATCCGATCCGATCTCTTACCGGTTCCTTGTTAACGATACGCTAAGCTCGGATTGGCAGCCCCAGAATCAATTTGCCTGGACGGCAACAGTGCCCGGCACCAGCCAGATTACAGTGCAGGCAAAAGACAGCCGGCATGACGGGCCGGAGGGAGTGAATGGCAACATGAGCGCTGAGTTCACCATAAATGCTCCCGCACCAATAGTAGCTCCAGTTAAGGCTGAGATTGTGCCGGTAGTTGTTGCTCCGGTCAAGCTCAACGAATCGCCAAGCATAACGGGCCTGGAAGCAGATAAAAAGAGCCCGCAGCTTCTGGGAACTACAGTTGCCTGGACCGCATCGGCCAAGGATCCTGAATCCGATCCGATCTCTTACCGGTTCCTTGTTAACGATACGCCAAACTCGGAATGGCAAACCAATGATCAATTTGCCTGGACGGCAACGGTGCCCGGCACCAGCCAGATTACAGTGCAGGCAAAAGACAGCCAGCATGAAGGACCAGAGGGTGTGAACGGCAACAAGAGTGCCAACTTCATCATAACCGCCCCCGTACCGGAAGTAGTGCCAGCGAAGATTGAGATCAAGCCTGAAGTTGTTGCTCCGGTCAAGCTCAATGAATCGCCAGGCATAACGGGCCTGGAAGCAGATAAAAAGAGCCCGCAGCTTCTGGGAACTACAGTTGCCTGGACCGCATCGGCCAAGGATCCTGAATCCGATCCGATCTCTTACCGGTTCCTTGTTAACGATACGCCAAACTCGGAATGGCAAGCCAATGATCAATTTGCCTGGACGGCAACGGTGCCCGGCACCAGCCAGATTACAGTGCAGGCAAAAGACAGCCAGCATGCAGGACCAGAGGGTGTGAACGGCAACAAGAGTGCCGAGTTCACCATAAATGCACCCGCTCCTGAAATAAAGCCGATTGAAGTGGCACCCGCAACAAATGGTACCGCTCCAGCAGAAAACAAGACCGTGCCTGTGGTAATCACCCCGGAGACCGTAACTCCGCCCGCGGCTGAGAACATCACCACCCCAATCGTGCCTAAGAACGTGACCGAACCAACTACTGCAAATGAGACGAAACCCGCGGCACCCGTGGCACCTGTTGTGGTGAACCAGACACCTATCCTGAATTCTCTGACGCCGGATATAGCCAGTCCACAGAAGCCAGGGGAGACCATAACCTGGACTGCCAACGCCACTGATGCGGATATGGATAAGTTGTTCTTCCGGTTCTTCCTCAATGGACCGGCAACAAACGGAGCCTGGCAGTCCGAGACTGATTGGGGCACAGACAACACCTGGACCTGGAAGACATCCGTGGCTGACGCGGGCGAGAATCAGGTCAAAGCCCAGGTGAGAGACGGAAAGCACGCCGCCGTTGACGGCTTTGATAGCGAGCTATCCGGCTACTTCACCCTCAGCGAGCCTGCATTGAACATATCGGGCTCGGCTTATGAAGATAAAAACAGCAACGGCAAGATGGATAGCGGCGAGGCCCTGGTCGGCTGGACAATTCAGCTTGTCAAGCCTGACAACAGCCAGGTCAGCGTCCTGACCAAAGACGACGGATCTTACCGCTTTGAGCAACTCAAAGCCGGGAGCTACACAGTCAGCGAATCCTTGCCGTCCGGATGGACGAGGACAGCACCCAAAGAGGGGTCCTATTCCGTTGATCTGAAAGACAGCGATGCCAAGGGTCTCGACTTCGCCAATAGTAAGCCGACACTCTACACCATATCCGGCATGAAGTTTAACGACCTCAACGGCAACGGTGTCTTTGATGGTGAGCCCGGAATGGAAGGCTGGACCATCCAGCTCTCTGGGAATGCCGTCAATACCACCAAGACCGGCAAAGACGGATCTTACAGATTTGCGGGCTTGGCGCCAGGCAGCTACTCAGTGGCTGAGGTCGAACAATCAGGCTGGACCAGGACCGCACCCAAAGAGGGATCCTATTCCCTGGATCTCAAGGACAGCGATATCGCCGGCAAAGACTTCGGAAACCATGGGTCCTTTTCCATATCCGGTACCAGTTTCGTGGACACCAACGGCAACGGCGTGAAAGACAGCGATGAGACCGGCCAGGCCGGCCGGAGCCTTCAGCTATCCCTGAATGGCAATGTCATCAACGCCACCACAACCGGAAAGGATGGGTCCTATTCCTTCCAGAACCTTGCGCCTGGTACTTACACCATTAGCGAGATTGCCCAGGAAGGATGGGCACAGACAGCACCCCAGGGCCCATACACAGTGGAGCTCAAGGATGCCAGTGTTACCGGCAAGGATTTTGGCAGCCGCGGAAATCTGTCCATCTCCGGCCAGAAGTACTACGATATCAATGGCAACGGTGTTCAGGATGCTGACGAGCCGGGCATTCCCGGCAGCGCTGTGAGCCTGGTCGATAACGGCAAGGTCGTGGCTAATACCACCACCGACGACAATGGACTGTACAGCTTCAAGAATATCCTTCCCGGAACCTACACCATAAACGATCCCGTTCCGGGCGGATTGATCCTGACCACATCATCTTCAATCACCGTGACGGTCACGACGACCGTGGTGGTCCAGGCCAACTTTGGGCTGGTCGGACTTTATTCCATCTCGGGTATGAAGTACAACGACCTGAACGGCAACAAAGCCAGAGACTCCGGCGAGCCGGCGGTGCCCGGTTGGGACATGGTCTTGACAGGAACTACCTGGTTTGGAAGGAATCTTACTGCCCGCACCACAACTACGGCTGCAGATGGAACCTACAAGTTCGATAAGCTCCTGCCCGGCACCTACAAGGTCAGCGAGACCTCGAGGACCGGCTGGACCCAGATGGCTCCGCCGGCCGGAAGTTACAGCATAACCTTCACCTTCGGAGGGCCAAAAGAATCGAAGAATAACGACTTTGGAAATAGGGTGGAAGCACAAACCATCTCGGGAGTAAAGTATAACGACCTGAATGGAAACAGCGCCAGAGATCCGGGTGAACTGGGCATGAACGGCTGGACCATCAACCTGGAGCAGCCCGCTGGGACCGTCATACAGACCAAGACCACGGCTGCAGACGGCTCGTACAGCTTCACAGGTCTCGCTCCTGGAACCTATGTGATCAGCGAGGTCCAACAAACCGGCTGGACACAGAAGGCACCAGCGGGAGGCAGGTATACAGTTACGCTGGATGCAACCACGACCAGTGCCGCGGGAAAGGACTTCGGCAACTTCAACAACAATTTCCCGCCCAAGGATCCGACTTTGAGCCCCGATAAGATAAGCCCGCGAAAGGCAGGGACATTCATAGTATGGACGGCAGGGGCCACTGATCCGGATGGAGACGCACTGAAGTTCAGGTTCTTTGTGAGAGGACCCGGGCCAAACCAGGATACCGGCTACTCCGGAAACAACGTCTGGACCTGGGACACCGCCGGCAAGGCGGCGGGAACATACCAGATTGAGGTCTGGATAAGAGACGGCAAGCACGCCGGAGTGAACAGCTTCGACGTCAAGAAGACCGTTTCCTTCTCCCTGACCAGTGCCAACCTGCCACCGAGAGTACAGGTGCTCTTCGCAGACCGGCCGGCACCGGAGTTTGCAGGAAGCTGGATTCGGTGGACAGCAATAGGCTCCGATCCAGAGGGCGATCCTCTGCAGTACAAGTTCTATCTGCGCGGGCCTTCTACGAGCGGATTTTGGATGGACCAGACCGGCTGGGGCAAGAACAACCGCTGGATCTGGAGAACCAATCCGACGGATGTGGGCTACAGCCAGGTGCTAGTGGCTGTTCGGGACGGCAAGCACGCCGGGCCGGGAGGCTCGGACGACTATGATGTTGCAAATTACTTCATCATCAACCTGAACCAGCCGCCGGTTATCACGGGCTTTGGCACAAGTTTAGGAAATGCGCAGCCTGTGGGGGCCACTATCAGGTGGTCAGCTACCGCCTTTGACCCCGAGGGAAATCCAGTGTTCTACAGGTACTGGCTGAAAGGACCCTCGACAGAAGGATTCTGGAGGCTGGTGCGAGACTGGTCAACTGATCCAACATGGGTCTGGCCCACAACATTTGCAGATGCCGGCACAAGCGAGATTCAGTTGCAGGTGAGGGATGGCCTCCATGCCAGCCCCGCCGGATGGGACGACGATGCTGGAGCCCTGTTCACAGTGCAGCGGCCAAACCTGCCGCCCACTTTGATCTCTCTCGGGTCGGACAAGCCCAGCTCGCAGACTGCTGGAGCGCCAATAAGGTGGATAGCAAAGGCAGCAGATCCAGATGGAGGAGATCGATTGCTCTACAGATTCTGGCTGAAGGGCCCCTCCACAGGCAACACCTGGAAGATAGTGCAGGACTGGTCGACCAAGAACCAGTGGATCTGGTCCAGTCGCCCCAACGATGGTGGTGCCTACTCCGTCTATGTCTTCGTCAGGGACGGTCTGCATAACGCTGCAACCGGATATGACAGCGCCTTAGGAGCACCATATGTCCTGGTCTCCAATCAACCACCCAGGCTAACGGCCCTCGCTTCCGACCGGCCCACCCCAACGGGTGCCGGCGGGGTAGTGAGATGGAAGGCTACGGCCACTGATGTAAATAGAGACCCGATATTCTACCGGTTCTGGCTGAAAGGCCCCTCCACTGGCAACGCCTGGATGATAGTGCAGGACTGGTCGATCAATAACCAGTGGACCTGGTTGAATGCTCCAACTGATGCAGGCAACTACAAGATCTTTGTCTACGTCAGAGACGGAAAGCATGCTCCGCTAACTGGTTACGATAGCGCGGTCGGCCAGGACTACACCCTGGTCAGCTTGATTAGCAAGAAGGTGGCCACATTGGGAAGGGTCAGGTGATTGAGCTTTATATGGGAACGGCTCAACGAATCATCCGTTAGAATAGTATCGCTTTGAGATGAGCAAGAGTTATGCCCATCTCAGCTCTCTTTTTAATTTTCCAAATAATTTTATATTGGATGGCTCAGGGTTAGCTATTATTGCCGCCTGATTTTCGATCGTCGAATGCTCTGCAAATTGCAGTATGGACCTCAAGTACCTGCATTCGAGATCTATTCATTTTACGATGAAGGTTGCATGACATGTAAATTCTAAATAGTGGCAAATGGCCTCTACATTCTCCATGTTACCGATTTTCTTTAATATCATCTTTTCGTACGTGTTTAGCTGGCTAGCTTCGCCGTTAGCATTTGGAGACAGTTTAGTCCATTCTGCCCCCATGTTGCCAGTGTCGTCATGATGCGCTCATGAATCGAGGTTCCTTTCTCATTGCGTAGCGTGC
>Ga0209083_1001759_pt1 | contig 23186 bp, 16 predicted proteins | sample AM7aDNAmetaG_FD_184132 | JGI IMG/M metagenome (GOLD analysis project Ga0209083, IMG submission 184132) | Freshwater microbial communities from Finland to study Microbial Dark Matter (Phase II) - AM7a DNA metaG (SPAdes) (version 3) | ecosystem: Environmental > Aquatic > Freshwater > Lake ...
GCCATTACAACCCCTTTCATCTCAATGCCCAGCAATCTGTTACGACTCACAGCCCACTCATTTTTACCCACTCCAAACCACGAAGAGCCCGAAAAAGGATCGTTGATTTGCCTTGCTGCTTTTGGCAGTCTCGCCAACCTCGGCAAGCGGTTATTTGAACACTATTGCATCAGAGTATTTATCAAACCCGAAAACCAACCGAAGATACAAATACGTTTTTCCGGAGCTGACACTTCCTAACAGAGTAAGGATGCATCCGGCGATATCCCCCCCCTGCTGGAGTTGCAGGAAATCAACTCCATCCCGAAAGCCGTTGATGATTTTTTTTCGGCTTTTTCAGGAGATCTCTGTTTTCTCATTCCTAAGCATCCAATAGCAACTTGGAACATGCTCAAAACCCTTTTTGCCGAGGCGGTGCTCTTCGCCTCTGTTTTTTTTTGAGTAGCTTGCCAATTAGCGAAACATGTGTTATTTTTCCTTGAGCAATCCTCATTAATTAATGGATTAATAAAGCGAATTGGAAGTTGAGGATATGTCTTTACGAATAAGAATTTCAAAAAGGGACCTTTAATGATCGCACGCCATCCAGGTCTGAAATTGATCGCTACGTTTGTCGCGGCAGTATTCTTCATGACGAGCCTCGGCATAATGCCTGAGACCTTTGCCGCTACCGGAGCGGGAGCTCCTGAGCTGCCCTTTCTTTCAGGCAAATCACTTGATATCCCCGCAGAATTCGGGCAGGTGACGGATACGGTCATCGGAAGTCCGTCTTTACCGACTTTTATACATATTCAGTCCGCGCACGGGAATTACGGAGCGGAAAAGAATATCGAGAATATCCTAGGCTCGATCGCGAAAAACTCTTCTGTGAGCCTGATGCTTCTTGAAGGCGCGGCATCAAAACTCCAGCCCGAGCTTTTACGGATCTTCCCCAAACATCCCGATTTTAACCGAAAAATCACGGATAAACTCATGCAGGAAGGGTATATTACAGGGCCTGAGAATTTCCTGATCAATCAAAAACCAAAGGGGACAGGCCGTCACCTAATGTCATCCTCCTTTGCGGGCTTTGGCATCGAGGATCTCGCCGCCTATAAGAAAGACCGCGAGGCGTTTATCAACGTCGTGGAGAATGAAAAAACCGCGGAGAAGTTCCTGGGCTCTTTGCGGGCCACGATCGATAAGCGGTTTTCCTCGAAACTCAATAAAGATCTCCTGAACCTCGTCCGCCAGGAAGAGGCGTTTGGTTCAGGAACCGTTTCCTTTGAGGGCTGGCTGAAAGTCCTTGGAGAAGCAAGCAGGAAGCATCTGAAGCTCGATCTCTCGGACGCCTTTTATCAGGACCAGTATCCGTTCCTCATCCGATATTACCGCCTGCAGACGATCGGTTCGAAGATCAATCGCGAGAAGGCGATGACGGAATTCCAGCCCTTCATCAAAGAGCTTGAGGAACGGAAGATCTCCAAAGAGATCGTAGAACTTTTCCGGAAAGAAGCGGGCATGTCATCCCCGGGCGCATTAACCAGCCCCGAAGAAAGAGCGGGTCCGGTTTTGGATTCCCGCTTTCGCGGGAATGACCCAAAAGCAATAAAGGGCTACTCACCGCTCCGTCACGCTTTTGATGAGGCGTTTGAGAAGCTTCCCAAAGATTTCTCAATGAAATCGTGGCCGGACTGGACCTTGTACGCGCAGCACTTGATCCTGATGCAGGAGATGGAAGGGAAGGGGCTTCATGAAGAGACCGTCCTTTTGAAAGACAAGATCGAGACCACTCTGGCTAAGACGGATGATGAGAAGGAGTATCTTGCCGCGGTGAGGCAGCTTTATTTGTTAAGGAGACTATTCTCACTCGAATTGACGAGAAGTGAGTATGAAGAGCTTCTCACCCTGTCACAAAGTCGCCAAGCCGCAAAGTCACAACGTGGCGGCATGGAGACATTGTATCCTGGTGACCTGCCGGTGTTTCAGGCCGCCATGACTTTTTATGCCACGGCGGTGGTCCGCGAAAACATCATGTTCGTTAACGCGCTCAAACGCATGAAAGAACAAAAACAGGACCGCGCCGTGATCGTGACCGGCGGATTCCACACGGACGGCTTGAAGGAACTCGCGAAGTCCAAAGGCTGTTCTTATTTGCAGATCACCCCGCGCATCAATGAGATCACCAAGCGCGATCATGAGATCTATCTGAAGTCGATCCTCGGAACCCGCGACGAAAAGGGAGCAGACCGTCAAATATTGCCCAGCCCCTTTACTCGCGATGCCTCCGTATCGCAAATGAACCGGTTGCTGGTCCTTGCCGGCAACGATCTTAGGACCGTCACCGGAAACACCTATGCCGCGCGATCGAGTGACGCGATCTATCGCACAGTTGATTTTGGAATCCACAGCGAGCCCGTCGTCAACCAACCGCAGCTTGCATACGCGCTCGCCCACAGTTTCCTCGTTACCGGCAATGGCGCGATCACGCCATCAGCTACGAGAACCGCTTCCGGAGCATTGGCTGCAAAAAAAATAACCGGACCGACTGTCACGGCAGCCCGCTCCGAGACGAGGATGAGTACAGATGAGACGGCGGTCCATGAAAGAACGAAGGAGGCTCTGGCTTTGAGTTCCAGAATTAACGGACTAGCGACAAAAATTGACCAGCTTAAAACTCAGATCGCGGACCTGAGAAAGACTTCGGGGAACAATACGAAGCAGTTGCGGGCGCTTCAGGAAACTCTAGACAAGCTGAAGGGTGAACGCGAGCAATTGCTACCGCTTTTGTCTGTAGCGCTCGCGCGGGAAGAAAATGCCGTAGGCAACAGGCTGACTCCCGGGTTGAGACTTGCTGACGGGGAAGGCCTGCCGTCTGTGTCGCCAAAGCTCACAAGTGATGCCGGGCGCTCCGAAGCGAGAAATATAGAGCCGGAGACTTACAACCTTTCTTATTTTCTCTTGCAGCATGCCGACGAGCTTTCAAGAATGGATAAGGTCTTGCCGGCCGATGCCCTAAGCTCGCTTATTACTTCAGCTCCCGAATCAGTCATCGAAGCGCTTAATAATGTTCTTTTCTCTCAATGGCAGGCGAGCACTCAAGCGACAAAGCCCAATGTGACCCAATGGATTATGGCAACAAATCTTCACTCTGACTATAGGGTTGAAAGGAATTTTAAAACGATCACCCAGCCCAGGGAAGACCTCAATGACGTTTCCGTGACTCACCTCAATCTGCGATTTCCCTACATAGGCCAGAATGAACACGGGTACTACTTTGATTTGCTCCGAATGCCCGCGGAACTTGTTCCGGCGCGATTTAAGATACAATTTCAACCTGTCGCTAAAAGAAACCTCAGATTCTTAGAGCTTCTATCGGAACAGCAGAACAACCCTGAGATATTGTTAGCCGCTTATAGCGAAGCGATGGCTCAGGCCCGGAAAAGAAATCCGCTACGCACGTCATTTGCCGCAAAGAGCAAAGAACACGCGACGCTGATGGCTATGGCTGATTATGCCCTTTCAACTTTAAAACAGCAGGCGGAAACAAAAAAAGATTCGACTGCCGCGGGAGTCAAGCTGCGGCAGACATCTTCTTTTGCGGCGGCAGATACCGGTATCCAGCGAATTGTTCTTGAAGAAGGATTGTCCAGCGTCATGCTTGGAGTTATTACGCCTTTCACGGCGGGTTCTGAAGAGATACTCGCGCGCATTCGAGACGATCAATCACAAATAACCCAGGTGGATCTCGGGAATTATTCCCTCCAGGACGAGGAACTCAAGGCAGTTAAAAGAATACAGCAGATCGCGACTCGATGGAATGAGATGGCTCAATCGTTGAAAGGGAATGTGTTTGCCTTGTCGGTTCTTTCGCTGCGCATGGAAGCTTTGCTTATCCGATGGCAGCGTAAGTATTCCGTTAAATCGAAGTCAGCGCATCATGATGGGAATGTCTCGGCAGGACAATATGATAAACAGAATATTACCGGTGGATTCACTCCTAAAGGACAGGGGATTTCCAGAAAACCCGATCCAGCCAAGCGTGAAACGAATTATAAGCCAGGGGGACATCTAGGAAGAACCTATCCTCCCGACGAACCGGCTAAGAGGAAAGACCGCTCGGAAGTTCGAAACGAGGTGACGGAAGAAGCTTCTTCCGGGAACATGGGATTTTGGGCATATGTCGGAGGCCTCGCATCATTAGCAACGGGGGTGGCCTTTGGTTTTCATTATTTCTTTACTTTCGGTTGGACCGTTTCAATTCTTGCGTGTCTTATCACAGTTGCTGGCGTGCATTTTTTAGTCGGAAGCATTCTTATCTTTTTGGTAGGTTATCTAAGCGCGCCTGTCGATCGATTGCAACATGAAACATGGAAATCGCCTTTGAGTCATCCGATATCGAGAAGTTCCGTTGTTTCTATCGATTTATCGGTTAAGAAGTACCTTGACCAACACGTCAGGAATATGCTCGTTAAAGAGCGTCTTGTAGCATTCTGGGACAAATTAAAAGCAGACGACCGTGTTCCTCTTTTTCAAAAGTCGTCCTTGCGCATGAAATACCGGCAAGCCTTGGATGGTTCGCCAATCCCATTCCTTGCGGGTCTCAAACACAGAAGAAATGGACTTCGCCTTCGCATTCTGTTGGGGTCCTTTTTTTCGGGGATAACCGCTGTCGCGTTTTTTGACAAGACCCTGGCTTTTCCAGCGCTGAGTACAGAGATACTGTTAGCCGTCAGCCTTTACGGCCTAAGCGGCTTGATCAAGAATTATTTTTACTCCCAAAATCCATATGCCATACTGGTAAAAGCTTTCGAGGAGACGGTATCCGGCTCCCGCTCCGAGGCCCGTTCTCAAGAAATCCTCGTGAGTTTCTCCAGCGATCACGGATGGGAAAGCAGGGTTGGTGAACGCACTTTTACGGATAATAGCCTGGATGATTTCGCCGCTAGACTTCAGAGGCTTTTGGGCGGTACTGTGGAAATAGTTGATGAGACACTGGCCCTCTTAAAGATCAAAGTAAAACGCCATGATCGCATTTCAAGGAGACTGACAGGCAACGGAGATACGCTGACCGTCAGCGGGGTAAAGCCCAGGGAATTAAACGAAGCTATCGCCAGAGTGCTGGCCGTGACGGGACCTCGATTTTCGCAATCGCTCTCCTGGAAGGCCAGATTTACAACATTACCGTTCATTCCGTACCTGTCACAGTGGAGCGCCATCAACGATGCGTTATATGAATTTGGAGTTAAACACGGACAGGGTGTTGAGGCGCGCAAATGGGTCAATGCCCTCGTAAACCGGCTGGCAATAAATCCTAACATTCTTTATTTTGAATTAATGGGAACAGACATACCCGGCGTGATCCGAACTCTAGCCCCAGAACGATTGCAGGATGTCCTGGAAGAAGCCGTCATCATGGCTGAACATGACAGAGATCCGGCTTATTTTCTCCAGGATCAAGCCTCCCTCTCCGAAATGGGGACAAGCGAGAGCAATGTTGCCGCAGCGAATGAAATAAAGGCTAAAATTCTATTGGCGAATTCAATTAAAAGGCTGGATTTCGGCGCAGAGCTTACTTGGTACATCTTGTCGCGGCAGGGTTTCGAGCCCACAACAATTGTTCATTATTCTTGGGATGATAATCTTTCTAAAGATACTGAGGAGAAGAGAAAAAAACAAAGCCTGAGGATCGATCGAAAGGATGATGCTCCCAGTACCATTTGTTCTTCCGATTGGGAAATTTTGAGATTATTAGGATTAATTCAGAAAAAGGTTCGCTCCGAAGCAAGGTTCGCTCCAGACCCGGATCATGCCGTGGCCTTTTTGCCCTTAGCTGAGGAATTGTTTCACAAGGGTGTTTCGCGCGATCAGTTGATGACGTTCGTTCTTGCCCCTGCCCTTTTTGTCCCCAGGACTAAAGCTACGGTCATAGAAAGCATACTGTTCCAAGCTAACTTTGACCCTTCGAATCCAGTAGCATTGCAAAAGCTCCTGAACGCTTTTGATGCAATAGCCACGGCCGTTCCCGAAGTCGTTGCTGTGGGAGAATCATCCTCCAAAGGAGTTTATTTGGGCAGCTCACAGTATGAAATGCCCCGGCTCTATGTTTTCGATCATCAGGGGAGGATTAAGATCCCGGCAACAAAATTAGCTGGAAAAGTTAATGCTGCCGCTTGGCTACCTCAGGATGTGAATATTCAATATGGAAATAAAACCATGCTGATTTCCAACAGTCAAAACGGATTTCGTGTGGCGGTGCCCTACGTCAACGACGTCGGTTCTCTTTCACTCGTAAAAAACGCTATCAACTTAGCAACTGCCAGCTCGGGGCGCTCCGAAGCGCGGCAACCTGGAACTCAGGAACAAACGGCATCGATCGATTTATCGGTTAAGACGTACCTTGAGCAACACGTTGGGAATAGGGTCGTTCGCCAACGCCTTGTGGATTTCTGGGACAAATTAAAAAAAGACAACCATGTTCCTCTTTTTGAAAAGTCATCCTTGCATATGAAATACCAACAAGCCTTGGAGGGTGGTTCACCGATCCCATTTCTAGTGGATCTCAAATACAGAAGAGATGGCCTTCGCCTTCGCATTCTATTGGGGTTCGTTTTTTCGGGGATAACCGCTGCAGCATTTTTTCAACCGGCCCAGGATTTTGCCGACTTGAGCACAGGAATACTGTCAGTCATCGGCCTTTACGGCCTCAGCGGCTTGATCAAGAATTATTTTTACTCACAAAATCCATATGCCATCCTGGTAAAAGCTTTCGAGGAAACGGTATCCGGTCCCCGCTCCGAGGCCCGTTCTCAAGAAATCCGCGTGGATTTCTCCAGCGCTGGCTGGGAAATCAACGTTGGTGAACAGAATTTCATGGAACCTCACCTCGATGGTTTCGCCGCGAGGCTTCAGCAGCTTTTGGGCGGCTCTGTGACAATAGCGGACAGGGCGCAGGCCATGTTAAAGATCGAAGTAAAACAGCACCTCAGCCTATTCAGGCGGATCCTGGCAGGAACTAAAGATAGAACCTTAACGATTCAAGTAAGCGCCGTTAAAACCATGCCATTGAATAAAATTATTTCAGCGGTTCTAGCAATCGCGGAATCCTCCTACTCGCAATCGCTCTCCTGGAAAGCTATCTGTCGCACTCACCTGCGTTCCGATTCTCCGTGGATGAGCATCAACCCGGCGCTCTATGATTATGGCTTAAGGTACGGACAGGAATCGAATGCAAGGAGCTGGGTCAATGCTCTCATTAACAGAATGGTGGAAACTAACGATTCTCGTTATTTAAAAGTGATGGAATCTGTCATCCCCTCGGTGATCAGGTCTTTGCCTCCCGATAAGCTGAGAGATGCGCTTGCAGAGGCTGTCCGCAGGATCGGCAAGGGTAACGACCCCTCAGATTATCTCAGAGAACAAACCCAACGCTCCGAAGCGAGAAATGTGACGGTTGAGAATGTGGACGCGTTCTTTAAGGCGCTAAGTGACAGATATCAACAGGATGATTTTAAAGGATTTGGCGTTATAGTCTTTCCGGCCAATGACCAAGTGCTCGGCGCCATCAGTTTGGACGGCAAAGCTCTTGATGATCCGGAATTCTTTGGATTTATCCAGCACAAAGACCATTCGATCGAGTATCTTAACCGCTATGCCGGCAGTTCTGTGAGAGCCGGGCTTTCGGAGTCTAAGCTCGAGGTTTCAGGTGAGGGAGAACCTGTGGTGCTGTATCACGGCCCATTCCCGTGGCTGGCGATCTTGATGAAGAAAGCGGACGGTGGGCTTCGTTTCGTGGATGCCACAGGAAGGTTCAGCTTGAACAGAGAAGATAGGGATTTTAAGCTCGGAAAATTCATTCCACCCGAGCCGTGGTATGCCGATAAAGTCTCTCCGGTGCGTGCCTATGTTGAATTGGCTCAGTTAACTACTCCAGCGTCTGAAGCAGCCCCTTCTCCCTTGGCCGCGGCGCCTATAATACGACTTGTCGGTCTGCCGAACGTTCCGTCAAAAGCGGAAACTATCGCCGGAACTCTGGCTGTTTTAGAAAAACCCCCGGCCGAGGTCATAAGTTCTCCTTTGTCTACACAGCAACCCCGTGACACTAAGCTTAAGCTGAAAGTGAATGCGCAAGTAGCGGCGACTGGGCAACGAGCTCAGAATGCGCCTGCATTGGATGAAGGTAACCTTGGGCCGTCGAAACCAAAATTTAGCCCGTGGAAAAAACTTTTCGGCGGCCGTTCCGAAACCAGGACTGTAATAACGGCCACAAAGGAACAAACTGCACGAATAACTGAAAAATTCGGATTCGGTCAAATGGACGAACCTCAGCTGGCCGTGGAGTCAGTTCAGACAACTCTGGCGAAGGCCATGACACCAGCGCTCGGCATCAAAGTGGGCGGACACTTTGTTCCTCATTTGACGAATCCCGGAGCCTTGCCGTCGGCTTTCCGCTCTGAGGTACGTCTTTCAACCGGAGCGTCCATAAAAAACCGGATAACTCCATCAGAAACTCCGAGCCGCGGCATCCTGGCAACGACGGCCCATGTGACGACGGGAATCCTTCCGGTGCTGTTCACAACGGCGCATCAAGTCTACGTGACTATCGCGCGTCAGTTTTTCCCGAACCGTTTCCGGACAGCTTCGGCCTCCAGAATCGTAAGTGATGTCAGAACGATGCTTAAGATCCAGGACGCCGCGGGTCTTATGGCCGAACTTTATTCTGCCGGTGATGGCGTAACAGCGGGAGATCTCGAAAGCTATGGCGCTCTTCTTACAAATTCCCAGCAACGCGTGGTACTCTTCTGGATCAGTGAGCCGAAACAGCTTGCGTCAAACGAGGCGCTTGCCCGTAAAACCATAAACAGCCTAAATGGGTCGGCGAAACTGGCAGGGATCAACGCCACCGGCCGTTTTCAAATCTATGTAGAGACGGCCACGAAGATGAAGACAGCGATGGACAATGCCGTGAGTCAGAACTACAAAGAAATGGCCGTTGTTACCGATGATATCACGTCAGTCATGGTCCTGGCTGGCGAAGAAGTCCTTCTGAATCAGGTTCGAGCAAAAAACGTACGCGCAGAGTTCATCGCGAGGAAAAATTACAGTCCGAACTCCAAACTTCGCGGGGCGGCTCACCTTGCCACCGCACGTCTTTCCCAGGAGCTTCTGATCAATGCGAAGGATCTCTTGAACCCGAGGACCGTTCCTATATTGAATCGAGCCAATGGCCGCTATTCCTTAAAGGAGTCCGGATTGATGGCTCTTGCCGCAACGTTCAACGCGGCACTGAAAGCCATGCGCGCAATGGCTCGAGCCGCATAACACTTTTTGCTATACTATCAGGGGTCAGCTACACTTTATCTCAAAGTGCCGCGGGCCCCTTTTAATTAAAATCATTAACGCAAAGGAAAAATCATGTCCGAGTTCAAGAATGTTGCCGTAGTAAAAAAGGCGAATATTTATTTCGAAGGAAAAGTAACAAGCCGCACGGTCATTTTTCCCGACGGATCCAAGAAGACGCTTGGAGTCATGATGCCTGGGGAATATGAATTCGGGACCGCAGAAAAGGAGATCATGGAGATCCTTTCGGGCGATCTGGAAGTCCTGCTGCCGGGTTCAGCGGCATGGCAAAACTTTAAAGGCGGAACGTCCTTCGCTGTTCCGGCCCGCTCCAAATTCAAGCTCAAAGTCACTGAACTTACGGATTACTGCTGCTCGTTCGTTAAACATTCCGATAACGTCTGCAGTTAGGGCCCTGTTCACAGCCCAATCCAAATTCAAACTAAAAGTCAGCGAACTTACGGATTACCGCTGTTCGTTCGTCAAGTAGCGCTGACCACGGATCACATCGCTGGCTCATCTAAGATAAGAGGAGATCACTCTTGGGGGTGGCTATCACCTTTTTAGGATTTACGCAGATTGTCCCGGACGTTTTTTTGCGGGGAAGAAGGTGCCGCGGATCCAGCTCCAGTTGAGGAATATATGGAACGAAGCGAGCGTGATCAGAATCAGGCCGTTATACTCGTGGATCCCAAAAAGAAGGTCCTTATTCGGAAGTTTGATCTCCGATATAATAATGAGCGCTGTCACGCCTTGAATGAGGAAAGAAATAGCCAGGGGAAGATTCACATAACGCAACATCTCGCTTTTATTCATAAGAATCCTTTCGTTGAGCGTTTCGTAACTGCTACAGCTTAAGCCAATCTTACTTTTCGAGCAAACAAAAACGCCGGCGCAGCCATTCCACGCATCCAACGTGTGAAACGGCGTGTGAAATGGTACCGTTCACGCTTTCTGACATTATGCTATAATCCATCTCATGTCGAAACTAAAGATACGCACTTATCCCGATCCGGTGCTCAAGAAACCAACCGTCCCGGTTAGCGACTTCGGCCCCGTGATGCAAAAGCTCTTTGACGACATGATCGACACGATGCATGTCGCCGACGGCGTCGGTCTCGCGGGTCCCCAGGTCGGGATCTCCCAAAAGATATTTATCGCCTGTCCGACGATGCGCCGGGGCGAAGAACATATCATGGTGAATGCCGTGATCGAGGAGAAATCCGGAAACTCCGTTTCCGCAGAAGGTTGTCTGAGCCTTCCCGGGATCTCGGGAGAGGTCGCCCGCGCTACAAAACTTAAAGTATCCTTTCTCGATCGCCATGGGAAAAAATTCACCGCGGTGCTTGAGGATTTTTTCGCCCGTGTCGTCCAGCACGAGATGGACCACCTGGCAGGAAAACTCCTGGTCGATCATTTCACGGGAGTTGAGCGGGAACGAATGATCGCAAACTACAACGCTTTAAAAAACAAGGGAATGTAAGCGCCCGAAGCGCAGCGCGCAAAGTTTTTTTACGCGTCGCTCTTTGAGCCTTGAGCCGATCAATGAAACTAGTTTTTTTTGGGTCAGACGCCTTCTCGATCAAAGCCCTCGAAGCCTGCCTTCACAGCCCAGGCATCGATCTAGCCCTTACAGTCACCACTCCCGCACAAAAAAAAGGCAGGGGACTCAAGCTGGAACCTAGCGAGGTTTCCGGTTATTGTCTTTCCAGGAATTTACCGGTCGTGGAATACTCCACGCTGAAAGATCCCAAGGTTGTCCAGGATCTGATGACTTTGCGGCCCGATATCTTCGTTGTTGCTTCCTACGGGAAGCTTATACCGAACTGTTTACTGGATATTCCAAGATTCCGCCTCAACGTTCATCCTTCGCTCTTGCCGAAATACCGGGGATCGGCTCCGATCAATTGGCCGATCCTTAACGGTGACCAGGAAACGGGCGTAACCATCATTGATGTCGCGGAAAAACTCGACGCGGGGGATATCTATTATCAGGAAAAATTCCCGATCACTCCCAGAGCAAACGCAGAAACGCTCACCTCGGAATTAGCCGGGTTATCATATGGAATCCTTAAAAAAGTCCTTGCTGAAGTCCAAAGCGGCCAACTCCAGAGGATCCCGCAGGAGGAGAAAGCGGCAACGCACGCCCCCCGCCTCTCTAAAAAAGACGGGGAATTATCGTTCCGGAACATGAACGCGGAGCAAATCGACCGCAAAGTAAGGGGGCTTCAGCCATGGCCCGGTACATTTTGTTTTCTGAAAAACGAACGGCTGGCGATCCTCGAAACGGAACTTCACGAACTGAGCACAGAAAAAAAACCGGGCACGATAGTAGCCCTCGAAAAAGACAATGGAATCGTGGTCGCCACCCGAGCAGGATTGCTCGGAATCCTCCGGATCAAGCCGGAGGGCAAGAAGGAAATGACGGCCATGGATTTTGCCAATGGCCGGAGACTAAAAACCGGCGATATGTTTTGACCCGCTTTTCTTTCAAAGATCGCTAACACTGACTCGCGGTCTCTGGTAGAATTCAATGTTATGAGATTAATTTTATTAGCAGGCTTTATTTTTCAATGGAAGGATCTTTAAGATGCCCGACAACTCGCCGACCGCGTTTTCAGGTGAAAACATGCTTTCCGAACATTCCCTTCAGTCGTCTCATCCCTGGCTTGAATTGCAGGACGTCATGATCCGAAGCGTTCTGTCCATTTCCCCTGAGGCCACTATCGTTGAGGCCGCAGAGAGAATGACACAAAAGAATGTCTCCTGTATTCTCGTAACGGATCCGGCGGGACAACTGCTCGGTATCGTGAGCGAACGCGACATCCTGAACAAAGTCGTCGCTAAAACCCACAAGCGAAAACCTCTGGTCGGGGAGGTCATGACCTCGCCTGTGATCTCGGCCAGCCCCAACCTTTCCATTTTTGAAGCAAGCCGCATGATGGAGTCCAAGAATATCAAGAGGCTCCCGATCCTTCAGGACGGGCGTTTACTCGGGATCGTCACTTTAACCAATCTGACGCAGGCCTTGGCCTCCTACGGCATGTGGCGCAGCGTGGATCAGATCATGATGCGGGAAATTGCCTGCATTCATAAGCAAGCCACTGTGGCAGAAGCCGCGATAATCATGGCGTCGCGCAACATCTCATGCATGATCATCCTGGAAGGAAAGGACGCCGTCGGCATCATTACCGAGCGTGATTTTTTTAAGAAAGTCGTAGCTCATGATGAAGATCCGACCCAAACCACGGTGGAGGAAATCATGACGCTGGGGGTGGTCAACGTACCTCCTTCCTGCAGCATCTACAACGCAACGCGCATCATCGACGAAAAGCGGATCCGCCATCTTGCCGTCATGGACAAGAAAAAACTTTTGGGGATCGTCACGCAAACCGATATCTTCCGGGCGGTACGACGAAAACTGGAAGACGAGGAAGGTCGCAACCGTAAATTACTTGAGGGTGCCACGAACGGGATTTTCACGCTGAGCCTCGACGGGATCGTTACCTACGCCAATCCCGCGTTCCTACAGTTGCTTGAGATCGAGGATCCCTGGAGCATCATCAACCATCCTTTTCTTCCAGACCGGTTTTGGACGAACCAGGAAGAACGCGGCAAATTCATCGAGGAACTCAAAAAACGCGGCGGTGTCGAGATCAAAGAAATGGCTCTTAAAACTGCCCGTGAACGCAAGATCTACGTGACACTCTTTTCTACTTTCACCAAAGATGCTCACGGCGATATGAACGGCTATCAGGGTGTGTTCTATGACATCACGGACAAGAAAGAGCTTGTCCTCTTGCGTCAGGCCGAAGAAGCCCTCCGCGATCGCAATGAAGTGCTGCATAATCTCAATGAGATGAAGTCTGAATTCGTCTCCATGGTTTCCCACGAACTCAAGTCACCGCTCACGATCACCCGGGAAGGGATCCAACTCGTCTTAAGCGAGGCCCTGGGTCCTGTCACAGAGAAGCAGCAAAGGATTCTCAAAATGGGTGTCGGCGCTGTGAACAGACTGGTCCGTCTCATTCAGGACCTTTTGGATGTTTCCAAGATCGAAGCCGGCAAAATGGTGCTCCGTAAGGAAAAAGTCGACATGAAAGACCTCACCCAGGAGGTTATCGATTCCTTCCAGACCATTGAGAACGCCAAGCCGATCGAGCTCGAAAAAAAACTTCTTTGTCATGATGCGACCATTCAATGCGATCGTGACCGCCTTTTTCAGGTACTAACAAATCTGATCGGTAACGCACTCAAGTTCACAGAAAAAGGATGGATCAAGATCCTCATCAGCCGCGAGAGTAATGAACTTCAGTGCTGCGTGGAAGATACCGGCGTCGGGATCGCCGCGGAGAACCTGCCGAAAGTTTTCGGAAAATTCGAGCAGTTCAGCTCCTATTATGACGATAAACAAAAGGGAACCGGACTCGGTCTTTCCATCGCGAAAGCCATCGTCGAACTGCACGGAGGCCGCATTTGGGTTGAAAGCGAGCTAGGAAAAGGATCCCGTTTCTTTTTTGCATTGCCTCTCTAAATCATCGAAACGTTTTCTTCAGCAGAATCCCTTGACACTCAAGAGAGCGTGCTTATAATTAACGGGAAATTGAAATGTTTCCCCCCGTAATCTTCGATCACTCACAGCGGATTCATATCCCAGGAGGCAGTAAATGGCTTTAAAGGTCGGCATCAACGGTTTTGGGCGCATCGGACGTTTGGTATTTCAGGCAATATGCGATCAGGGGCTTCTCGGCAAAGAGATCGATGTCGTAGCCGTGGTCGACATCTCAACCGATGCTGATTATTTTGCCTATCAGATCAAGTATGACTCTGTTCACGGCCGCTTCAAGCATGCCGTGACCACCGAAAAAAGCGATCCCGCCGCTGAAGATGCCGACACGATTATCGTTAACGGTCATAAAACGAAATGTGTCATGGCCACCAAAACCCCGGATCAGCTCCCATGGAAAGCGCTCGGCGTGGATTATGTCATCGAATCCACCGGACTCTTCACGGATTCCGAAAAAGCGAAACTTCACCTCGTGGCCGGTGCCAAAAAAGTCATTATCAGCGCACCCGGTAAAGGCGAAGTAAAAACACTTGTTATCGGCGTCAACGAACAGGAATACGACAGCAGCAAGCATTGCATCGTCTCGAACGCCTCATGCACCACGAACTGCCTCGCGCCGCTCGTGCATGTACTCCTCAAGGAAGGTATCGGGATCGAGACCGGTCTTATGACCACGATCCATTCTTACACGGCAACTCAGAAAACCGTGGACGGCCCCTCGAAAAAAGATTGGCGCGGCGGTCGCGCGGCGGCGATCAACATCATTCCGTCAAGCACCGGAGCTGCCAAAGCCGTAGGCGAAGTGCTGCCGGCCACCAAAGGAAAACTCACCGGGATGGCATTCCGCGTTTCAACACCGGATGTTTCCGTGGTTGATTTAACTTTCCGGTCTTTGAAGGATACCTCGATTGAAGAGATCGATGCGCTGCTCAAAAAGGCTTCTGAATCCTACCTGAAGGGGATTCTCGGCGTCACAAACGAAGAAGTCGTTTCAACGGATTTCATCCATGACGAGCGTTCATCGATCTATGATTCCCTGGCTACTCTCCAGAATAATCTTAAGGGCGAAAAGCGTTTCTTCAAGCTCGTGTCTTGGTACGACAATGAATGGGGCTATTCCAATCGCGTGGTGGATCTCATCCGTTTCATGGCCAAGAAGGACGGCGCAAAATAATTTAACGGGACAGTCCTTTGGTTACAGGGGACTGTCCCATTAGCTTGAAGGAATACTATGAAAAAGAAAACGGTCCGGGATATAGACATCAAGGGTAAGCGGATTCTCATGCGGGTGGATTTCAACGTGCCCATGAAAGACGGAGTTGTTCAGGATGACACCCGTATCAAGGCCGCGCTACCCACCATCCAGTACGTAATTGACCAGGGAGTGCGAAGTCTGGTCCTTGTCTCCCATCTCGGCGATCCCAAAAAAGATGCAAAGAAATCGAGAGAAAAAGCCGTAGCGACAGGAAAACCGTTCGATGAAGATACTTTTATAGCTGCAAATAGCGGAAAATACAAAATGGCGCCTGTCGCAGCCCGGCTCTCACAACTGCTCGGCAAGGAAGTCCAGCTTGCACCCGATTGCATGGCTCTACAGACTAAATTAATGGTCGAGAAGCTTCCGCAAGGCGGCATTCTGATGCTCGAGAACACGCGTCTTCATAAGGAAGAGACATCCAAAGATGAGTTCGAGCGAGAAAAAATGGGGAAAATCCTTGCTCAGTACGGCGATGTATTTGTCAATGATGCTTTTGGATCCGCGCATCGTGCTCATGCCTCCACGGAAACTGTAGCGAAATATCTTCCGGCCGTAGCGGGATTTCTCATGGAAAAAGAATTGGATTATCTTTTGGAGAAAGTCGTGAATAATCCCGCGCGTCCCTTTGTAGCGATCATCGGCGGCGCCAAGGTTTCCTCCAAGATCGCGGTGCTTGAAAGCTTGCTCACCAAGGTCGATCGCTTGATCGTCGGAGGCGGGATGGCCTATACTTTTCTCAAAGCCAAGGGCCTTTCCGTTGGAGGGTCTCTTGTGGAAGAAGATATGATCGATACTGCAAGAACGATTCTGCAAAAAGCCTATGAATCGCATATTTATCTTTATCTCCCGATCGATCACATTGTCACCACAGAATTTTCTCCGGACGCTGAAGCTAAACACGTTGCCCGAGGGAATATCGAACCCACTCAAATGGGAATGGATATCGGACCGCTCACGATTGAAAAGTTCAAAGGTGCTCTCAGGGGTGCCCATACGGTCTTTTGGAACGGCCCCGTTGGCGTATTCGAATTCCCAAAATTCGCCACGGGCACCATGTCCCTGGCCAAAGCGATCTCTGAACTACCCGATTGCGTCACCGTGATCGGCGGTGGAGATTCCGTCGCTGCGGTTAACCAATCCGGCGTCGCAGACAAGATATCTCACATGTCCACCGGCGGGGGAGCCTCCCTTGAACTCGTGGAAGGAAAAGTATTGCCCGGAGTGGCAGCGCTTCTCGACAAGTAAACCCAAGAAAGAGCGAATTTTATGAAAAAAAGACCTTTGATCGCCGGCAACTGGAAGATGTATAAAACTGCCGCGGAAGCCGTTACTCTTGTTCAGACACTTAAGGCTGCGGCACATACCGTTTCCAATGTCACGGTCGTGATATGCCCTCCCTTCACGGCGCTGAGCGAAGTTTCCAAAGTTCTTAAAGATACGGAGATCCATCTCGGAGCCCAGAATATGTACAGCGCTCCCGAGGGAGCCTTCACGGGCGAAATTTCTCCGATCATGCTTAAAGATACGGGCTGCAGATATGTGATCCTGGGACACTCGGAACGCCGCCAGTATTTTAAGGAAGACGATATCCTGATCCACGAAAAGGTGAAGACCGCTCTCAAATACAGCCTTGTTCCGATCGTCTGCGTGGGCGAAACGCTTACTGAGCGAGACGCGAAGAAGCATTTCGATGTGGTCAAGACACAATTTGATGATTCGATCGGCCAGCTTGAAAAAGAGGATATTTCTAAAGTCGTTATTGCCTATGAACCGGTATGGGCCATCGGAACGGGGAAGACCGCAACGCCTGACCAGGCCGAGCAGATGCATTCTTACATCCGGCGGCTCCTGAATGAGCGCTATGGACAGGAGCTCGGCAGCCGCATTTCGCTTCTTTACGGCGGAAGCGTTAAGCCTGATAATACAAAATCACTTCTGGAAAAGCCTAATATCGACGGGGCCTTGGTAGGCGGAGCTTCACTCAAGGCGGAATCGTTTGCACAGATCATCCAGGAAGCACAAAAAACCTACGAATCGGGGAATAACAAATGAACATACTCATCGTCTCCATTCACATCATTGTCTGTTTTGTTCTCATCATCGTGATCCTTCTCCAGGCGGGACGCGGACAGGGTCTTACGGGGGGAAGTTTCGGCGGCAACGTCCAGTCGCTTTTCGGGACCAAAGCATCTTCTTTCCTGACGAAGGTCACGAGCATTTGCGCGATCCTGTTTCTTTTCACCTGCATCGGTCTGAACATTCTCGAGGTTCAGAAAAGCCGTTCACTCTTCCACTCGACTGGCAAGCAAGCGCCTCTTGACGTGGAGCAGATCAAAAAAGCCCTTGAGAAAATTAAGAAGCTAGATCCTGCCGCGAAAGCCAAGACTGCCGCGCAACCCGAAAAATCCGTAGACCCGAAGAGCGTGGCGACAGCGTTGCCCTCTGCGGCAAAGCCGGCTGAAGCAGCGTTGGCTGAAACCGTCAAGACGGACACTGCCAAGGCCGCGGCGCCTGAAGCCCCGAAGCCTTAGGACTTCTCGCAAGTTCTTTCTCATGGCGCAATCGCTATGAAGATCGCTGAACCGGAAGGCGGCGAACTGCGCTATATCAAAGGCGTTGGTCCAAAACGCAGTTTTGTATTCCAAAAGATCGGTATTCATTCGGTCCGGGACCTACTCTATTATTTCCCAAGACGCTACGAGGATCGCTCTCATTTTGCCCCCTTGAGCCATCTCCCGAACGGAGAACCCATCACCTGTCGCGGCGAGATTCTGGAAGTTAAGTTCAAGCCCCTACGCGGAATGCCGCTCGTCGAAGTCCTTTTAGGTGATGACACAGGCACGCTCCGCGCAGTCTGGTTCAATCAGTCCTACCTAAAAAGGATTTTCCATGAAGAGCTGCACATCATTTTGTACGGCAAGGTCGAGCCCTACAAAAAACAGCTTCAGATGTCCAATCCTGAGTTTGAGATCGTCGACAGTCCTACGGCCGAATCCATACACACCGGCCGGATCACTCCGATCTATTCTTTGACCGAAGGCCTGTTCCAGCGCTCTCTCCGAACGACCCTCAAGGAAACGGTTGATCATCATCTGAACGCCGCTATAAGCGATCCCTTACCGGAAGAGCTCCGGAATCATCTCGCTCTCATGCCTCTAAACCAGGCTCTCCGGGAAATGCACCTGCCGACTTCCTTTGAAGTATTGGAAAAAGCCAGGCGCCGTATAGTTTTTGACGAATTCTTTTCCTTTGAACTTCAGGTTTTCCTAAAAATTCGAGCAATTCGAAACGAGTATGCAGCCCCTGCGTTCCGGATCACACCCGATCTTAACCGGGAATTCAGCAGTACTCTTCCGTTCAAGCTCACCGGGAGCCAGGAAAAAGCCGTCTCCGAACTGGCCACTGACCTTCAACGGACCATTCCCATGAACCGACTGGTGCAGGGGGATGTCGGCTCCGGAAAAACGGTAGTCGCGGCCTTTGCTCTTCTCGCCGCTCAGCGAGCAGGTCTTCAATCCGCATTCCTGATCCCCACGGAGATTCTTGCGGAACAGCATTACCGGACGCTGGTCCGTTTCCTTGAACCGTTGGGGATACTCCCTGAACTCCTGACAAAAAGTACTGCGCCCGATAAACGCGCACGGCTGATAGCGGATCTGAAGCATGGAAAAACGCCGATCGTTATCGGAACTCACGCCCTTTTGCAGGAGGACATAGCCTTTAAGAATCTCGGTCTCCTCATCATCGATGAACAACACAAGTTCGGCGTCCACCAACGCAATCAACTTTTGCAGAGAACTCCTCGACCCCATCAGCTGGTCATGACCGCCACTCCGATCCCGAGGACACTGGCTCTCACTGTTTATGCGGGCCTGGATATCTCCACCATGAGGGAACTCCCCAAAGGCCGGATACCGATCAAAACATATTGGATCACGCGTAAGAAACAGCCTGAGATCTTCGCCCACATGGCCTGCCGGATCCAAAAGGGCGAACAAGCTTATATTGTTTTTCCCATGATCGAGGAAACAGAAAAAGCCGATCTCCTGGCCGCGAAAAAAGAATTTGAGCGCCTCCGGAAAACTGTTTTCCAGAAATACCGCATGGGGATCGTCCACGGCAAACTGGAACGTCCCGAAAGGGAATCCATCATGCGCGCATTTACCCGCGGGGAGATCGACCTCCTCGTCGCGACATCCGTTATCGAAGTCGGCGTCGACCAACCCAACGCCACGATGATGATCATCGAAAATGCGGACCGTTTCGGACTTGCGCAACTCCATCAACTCCGGGGGAGAATCGGCCGCGGCACGATCGAGTCAGAATGTTTTCTATTCGGAGAGCCTGCAACGGAAGACGGAAAGATGCGCCTTCGTTTGCTGACGAAGCTTAACGACGGGTTCCTCATCGCAGACGAAGACTTGAAACTCCGTGGACAAGGGGATCTTTGGGGGACACGGCAATCAGGGGAACCGCTTTTTAGAGTTGCGAATCCCTTGCTCGACGGATCGATCTTACTCGAAGCCCGGAAGGAAGCCCAGCGATACATCACCGATATCCCCGGGCATGAAAAACAGAAAATGCCCCACTGGATCCAAAAATATCTCGAACAAATGCCAAAAACAGATTAGACTACACCTCATGCGCATCATTAGCGGCAACTTCAAATCCAGAAAAATCGATTTCCCAAAAAATAAGCTGACCCGTCCCATGACGGACCGGACCAAGGAGACCCTCTTCAACATCGTGGGTTCTTTTGTCTTCGGAAAACATGTTTTGGATCTGTATGCCGGATCGGGGAGTCTTGGGCTTGAAGCCATAAGCCGCGGATCGCTCAGCGCCACATTTGTCGATCAGGCCTCCTGGGCCCAAAAGGTCATCAAAAAGAACCTGGCAAGTCTCGGGATCAGTCACCAGGCGACGAGACTTGAGATGGACATCCTTCCGGCGATAAGGAAACTCGAAAAGGAAAAGAAGGGATTTGCCCTCATTTTTGTTGATCCTCCATTCATGAAGGGTCTCGTCAAAAAGACATTGATGCGTCTGGACGCGTCTGATATAGTTCTGCCGTTTGCGCAGGTCGTTGTGGGGCATATGTGGCGGGAAGAACTGCCCAATGCCGAGCTTAAGAACCTCAAATGGGTCCGCACAAAAAGGATCGGGCAAGCCTGTCTGTCCTTCTTTTTCCGACTGGAATCAACCAATGAAAAAACGAAAAGCTATATATCCGGGGAGCTTTGATCCCGTCACGTTCGGTCATCTGGACTTGATCGAACGGGCACTCAACCTCTTCGACGAGCTGATCGTGGTGGTGGCCTCGAATCCTTCCAAAAAGACTCTTTTTACAACGGAAGAACGTATTCATTTTCTTGAAAACGCTCTCAAGAATAAGTCTCGCGTAAAGATCAGAAGTTGGGAAGGCTTGACGGTCAAGCTTGCCGAAAAGGAAAACGCCTTTACGCTCATACGCGGCGTCAGGGCAACCTCGGATTTTGATTATGAATTTCAGATGGCTCTCACGAACCGCAAGCTTGCCCCCCGGATCGACACCATGTTCCTGATGCCCTCCGAGTCCCATTTCTATCTTTCGTCGCGCCTGATCAAAGAGATCGCAGAACTCGGAGGGAATGTTCGCCGCTTCGTTCCGGCCCCTGTCGCGACACAAATCACAAAAAAATATTCGCCCCGGAAGGTGCGCTGAAATGAAGTTCCTACTTTCAGATTTCGAAGAGGGCCTTGCAGTTCCCGTTGAAGGTTCCTATGAGGCCAAGGCGATCGAAGTTGAATACCCAGACATGCTTTATACCGCACCGATCCTCCTCAAAGGAGAAGCCGAAAAAAATCCGGGGATACTCCGTTTTCAAGGCGTCCTGACCACCACGGTGAGACGCTTCTGCGGCAAGTGCCTCAAGGAGAAAATCGATAAACTTTCTTGCGATTTCGACTGGATCTTCGACCTCTCGGACAAAGACACGATCGAGCCCCTTGAGAACGTCCGTGAGCTTCTGATCCTGGAGCACCCGCTCGTCCATCTATGCCGCGAGGAATGCAAAGGACTCTGCCCTCATTGCGGCGTGGATCGCAACGAAGTCACTTGCAATTGTAAAGGAAATGGCTATCATGCTTCCCCAGTCATCATAAAAAAAGCGAAATCCAACAAGGAGCGAAATCATGGCAAATCCTAAACGAAGACATTCTAATACGCGCACGAACCTGCGCCGGGCCCATGACTTTTTGGTCCCCAAGTCGCGCTCCCAGTGCACGCAGTGCGGCGCTTTCATCCTGCCCCACCGCGTTTGCACCGCGTGCGGTTTCTATAAAGGCAAGCTCGTCAAGGCGATCAAAGTAAAAACGAAAGCGAAGGAATAAGTGTCATGATCCGAATAGCGCTTGACGGTATGGGCGGGGATTACGCCCCTCAAGTCGTGGTTGAAGGCGCTGTCATGGCCGCCAACGATTTTGACAATCTGGAGATCGTTCTTGTCGGTCAAACTGACGCGTTAAAGAAGGAACTGAACAAACATTCAGTTATCGGCGGCAAGATCGTCATCCACGAAGCGACGGAAGTCATCGGCATGGGGGAATCACCCGTGGCGGCACTTCGCAAGAAGAAGGATTCCTCGATCAGCGTCTGTATCGATCTTTTAAAGAAAAAAGAATGCGACGCCGCAGTCTCCGCAGGAAATACGGGAGCCATGGTGGCCGCCGCGACGCTTAATCTCGGAACATTGCCGGGCATCAAACGCCCCGGCATCGCTATCGCAACGCCGACACTTCATGGTATGTCCGTTACGATGGATGTTGGCGCAAATCTTAACCCTTCCGCTTATGAGATGTTCCAGTATGCCATCATGGCGGATGTGTTCGCCAAAAGTATCCTCAAGAAAAAACGTCCCACAATCGGTCTTCTCAACATCGGAGAGGAAGAATCGAAGGGAACCGAGGTCATCAAGGAAACTTACAAACTTCTCCGGGAATCCACTTTGAACTTTATCGGCAATATAGAGGGCCGTGATTTCTTCAGCGGCAAGGCCGATTGCATCATTTGCGACGGGTTTGTCGGCAATGTTGTGCTCAAGATGATCGAGAGCGTTCTTGAAACGACGGTGACCTTGATTGCCCGGGAGCTTCGTAAAAACTGGCTCACCGCTATTGCCGCATGGCTCTTGAAGCCGACGCTATCTTCCATCCGCAAGGAAACAGACTATGAGGAAGCCGGCGGCGCGCCGCTTCTTGGCATCAACGGAAATATCATCATCAGCCATGGAATCTCTTCGGCTCTTGCCATCCGGAACGCCATCCGCGTCGCGGGAGAACTCGTCACCACGCGCGTCAATGCTCAGATCGTCGATGCGGTCACCCCATATCTGAATAACGCCGTATCGGCCACTCCTCCGGCCGAACGCAAATCCAGCAGTAATGCGTAATTAATTTCACTTAAAAGCTCCCAAAAGGAATTATGACAGCACCTTATCGTGCAGCGATTTCAGGGCTCGGTGCGTACCTGCCCGAGAGAGTCGTGACCAACGCGGACATCGAAAAAATGGTCGAGACGACGGACGAATGGATCCGCACTCGCACCGGAATCAGCGAGCGGCGCCTCGCCGCCAAAGAACAGGCCACGAGTGATCTCGCGCTTCCGGCTTCCCAGGAAGCTCTCAAGAACGCCGGATTGACGCCTCAAGATCTGGATCTCATCATCGTTGCAACGTGTTCGCCGGATATGATTTTTCCTTCTGCAGCCTGCTACCTTCAAGCCAAGCTCGGAGCCACATGCGGTGCCTTTGATCTCGCGGCAGCCTGCTCGGGTTTCGCCTATGCTCTTTCCGTCGCCGAAGGATTCGTGAAATCGGGTATCTATAAGAACGTCCTGGTCGTGGGAGCTGAAACCATTACGCGATTCATCAATTGGAAAGACCGCGGAACCTGCGTCCTTTTCGGTGATGGCGCCGGCGCAGCCGTTGTCTCACGGTCCAAAGACGGTCATGGCATTCTCGCTTCGTACCTTGGCGCCGACGGCACCCAGAGCGAGATCCTTCAGAT
>Ga0209083_1001762_pt1 | contig 23163 bp, 21 predicted proteins | sample AM7aDNAmetaG_FD_184132 | JGI IMG/M metagenome (GOLD analysis project Ga0209083, IMG submission 184132) | Freshwater microbial communities from Finland to study Microbial Dark Matter (Phase II) - AM7a DNA metaG (SPAdes) (version 3) | ecosystem: Environmental > Aquatic > Freshwater > Lake ...
ACTGGGAGCGCTTAAGCGCCGCAAAAGATGTTATGGCTACTCTGACCGGCAATATAAGAAAGTTCTACTGGAATTACTATGTGACAAAAGAATTCCTGGAAGTGAGAAACATCGCGACCGTTTCTTCCATAATAATTCAAAGCGCCATTGCAAGGAACGAAAGCCGGGCCTGCCACTTTCGGGAGGATTTTCCGAAAGAGAGCAGGGATTTTCAGGGTTTGACGGTCATTCAGAAAAAGGGCGTCGCTTCAATAAAAAAATGACAGTGGTATAATCTGTGTAATCGCTTTCTTAATCTGCGTAATCTTTTTAAAACGGAGGAAAGGTGAGCGGAAAACAGGCATTTGGTTTTATGAAAGTCGCGTTCAAGTTAAGGGACTTTTTATACAGCCGAGAAAAAGTCCTCAGGGAAACCTCAATGAAGAAGGGAGATGTAGTCCTTGATTTTGGGTGCGGAACCGGAAGCTACCTGCTCCCCGCATATTCAATTATTGGTGAAACAGGGAAATATTTCGCGATAGACGCTAATCAGGAAGCCATAGATAATATTAAGAAGCTCGCGGAAACGAACGGCATCAAACAGATAGAATGTGTCCGCTCCAGCCTGCTTACCGGGCTCAAGAAAAGGTCTGTGGATATTGTGCTGCTCTACGATGTTTTTCATATGGTTGAAAACCAGACCGGGCTTCTCGCGGAACTTTCCAGAGTCTTAAAAGAGACCGGCGAGCTCTCTTTCAGCGACCATCATATGAAGAAGGACGAGATCCTGAAGCTGGTAACCTCTACCGCGTTCTTTGCGTTCAAAAAGCTGGGAAAGAAAACTTTTACCTTTGTGAAGCGGTCTCAGGAAGTATAAAGGCGAATGGTCTGAGGCTCGGAGGGTCAGATGGTTGGCAAGAACCTGAAAATGCCGGTGGTGTTTATCGGGCATGGATCGCCGATGAACGCCATTGAAGATAACGAATTCGCGAAGGGCTGGCAGGGCATCGCGGCTAAAACCCCGAGACCTAAAGCGATTCTCTGTATCTCGGCGCACTGGTACGGCGAAGGCACATTCGTGACTTCCGCAATAACTCCCGGACTTATCTATGATTTCTACGGTTTCCCTGAGGAACTCTACGGCAAGCAATATCCCGCGAAAGGCGCTCCGGCGCTTGCTCTGCGAGTTAAAGAGGCTGTAAAGAGCGTTAAGGTCAGATTAGATGAAATCCGAGGACTGGACCACGGGACCTGGGTTGTGCTTTACAGAATGTATCCGGAGGCCGACATCCCGGTTATCCAGCTTTCAATAGACGGAAATCTCAGCCCGAAGGAACAATTCAAGATAGGGCAGGAACTCTCGGTTCTCAGGGATGAAGGGGTTCTTATCCTCGGAAGCGGAAACATTGTTCACAATCTTTCCCTGGTTGACTATGACGCAAATCCTTATGATTGGGCAAAAGAATTTGATGGTTTTGTCTCAAAGAGCCTTGAACAAAAAGATACAAAGGCCCTCTTTGAGTGGAAGCAGAACAAAAACGGCAAACTCGCCAATCCTTTTGAAGACCATTTTGTTCCTCTCTTTTATGTGCTTGGAGCTTCCGGCGGCGAGACCCCAAGGTTCAGCGTTGAAAACATTTTCGCGGGGTCGTTATCTATGCGATGCGCCGTTTTTGGAGGGTTGGATGGTTAAAGGCTTAAAGGCTAAAACGGAAGGCGAATGAAAAGAGTTACCGTAAATGACAGGATGCAGAAAAGATATTCTTACTTGTTGACAGCTCCCGTGGGGAAGAAATTTGCCCCTGAGTTCAAACCTGAGCTCACGCCGAAAGAAATGTTAATGCTCGGGGTTTTTGGTGGGAAGTATTTGACGGATTGTATTGCCGAATTTCCCGCTGATTGGTTTAGAAAGGCGAAACTCTGTCACGAAAAGCACGATCCTAAGCTCAACCTCTTCGGCATTAACGCTTCAAATCCGCTCTCGGTCTGGCGCGCGAAAGGCTGGATACACCCTGATGACCCGCGGGGCTGGTTCCAGTGGTACTGCAGGTATTATATGGGCAGGAGGCACGCGGATGACGAGCGCCAGATAAAGCGGTGGAAAGCTATACGCAGGCATATAGCTCAAATAGAAAAGAACTGCCTCCCCGGAGATTTGGATTGCAGGATGAGACAGAGGCAGGCGGTTTTGCATTGGGCATACGACTCCAGGAACATATAGATAACACGGCTTAAATAACAAATCTCAAGCACCAAATCACGTAAAGCTAAATCACAAATCACAAGTCCGTCCGCATGCGGACGAGATCTCGCCGCAATTGTAAATTGAGGCGGACACCAAGCACCAAATAAGCACCAAGATGAAAAAGGGAAGGGTAATTTTGAAGCCCGTTTGAATTTTGTATTTTGTTATTTATTTGTGATTTGGAGTTTGAGATTTGGTGCTTATTTTCTGCGTTCCTGCGTACTGGAGGACTTATGAATTCAAGAGAGCGTTTTGTAGGGGCTTTGACAGGGGCTAAAATTGACCGTGTCCCGTTTATGGTTGTCTTCGGCGGGGAAGGAGCGGTGGCTCCGGAATGGGAGGCGAAAGAACCCGGACTTTCAAAAAAAATTGACGGAATTCTAAAATTTGAAGGGCCCTACAGGGGCTGGCAGGATACCTGGGTTAACACCTTCCTTGTCGGGGAGCCGGATCCTGTGGTGGTTGAGGAGAACGAAGAACGGAAGATTATCAGGACCGGCTGCGGCGGCCTGAAACTTGTTTCAAAACACGGTGATTTTCATTCCGCTGTGCTGGAAGCCCCTGTCAAAAGCAGGAAGGACTGGGAGAACATCAGAGACAGGTTTTTAGATCCAAATGACGAAAGAAGATTCCCGGGAAACTGGAAGGAAAAATGCGCGGAGTACAATAAAAGGGATTATGCGCTTGGCCTGAACCTCCAGGGGGTTTACAATACCGCGCGGATGCTTATGGGGGACGAGGGGCTTTCCTACGCGTTCTATGACGACCCTGAGCTTGTGAGCGAGATTATGGGCACGGTTACCGATAGGGTCTTGAAAATATTCCAAAAGATGTGTTTGGGTGTCAAACAGTTTGACCTTATTGAAAGCTGGGAGGCGATGGCTTTTAACGGCGGGAGCATGGTCTCCCCGGATACCTTCAGGCAATTCATAAAACCTAATTACCTGAAACTCGCGGGGTTTGCGAAGGACCGCAATATCGAGATACTGCTCGGAGACAGCCATGGGTTTATTGAAGACCTGGCGGCTCTTTTTCTGGAAAGCGGTTTTACCGCAATGTATCCTTTTGAGGCCCAGGCAGGCAATGATGTGGGAAGGGTTATGGATAAGTACCCTCAGCTCGGTATCATAGGCGGGTTGGATAAGAACGCGATGGCGAAAGGCAGGAAAGCTGTGGACGCCGAGATAGAAAAGGCCCGCCGGCTTCTGAAAAGACGCGGGAGATTTATGCCGGGCCAGGATTATTTCCCGCTTGGCGATATTTCCTTTGAGAATTATAAGTATTTCATGGAAGAGTTGAGGAAGGCAGTCCTGGAATCAGAGCGGCAGGGATAATGGAACTGATAGCTTCCCCGAAAAAACGCGAGTTTACCGGAACCCTCGGGATACTTCTTGCCTGCGCCATCTGGGGTTCGTCTTTCTTTATGGTCAAGGATGTTGTAACCTACCGCCTTCATCCCTGGTTACTGACTTCCTGCGCGACAAGTCTTTCAGCGCTTGTGATGTTCCTGATAGCGAAAGCTTCAGGCAAGAACCCTTTCAGCAATTTCGGTTCAGGTCTAGCCCTGGGGATCATTCTGGCATTTATTCTCCTGCCGCAGGGATTCGGGATGCAATTTACCACGGCCTCCAACTCGGCGTTCATCACAGGCCTCTTTATACTTTTTGTGCCGCTTGTGAATTATTTTATATTTAAAAGGAAGCCTGCAAAGGAAGTATTTTTCTCGGTTCCGGTCGCTTTGCTTGGCCTATGGTTCCTGACAGGAGGCATCGGAGGGATAAATACAGGGGATTTGCTTACAATGATAACGGCTGTTGCCTGCGCGTTCCACGTGTTGTACGCGGACAGGTTCATCAAGGAGGGAATCGACCCGGTGATTATTTCTTTCCAGCAATACGCCACCGTGGCGGTTTGCGCCATTATTATGTCGTGTCTTTTCGGGCGCCTCCCGGAGCATTTTGCGCCGAAAACCGGACTGGTAATCCTATATCTCGCGCTTCTTCCCAACTGCGCCGCATTCTTTCTGCAGTTTGCCGCGCAGAAAACAGTGGCGCCTTTCAAGGTATCACTGTTATTCCTTTCAGAATCAGTCTTTGCGGCTGCATTCGCGTGGACCCTGGGCGGGGAACCGTTCATTCCGCTGAAGGCTGCCGGCGGTGCGCTGATGATCTCTGCAATGGTAATGGCGGAGGTTGCTTCAATGAGACATTCCGCAAAAAAGCCCTAAAAGAAAAAGAGGGAGGCGATATCCGCCACCCTCTTTGTTTACGTTAAAAACGTTAAGAACGTTACGAACGTTACGAACACCCATGTCTGTTTATTTTATATCAGGAAGCTCTTTTATACACCTATCCATATCTTTTTGATCAAACTCCACATCCACCATCTTGCCCGAAAGGTAGCTCTCGTATGCGGAGAGGTCGAAATGGCCGTGCCCGCTTAGATTGATAACGATGGCTTTCTCTTTCTTTGTTTCCCTGCAGATTATGGCCTCGTCAATAGCCGCCCTTATTGCATGCGAACTTTCCGGCGCCGGAAGCAGGCCTTCGCTCTTCGCGAAGAGGACCGCCGCTTCAAAGCAGGGTATCTGCTTGTAAGACCTGGCTTCTACGAGTTTCTTATTTACGAGGTAGCTGACGATAGGAGAATCTCCGTGGTAGCGGAGCCCGCCGGCGTGAATCCCGGACGGCATAAAATTATGCCCAAGCGTGTACATTTTTGCAAGAGGCATAAGTTTCGCTTCATCGCCGAAATCGTATCTGTACGGGCCCTTTGTGAGCGTCGGGCAGGCCGCGGGTTCAACGGCGAGGAATCTTATATCTTTGCCTTTCATTTTTTCCGCGACGAACGGGAAGACCGCGCCGGCAAAATTTGAACCGCCGCCGACACAGGCCGAAATGATATCCGGGTAATCGCCGATCATCTCCATCTGTTTCTTTATCTCAAGGCCGATGATGGTCTGGTGCATGCAGACGTGGTTCAATACGCTTCCCAGGCAGTATTTTGTGTCGTCGTGGGTAGCCGCGTCTTCAACCGCTTCAGAAATAGCGATGCCAAGCGAGCCGAGGGAGTTGGAATCCTTCTTCAGGACTTCCTGTCCCGCGTGCGTCAATTTTGACGGGGACGCGAAAACTTCAGCGCCGTAGGTCTGCATCAGGAAACGCCTGTAGGGTTTCTGGTCGTACGAGACCCTTACCATATATACGGTGCACTTTAGGCCGAAGAACTGGGTCGCGAAGGACATAGCGCTTCCCCACTGTCCGGCTCCGGTCTCGGTTGCCATTCTCTTTACGCCCTCGGCCTTGTTGTAGTAGGCCTGGGGGATGGCGGTGTTCAGCTTGTGGCTTCCCGCCGCGGAGACGCTCTCGTTCTTATAATATATTCTTGCAGGGGTCTTCAGTCTTTTTTCAAGGTTAAAGGCTCTGCAGAGAGGAGACGGGCGCCAGACTTTATAAGCGGATTTTACTTCATCCGGTATGGGTATCCATTTTTGGGTGGAGACTTCTTGTTTGATTATTTCCATCGGAAAGACCGGAGCGAAATCCGCCGGTCCCGCGGGGACTCCGTCAGCCCTGATAATCGGGGGAAGCGGTTCCGGGAGGTCTGCCGCGATGTTGTACCATTCTGTCGGCATTTCTTTTTCGGAAAGTATCACTTTGTTGAGCTCTGCCATATGAATCCTCCGGTAAGCAATTTGTTCAATTATATAGAAGGGGAAGGGAATATTCAATTTGATTTTGGCATATTAAAGGGCTATATTACAGAATGATTACCCGGACATATCTTAGGGTTTATCCGTGGAATCGTCAACAGGCAATTCAACTATTTGTGCGGAGGTAATATGAAGAAATTTGCCCTGCTGGTCTCGCTTCTCGCTTTTTTCGCGCTTTCCTTGCCGGCAAAAATAATGATTCCTGTGAATATTGATAAAGGAGAGATGTTTGACGACAACACGGAGAAGGTGGAAGTGTCTCTCGCGGAAGAGAATACCGGCGGGGGCGCTGCCCTGAGTTTGCTGGCGGCCTATCCGGCCGAAGGCGGCTGGGCGGGTTTCTGGATGCCGAAAAAGAGCGCCTGGGCCGGATTCAAAAGCCTCAATTGTTTTGTCTATAGCGCGGCCAAAGAGAAGTTTACGATGTCTTTCGTTATCAAAGACCAGAATCACAAGGGCGGAGTCTCGGGACGCGGCATGGAAGGCTGGGAAGTAAGAAAGACCTGGTATATGGTTCCGTTTGAGATAAAGCCCGGAATGAACGAACTTAGCATCAGCCTGGAGGGATTAAAGACTCAGGAAGGCAAGGATGTTGACCTTTCAAGAATCTATCACTGGGGATTTTACTACAGGTTCTTCCCCGAGCTTAAATGGGAATCGAAGCAAGCCGTTCCCGCGACTGTCTGGATCAGCAAGGTAAGGCTGGACTCCGAAAAATGAAGAAGAGGTTCGGACTGCTGGGATTATTGCTGCTTGGCGCCACTTTGATCTTTGCGGCGCCGGCCGGCAATGTGCTTGTTGTAATAAATGACGCGAACAAATATTCCGCGGCTATTGGATTGCATTATGCGAAACTTCGCGAAGTCCCGGAAGCAAATATATGCCACATCAACTGCAATGACTCCAGCCTCAGTCTTAAAGAATATAATGAACTGCTGTTGCCGGAAGTAAAAAACCACCTCTCCGGCATTGCCTATATAGTAATGTCCTACGGAACCCCGATAACGCTTAACCTAAACAACGTAACCTATTCGCTTGACGCTTTTCTCTGTTTTCCTTTTGACCCGATTGGCGCGCTTGAACCGTTCAAAGTTACCGGAAACAGCGAGAGCGGATACCTCGGCGAGAGGAATCCTTTTTATACGGCCGGGGGGCATTTTTCCGCGAACGGCCGGAGTTTTATGGTCACAAGGCTTGACGGGCCGACGGCCGAGATAGCAAACGAGCTGGTCGAAAGGGCTCTCTACGGCGAAAAATATATCACCAAAAAATACGGAAGGGCCTATATTGATTCGCGCGGCCTGACAAAAAGCAACAGCGGTTATTATGAACTGGACAAGGATATCGTGGACTCCGCGGAATACGTAAAAGCCGCCGGCTTCGAAACGACCCTTGACATTTTTGAAGGGGAATTTGACAACAAGTGCTGCGCGGACGCGCTCTGGTATTTCGGCTGGTACAAGTACAACAACTATAACGACGCGTTCTACTGGAAGGTTGGCGCGGTGGGCATTCATTTTGATTCGGCTTCGGCTCTCGGCATCCGCGGCACAAAATGCTGGAGCGGGGGAGCCCTGGCAAAAGGCATTACAGCGACCGGAGGTTGCGTCAACGAACCCTACGGGCAGACTTATACCCGCGCCAATCTCTTTATGAAATACCTGATGCAGGGATATAATTTTGCCGAATCCTGTTATATGGCGACGCCTACTGCCAAATGGATGATGACCTTCATAGGCGACCCTTTATACACGCCTTCAAAAAGCGCGGGGCTTAAGGATACCGCGTTGCCTGAGATAAAAAAAATAGAATTGGTCAAGGGGTCTGATAATCCCGATACGTTCTGGAGAGTCCTTGTTGAATCCGACAAGTTTGTGAGGGTTAAAGCGGAATATGCCGGCGCCGGCGCGGACGCGAAAGAAAAGGAGACGGATTCTTTTTTCAAAAAGGCAAAACTCAATATGCCAGACCTTACCCCGGACACGGAATACAAAGTGAAAATCACCGTTACGGATTCAAGCGGAAATACGGCTTCAAAGGAAGCATCATTTAAAACCACGCCTCCCGTCCCGGAGCAGGTGAAGAGCTTCACCGCGCAAAAACTGGACAGGGGAATAGACCTTGTGTGGACGGCAAGCGCGGCGGAAGATGTTACAGGCTACCTGCTCTTTCGTTCTGTTATCGGAGGCGGGGCTGAACCGGAGAAGATAGCGGATTTGAAGAAGGACGCCGTTTCTTTTCAGGACCGCGGTCTGGCCAATAGCACTACTTATTGCTATAACATTCGTGCGGTGAACAAGAACGGCGAGCTGTCTCCCAGTTGCGAGGTTTTTGCGGCGCCGACCGACCTTGCCGCTGTGACTGGCGTAAAAACGGAGTTCAAACTCAACGCGCTTAAGATATCCTGGGAGCCGGTGAAATCGGCAGGCGTTTCCGGTTACCAGGTCTACAGGCATGTCAGGAAGAAAGGCAATTACAAAAAGGTAAAATACACGGAAGAGAGCAGCGTCACAGACTTTGAGCCGAAAGCAGGCCAGACTTACTACTACAAGATAACAACAATCGGCAAAGGAAAACAGGAAGGCGAATCCACAGACCCAATAGAAGTGAAAATCGAGAAATAGCCTCGTGTTTTCATCTGATTTTGTTTCGAATTTCGAATTTTGTGCTTCGAACCTGGTTTTTTTGGTATAATACTGCCCATGATATCCCATATTAAGGCCATAATGCGCAATGATCCGGCGGCCAGGTATATTGAGTTAGTCCTGTATCCCTGCCTCTATGCCATTTTTCTTCATAGGATTGCTCATTTTCTCTGGCAGCTCCGCCTGCCTTTTTTCCCAAGGTTTATCTCTCAAGCCGGACGGTTTTTGACCGGCATAGAGATACATCCCGGCGCCGTTATTGGCAAAGGTTTCTTTATTGACCACGGCATGGGTGTGGTGATAGGAGAGACGACAAGAATAGGCAATAATGTTACGCTCTTTCAGGGCGTGACGCTCGGCGGCACTGGAAAAGAGACCGGGAAGCGCCACCCGACGCTTGGTAATAATATTGTAGTTGGCTCGGGAGCCAAGGTGCTGGGCGACATAAAGATAGGGGATCACAGCTACATAGGCGCTAATGCAGTGGTACTTAGGGAAGTCCCGGCGCACTCCACAGTTGTAGGCGTTCCGGGGCGTGTTGTTAAGCACAAAGGCAAAAAAATTGCGCTCGAGATGAGTTTTGATCATGCCGGCATGCCGGACCCTTTGCTTGAAAAGGTAGCGCACCTCCAGAGGGAAATCGACGCCCTCCGCAAGTCCAAAAGTAAGAGCTGAGCTTGGATAAGAAGCGCCTCACCCTTATAACACTTGCGCATATCGTGACCGATTCGTACGGCGGTTTCATCCCTATTTTGCTGCCGCTGTTGACGCGCGAGTACGGCATTCAACTTGCGGCATCCTTTCCGGCACTGATAGGTATTTTTGGTAATTTTCCGCAGCCCTTCATAGGGCACTACTACGACAGGACAAAAAAATACTTTCTCTGGATTGCTCCGCTGGGCGCCGCGTTATTTGTCGGAACTTTTATATATTTTGATAGTTACGCCCTTAAGGTTCTTTTCCTCATTCTTGGAGGGTTCTCAATCGGGGCCTTTCATCCGGAAGCCACCCAGATAGCGAGAGCTTCCGGCGGGGACAGGAAAGAGTTCGCCGCCTCAATATTTCTGGCCGGCGGGACAACAGGATTTGCCATCGGAGCGCTGGTCTGCGGCGCGCTGCTTCATTTTTTCGGCAAACCCGGACTTTTTGTCTGGGTCTTCGTCGGAGTTGCAACTTCATTATTGCTTCTTGTGAATGAAAAAATCATGACCGGTATCCCTGAAAAGAAAACAGCTGCAGTAGAGTTAAAGAGTTTGAATAAAGTCCCGGAATTCTTTTCAATCCTGGTTCTCGTTACGCTTGTCGTTTCCTTTCAGTCTCTGGTAAATACCTTTCTGCCTTCTTTTCTTTCGCAGAGAGGTTTCGGAGAGATGGCAAAAGGCTTCTATACTTTTTTCTTCGTTGTCCCGGGCTCGCTTGCCGGGATAATAGCCGGCAAGTTTGCTAAGGAGCGAGGGTTGAAAACTCTCGTGGTAACCTCTCAAATACTGAGCATAGGCTCAATGTTATGCTTTATTTACCTGCCCGCTCCCTGGTATCTGGTATTTATACCTCTGACCGGGGCCTTTAGCCTCTCTTCTTTTCCTGCGTTGGTGAGCCATTCTTTTAAGCACCTGCCGGGAAAGGCGGGAGTTGCCGGAGGGGCTGTAATCGGGCTTACCTGGGGAGTCGCCGGTATCCTAGCGCAGTTCGCGGGTTTTCTTGCAGGGCTTGCCGGGGGAATACAGGGAATGTATCTATGGTTGTTAATTCTTCCGGCAGGAGCGGCCCTGCTGACGCTTCTTCTAAAGTTCTAAAATCGTTTGATTACACAGATTAGGAAACGCTTTAATCTGCGGAATCTGTTTGTCTAATCCGCGTAATCAATAGCGGGTATTGTTGTATTAGATTTTGTTATGTAATATAATTGATTTGTTCAAAGGAGCCCCGTATCAGCGAATTAAAGCGCTTTCATCCAAAGAAAATGTTCGGGCAGAACTTCCTGTCCGATACCGGAATACTCAGGAGCATTGTCAATGCGGCGGCAGTTAAGCCGGATGATACGGTCTTGGAGATAGGTCCGGGCAAAGGAACCCTGACGGGAATCATTGCCTCCTTTTGCAAGGTAATTGCCGTAGAAATTGACAAAGGACTGGTCGCGTTTCTCAGGGAAAAATTCAAAGATAACCCCAATGTGACCATAATAGAAGGGGATATCCTTGAAATGGATATCCCAAAGCTTTTACCCAAGAAAAGCAAGCTTATAGCCAACATTCCCTACTATATCAGCACGCCGATTATTTTCAAAATACTTGAGAATCGCGAGTATTTTACCACCGCGGTGCTGACGGTGCAGAAAGAACTTGCGGACAGGATAACTGCCGATCACGGCAGCAAAATATACGGAGTCCTGACGGTGATGGTGCAGTTTGCGGCTGCCGCGAGGTTTATGCGGTTGATACCGGCTGCGGCGTTCCATCCGAAACCGGACGTTGATTCAGCCGTGCTGCGCCTGGATATCCCGACGAAACCGACATTCCGGTGCAACAATGAAGTTTTTTTTAGGGAGATGGTGCGCGCTGGATTTCAGCACAGGCGGAAGATGCTGCGCGGCAGCCTGCAGGATATCGGGCTTGCCAGAGAGTCAATCGAGAAAGCCCTGGCCGTATGTGGCATAAAACCCGAAGCTAGGCCTGAAGAGATAGATATACCCGGTCTGGTAGCGTTATCAAATGTTCTTTCCGGCGAAAAAAGAGAAAAAGCGTAAAACTAAACGGTCGAGTTTTTGGCCGCGAGGAGGACTAATAGTATGAATAAGAAGGTCGGTTTGCAGCTCTACACTTTGAGGGAGTTTCTGAAGACAGAGGCCGATACCGCGGAAACGCTGAAAAAAGTAAAGAATATCGGCTACGATATTGTTCAGATTTCAGGTTGCGGAGTGACGGACGCGAAAATACTCAGCAGGCTGGTCAAAGATGCCGGTCTAATATCTAATTCCGTGCACGAGAAGTATGACAGAATAACGAAGGAAACAGACGCCTTCATAGAGGATTGCAGGATGATGGGTTATACCACCGCAGCCATCCCGCATCTGCCGGAAGAAATGAGGACTGTTGAGGGCTATAGAAATGTTGCGCGCGAAGCCAATGCGGCAGGAGAGAAACTTTTCAAGGCCGGAATTATCCTGACCTATCATAACCACGATTTCGAGTTTGAAAATCTTGGCGGAATCCGCGGAATTGATATTATTTACGGCGAAACAAATCCAAAATTTTTGCAGTCGGAGCTTGATGTTTACTGGGTACAGTCAGGCGGTGGGGACCCGGCAGACTGGATTCTGAAGATGAACGGCCGCGCTCCGATAGTGCATCTGAAAGAGATGGGGGTAAAGGGCAAAGAACGTATTATGCTTCCTGTCGGCGAGGGCAACATGAACTGGAAGTCTATTCTCAAAGCGCTCAAGGAAGTCGGCACAGAATTCTATTATGTCGAGCAGGACAGATGTAACGGCGAAGACCCTTTTGCATGCATAAAGAAGAGCCTGGATAATCTTAAGAAAATGGGAGTAGAGTAAAGGCAAATTCGAAGTCCGCCTGCGGGCGAGATCTCGGCTATCGCCGGACACTAAATTCTAAACAAAACAAAAAAGGATACCGGCTTAAACCAGGTATCCTTTTTTTTTACGTTATAAACGTTACGAACCTTACGAACGTTACAAACTTTTATTTATTTGACTTATATTCAAACAAATCTGATTTATTATGTTCCCTGCAGATTTTTGTCGGTTCAGTGCCCTTGACAAAATTTTCATCAATAATGTTCTTGCATTTGTCGCCGGCCAAAAGCCCTGTATCCGCGTCAATCTTTAAGGTGACCACATTTGCCGGTTTTTCAAAATCCTCAGGCGGCGCGACATAGACCTGCTGCATAAAATCTCCCCAGATTGGTGCCGGAGTATTGCCGCTTGAAATGACCGAGCCGAGCGACCTGTGATCGTCAAAGCCGACCCAGATGCCGCAAACGAGATCAGAGGTATAGCCTGTAAACCAGACATCGGAATAGTTGTCGGTTGTTCCGGTCTTTCCAGCGCAGGGGAAGGTGATTCCAAGGTCCCGTATGCCCCTTGCCGTTCCTTTGTTGATGACATCTTCCATCATGGAGACCATAACATAGGCCGTTTCGGGCTTTAAAACTTCCTGAAGTTTGGGAGCGTTTTCCTCAATAATCTTTCCGGTGTTGTCCTTTATGTACAATATAGATACCGGTTCAACCCTGACCCCCATATTCGGGAAAACGCAGTAGGCGGAGACCAGTTCCTGCAGGCTAACTTCTGAAGTGCCGAATGCCAGAGATAAGTTTTTCCGTATTTTTGACTTAATTCCCATCTTCTGCGCGTAACTTGCCGCAGCCGAAGTGCCTACCTTTGTCAATAGTTTGAGAGTTACAACGTTTCGCGAGGTGTAGAGCCCCTTGCGCAAAGTTGTCGGGCCGAAGAATTTCTTCTCGTAGTTTTCCGGTTTCCACTCGGTGCCGTCCCGGTCGGTTATTACTATGGGAGAGTCTGTTATTATATCCGCAGGAGTGAACCCGTTGTCTATGGCCGCGGTGTAAATAAAGGGTTTGAAGGCCGAGCCCGGCTGGCGGAACGCCTGGGTGGCGCGGTTGAACTCGCTCTCCTTAAAATCCCTGCCACCGATCATTGCCTTGATATATCCGGTTTTGGGATCCATGCAGATCACCGCGATTTGTATAGGCACATTTTTTTTGAAGTTCGGATCCGAAGAAATGTTTTCCGCCGGTATGCCCATCTCGCGGGCTATTCTTGTTTCCGCGTCTTCTATTCCTTTGGCCGCAGCTTTCTGGGCCTTGTCCTGTATTCTTAGGTCCAGCGTGGTGTAGACCGAGAGGCCGCCTTTGTAGATGGTGTTGCTCCCGTAAGTCTCCTCTATCAACTGCCGGACGTGCTCCACGAAATAGGGCGCGTTTCTGGTCTCGGTGGTATGAAGTTCTATCGGAGAGGCCTTGGCGAGCGCTCCGGCTTCTTTAGTGACTATCTTTCTTTTTATCATCCGTTCAAGGATCATATCCCTGCGGGTTTTTGCTTTTTCAATATTGTTGAAGGGGGAAGTTTTGTTTGGGGATCTGACCAGCCCGGCCATCAGCGCGCATTCGGGAAGCGTAAGTTCTTCTACGTGCTTGCCGAAGTAAGTCCTGGACGCGGCCTCTACTCCGTAGGCGCCCGAGCCGAAATAAACCTGATTAAGGTACATCTCGAGTATTTCCTTCTTGGTATAACGGTATTCTATCTTTAAGGCGAGCATTGCTTCTTTTATTTTTCTTGAAAGCGTGCGCTCCTGCGTAAGGAAAAGATTGCGCGCCAACTGCTGTGTGATAGTTGAAGCGCCCTGTTCAACGCGCGCATGCGCAAGATTTACGGCCGTGGCGCGAATTATTCCGAGCGGGTCTATGCCCCAGTGGCTGTAGAACTTTTCGTCTTCCACGGCGAGCAGAGCCCGCTGAAGATTTAGCGGAACTTTGTCTACCGGGACCAGCGTTCTTTGTTCTACGAAGAGCTGGGCGATGAGTTCCCCGTTAACATCGTAGAGCTTGCTGGCAAGAGAAGGTTTGTAGCCCTCAAGTTCGCTTAAGGGCGGCAGTTCCTGGTAATAGGCGATTAAGAGTCCGAATAACCAGCCCGTAAGGATACAGAGCAGCACATAAGTTCCGGTGCGGAAATTCTTTTTTTTAGCCCAGAGGGCTGCTACTTTTCCAAACATACACATATTATATAGAAAAGACGCGGAATTTACAAATATTTTTGCCTATTACGCCTTGTTTTTCAATGCTTTTAGGCTGGCATATTGACAAAAAAAGGGTGCTTTGTTATAATCAAGATGCTGGCTGGGTTATTCGGGTCACCGGTGATCCGGCGGGTTTATGAAGGTTCCCTCTTGACGGGAACTTTTCTTTTTTACAAAATCTGTCAAAGAAAGGTGGCGATTAAATTGGTGGAAGTCATAGTAAAGTCCGACGAATCGTTCGAATCGGCCCTCAAGAGATTCAAGAGGAAATGCCAGATGGAAGGCATCCTCACGGAAATCAGGAAAAGGGAGTATTACGAGAAGCCGAGCGAAAAGCGGAAGAAAAAAGAAGAAGCGGCTGCCCGCAAGCTGAGGAAAAGACTCGAGAAGATGGACTAAGGAGCCGTTCAAGTGGGATTAAAAGAGAAGATTGACGAAGATATCAAGTCGGCAATGAAGACCAGGGAAGAACTTAAGCTCTCGGCTTTGAGGATGTTGAAGGCGGCTATAGGCAATGCCGAGATAGCCAAAAAGAAAACCCTGGTTGACGAAGATATTTTTTCGCTTCTCCAAACGGCGGTAAAACAAAGAAAAGATTCGGCGGAAGCGTTCAGGGCGGGCAACCGCCCTGAACTCGCCGAGAAAGAAACGGCGGAAATAAAGATACTCGAGGTCTATCTGCCTGCTCAGCTTGGCGAGCAGGAGGTGCGTGAGCTTGTCGCGAAGGCTGTCGCGGAAACGGGAGCGGCCGGGGCGAAAGATATCGGCAAAGTTATGGGCAAACTCATGCCCCTGGTAAAGGGAAAGGCCGACGGCGGCCTGGTAAACAGGCTGGTACGGGAGATACTTAAGTAGCTTGTTGAAAGTATTAAAACGCGGTTTTTACGCAAGGAGCTCCGCGCTTGTAGCTAAGGAGCTGCTCGGCAAGATAATTGTAAGGGAATTTCCCGGAAAAAAAATCACCGCCAGAATAGTTGAAACCGAGGCCTATCTCGGAAAAAACGACCCCGCCTCGCATGCCGCCGGAAAGATGACCAAAAGGAACTCCGTGATGTTCGGCGCCCCCGGACGCGCGTATGTGTATTTTTGTTACGGATGTCATTTCATGTTCAATACCGTCACCGAAAAGAAGGGCAAAGCCGGGGCGGTGTTAATCAGGGCTGTTGAAAGCGCGGGAAATACTCCGCGCGCAAACGGGCCCGGGAAGCTCTCCAAGTATCTTTCAATCGGCAGGGCTTTAAACGAACATGACCTGACATCAGGAAATGGGCTGTATATTGCTGATGACGGTTTTTCACCGGGGAAAATATGGAAAAGCGGAAGAGTAGGTATTAGCGGGGCTAAAAAAAAGCTCTTGCGGTTCTTCCTTAAAGACAATAGGCATGTTTCAAAGTACAGGTAACGGAGGCATAATGAAATTTCGCGAATTCTACAGACTGGCTATTGAAGCGGGAATGGATAATGATCTTCGCGGCAGGAAGGAAACAGAAAAACTGCTGAAGCAGGCGAAAGAAACCTTTGTGGAGCTCAAAGCCGAGAAGAAAAAATATTTTGACCGCGACAGGCTGGTAAACCCTTTCGGAGACACCAGAATACTTAACGGCGATAAAGACGCCGAGATAAAGAGAATCCTTGTAGGTATTGATATAGAGGCAGGAGAAATTGCTCTGGCTGACAGGCTCAGGGAAAAGCAAAAAATTGACCTGGTTCTTGCTCATCACCCTGAAGGGCGGGGGCTCGCCAACCTGCACGAGGTAATGTCAATCCATGCTGATGTGGCGGCGCGTTTTGGGGTTTCAATTACCGCGGCGGAAGGCATGATGCTCACCCGCATCAAGGAAATAGAAAGAAGGCTGATGCCGGTTAACCATTTTAGAGCGGTTGACGCGGCAAAACTGCTAGGACTTAATTTCATGTGCGCGCATACTGTCGCGGACAATTGCGTGGCCAATTATCTTCAGAAGAAGGTGGACGCGGAAAAACCGGAAACCATAAAGGAGCTGCTTGAGCTGCTGCTTGAGATTCCGGAATACTCGCTTTCAGAAGAGGCGGGCGTCGGTCCGAAGCTGATAGCCGGGCGTGACAATGCCAAGGCCGGAAGAATTATGGTGGACATGACCGGCGGCACCGAAGGTTCGAAAGAACTCATAGGGAAATGGGCGCAAGCCGGGGTTAATACCGTAGTCGGTATGCATTTCTCGGAAGAGCACAGAAAGGAAATGGAAAAGCACTTTATAAACGCAGTTATAGCGGGGCATATCAGCAGCGACAACCTCGGGTTAAATCTTCTTTTTGATCAGATAATTAAAAAAGGCGGCAAGCTTGAATTTGTGGAATGCTCTGGTTTCCGCAGGGTGAAAAGATAGTTAAATGGGTCTCATACCGCAGGACAAGATAGAACTGGTAAAAGACGCCAACGATATAGTTGACGTTGTTTCGGGATATGTTTCTTTGAAGAAGAACGGGGCAAGTTTCAAGGCGTGCTGTCCATTCCACACAGAGAAGACTCCGTCTTTCGTGGTGAGTCCCGCAAAGCAGATTTGGCGCTGTTTCGGCTGCGGCATAGGCGGCAATGTTTTCGGGTTTGTCGAAAAGGCCGAGCATATGAACTTTGCCGAAGCGGTAAGGTTTCTCGCGGAACGGAGAGGCATCAGCATAGAATATACCGACAGCGGCAGGCCGGAACTTAGGGACCAACTGCTTAAACTCAACGAACTTGCCGCGAAGTATTACAAGTACGTGCTTGAATCCGATACCGGAAGGGCCTCCCGGTATTATCTTTCGGAAAGGGGCATAAACGCGGAATCACTTTCGAGATGGAGTCTGGGGTTCGCTCAGGATTCGTGGGACGCGTTTCTGAAATACGCGAAATCCAAGGGTTACACGGAACAACTGCTGGAGACTGCGGGTCTTATAATAAAGAACGAACAGCGGGGCTCCTATTATGACAGGTTCAGGAACCGCATTATTTTTCCGGTTCAGGACAGGAACGGAAAATACTGCGCTTTCGGAGCGAGGGTAACGGACAAGTCTTTGCCCAAGTACCTGAACTCGCCGGAAACACCGGTATACGTAAAGAGCCGGATACTCTACGGCTGGCCGCAGGCAAAGGCCGCAATCTCGGAGAGCAACACCGTTATTATAGTTGAAGGCTATATGGATGTTGTAATGCCGCACCAGTACGGGATTTCAAATGTTGTTGCCAGCATGGGAACTTCCCTCACAAAAGAGCAGGCGCAGCAAATTAAGCGCTACGCCGAAAATGTAAAGCTTTGTTATGATCTGGATAAAGCCGGAGTGAATGCCAGCATCCGCGGGATAGACGTGCTAATTGAAGAGGGCCTTAATGTCAGCGTGGTGGTCATGCCGCAAGGCTGCAAGGATCCGGATGAACTGCTGGTAAAGAAGGGGAAGGATGCCTTCCTTGCGGCGGCTAATAACGCGAAAGACATTGTTGAATTCTGGCTTGACGCCGAAAAAACTTCCGCCGGCACAGAACTTTCGGGAAAGATAGCTGTAGTCGCCAAGATGAAGCCGGTGATAAATAAGGTCGCCAACGAACTTCGCAGAAAGAGTTATATAGAAACTATTGCCAGGAAACTGGCGCTTGAAGAGAGAGTCGTAGAAAAAGAACTTTCCAAAGAAGAAAGGTTTTTTTCGGCGGCGGCCGTAAAAGGGCAGGCAAAGCAGGCAGTGAAGCCGAGGAGCTGTCCTCCGGCGGAAAAAGAACTGTTAACTCTTATATTAAACAGCGTTGAGGCAGCCGGCAGGGTCTGTGAAGAACTTTTGGAAACAGATTTCACCGACAGCATAAACGCCGGAATTTTTACCGAGATAAAGAAGAGCCTGGCAGAAAAAGGCGCTATAGACCATTCAAGGATAGCGGCCGCTCTGGAAGGAGAAGCTTCCGAGGTTTTTACCGGACTCTCGCTGGACGAAAGGGAATTTGCCGGGCAGGAAAAGGCGGAGAAAGACTTAGTCCGGCATATAATGAACAACAGAATTATTAACAGGCTAAAGGAACTGGAGCCTGAAGTAAAGAAGGTCGGCCGCGGCGAATACGATAAGAATCTCGTAAACGAATATTATCAATTACTGCGCAGGCTGAAGGGGATGAAGAAGTGACGGAAAAGACAAAGAAGACATCGGCAGGAAAGAAGGCAAGCAATCTGGCCCAGCTTGTGGAAATGAGCAAAGAGAAGGGTTATCTCACTTACCAGGATGTGAATGAAGTGCTGCCGGAAGACGTAATCTCTCCGGACGAGATAGACGGCATACTCTCCAAACTTGATGAAATGGATATTCACGTAACTGACGCCCCGAAAGACGAGAAGGGGCTGAAGACGCCGAACGGCGAAATACATTTTTCCGCTGCTTCGGACGTGGGGCTTGACGACCCGATACGCCTGTATCTGCGCTCTATGGGGCAGATCTCCATCCTTTCGCGCGAAGAAGAACTTTCGCTCGCGGAAGAGATAGAAAAGGCAGAAGAGGAAATAGACAAAATACTCTACGAATCCAGGTTCGTGCTTGAAAAGATAAATGCGTTTACGGTGGAAGTCCTGGACAACACAAAGCAGATTCAGGACCTGATGAACATAGATACCGACGGCGAGATAAGCCCTCGTATTATAAAAAAATACAAAAAACACCTGCGCGACACTCTAAGAAAAATACGCGGGGAGGAAAGCAAGTTAGAGAAGTTTGAGGTTAAGCTTTCCAAGAAAAGAATCAGCGACAAGGCCAGGGCTCTGCTCGAAGAGAAAAAGATAGAGAGCCGCGGCAGAATCATAGACTGTTATATTGACCTGGATATCAGCCTGGATGAGAAAGAGCTTATGATCCAGAGCGTTAAGGACATGGCTTTTGAGATAACCAAGGCCGAGAAGGAGATTACAGACCTTGAGAAGGGGAGCCGGCTTTCCCGCGACCAGATTAAAAAAGCAGTCGCAGGAAAAAAGATTGATGCCAGGCACAAATTGTCGCAGGCAGAGCTTTCAGAGCTGAGCAGGCAGATAAGCGTAGCGGAAAAGAAAATAAAGGCTGTCGCTGAAACCGTGGGCAGCAACGCTTTTAAAGTAAAGGCTGACACCAGAAAGATAGTGGAGAACGAACAGAGGGCTTACAATGCCAAGATGAAGTTGGTGCGCGCAAACCTTAGGCTCGTTGTTTCCGTGGCAAAAAAATACACCAACAGGGGACTGCATTTTCTTGACCTTATACAGGAAGGCAACATCGGTTTGATGCGCGCCGTTGACAAGTTTGAATACAAAAGAGGTTACAAGTTTTCCACATATGCGACCTGGTGGATTAGGCAGGCGATTACCCGTGCCATAGCGGACCAGGGGCGCACCATTAGGGTGCCGGTGCATATGATAGAGACCCTGAACAAGCTGGTGAAGAATTACAGGGAACTTTTGCAGCATTTCGGCAGGGAACCTTCTCCGGACGAGCTGGCCAAAAAAATGGCGCTTCCCATAGAAAAAGTAAGGGAAGTTTTAAAGATTGCCCAGGAACCCATCTCTCTTGAGACCCCGATCGGCGAGGATAAGGACGGCCATCTTGGGGATATCATAGAGGACAAGGAAGTTATCTCTCCGCAGGTGGCAGCGGCGCACATGATACTTCAGGAACAGTTGGAGAAGATTCTGCACACTTTAAAGACCAGGGAAGCGGAGGTTATCCGGCTTCGTTTTGGCATAAACAAACCTTATCCGTACACCCTTGAGGAAGTCGGTAATATCTTTAACATTACGAGGGAAAGGGTAAGGCAGATTGAAGCAAAGGCGCTCAGGAAGCTCCGGCACCCGGTAAGGGCGAAATACTTGAAGGGGTTCCTGGAGCAGCAGTAACATTACATTTCCTTCCCCTTCTTAATCAGGGGAGGGTTCGGGTTGGGTTAATAATTCAATCGAAACAGAATCACAAGGGCTCCGTTATCCCGGAGCCTTTTTTTGCCTGTCGCTTCTTAATCATCCTTACGTTAGTAACGTTAAGAACGTTAAAAACATAAATGTATCATCTTTCCGGGAAATACCTTACCTGCACCTTTTTTCTTCTCGGTACGGAATGGTACTGGAATGAAGGGTAGCCGAACATCAGGGCATAACCCACGCTAAAATCCTCAGGCAGCTCAAGAGCCGTCTGCAGCGGTTTCCAGCTCTTGATTGCCATTATGAAAAAACCACCCCAACAGGTTCCGATGCCCCTGGAGGACAGGAGCAGTTCAAGCTGGGTCATCGCTATAATCGCGTCTGTGGCCCCGCTCCCGTTAAGCGGGCTGTAATAGTTTACGGCAAGATGAGGAGCATTCCTGCAAAAAAGGTCATTGCCTTTTTCATAGGCTTCAATGAAATGATCCAAGGAAAACTTGAGCTTTGCTTCCGGATCGCTTTCCTTGAGGAATTTCATCCAGTCCACGGCTATTTCCGTGAATTTCCTGACCTCATTTTGGCCGTTAACGACCAGCCATTTTACTCCCTGGCTGTTGCCGCCGGTAGGAGAATATTTTAGCGCTCCGAAGGCGGCATCAAGGTCTTGTCTCGGGACGGCAGCGTCCTTGAAATCCCGAATAGAGCGCCTGTATCTCAGAAAGGCTTCAAGCTGCTCAGGAGCGAGGCTTTCAGTTTTAGGTCTTTCATTGGTTTTATCCGCGGGGCGGAATTGAAGGACTAAAGCGCGTTCCGGGCAGACAGCCTCACAGTGACCACATCTTATGCAAAAAGGCCTGCGCGTTTCAGGTATTTCGGGGAACCCCCCTGAGCCCGCCGTCATAACGTCTGCCGGACAGTCTTTTACGCACAGTCCGCATTTGTTACATTTAGAGTTATCAAGCGCTATTTTGCTCATTTTGCACCTCGTTTGATTGTAGGTTATGCAGGGGTCTTTGTCAAGGAAAGCGGCCTGCAATGGTATTGAAAAGATATGAATTCTCTGGTAAAATCAACGCCCATGCTGTTGACCCCGTAATTATAATTCAATTCAGGGAGCTTTGCGATGAAGATTGTTGTGCTTGACGGTTTTGCCTTAAATCCCGGGGATCTTTCCTGGGAAGGTCTGGAAATGCTCGGAGAGCTGTCGGTGTACGACAGAACTCCTGCTGCGTTTGTCGCGGAAAGATGCAAGGACGCCGAGGTTGTGCTCAGCAACAAAACGGTTATGGGTGACAAGGATTTTGCCCAGCTGCCTTCCCTCCGGTTAATAAGCCTGCTTGCCACCGGTTATAATGTGATAGACACTATAGCTGCGAAAAAAAGGGAAATCATGGTTTCCAATATACCTGCTTACGGAACTAGTTCTGTTTCACAGATGGCTTTTGCGCATATTCTAGAGTTTTGTCAGCATGTCCAGCACCACAGTGATGAGACCAAGAAAGGGCGCTGGGCCCAAACCGTTGATTGGTGTTTTTGGGATTTTCCTCTCTTTGAACTCGCGGGCAAGACTATGGGTGTAATAGGTTTCGGGCGCATAGGGCAGACAACCGGAGATATAGCCCAGGCTTTCGGGATGAAACTTATTGCCCACGATGTCTACAGGTCAGACCAGTCGCGTAGAAAAGATTTCCGTTGGGCGGATACCGCGGAGCAGGTTCTTATCGAGTCGGATTTTGTCAGCCTGCATTGCAACCTTACCGGCGATAATGTCAAAATGATAAATTACGAGACGCTCAAGAAAATGAAGCGCACGGCTTTTCTCGTGAATACGTCGCGCGGTCCGCTGGTGGATGAGGCCGGGCTTGCCAGGGCGTTAAACGAAGGTTTAATCGCAGGAGCCGGTCTTGATGTCCTTGAGCAGGAGCCGCCGAGGAAAGACGACCCTATCTACAGAGCGAAGAATATATTTATAACTCCGCACATCTCCTGGGCAACCAAAGAGGCGCGAGCGCGTCTGATGGCTCTGGCCGTAGAGAACGTGAAAGCATATAAGGCTGGGAAGCCTATAAATATAGTAAACAAGTAAAAAATTACGTTCATAACGTTTAAAGGTTTTTAACGTTCTTAACGTAAACCGGTGTAAAAATATCTGTTCCAAAGAAGCTTTTGCCTTGTGGTCTCGAGGCTTACCTCAATATCATGCCAACCCGGGCTAACAGTCTTTGCTTTAATGCTGTAATACAGCAAAAATATAACCCACAAATGTCAATATTAACAAAACTGTAGACCTAAAACTCTTGATTTTGCATAATAATAGCAAAAATATCTTGACACAAACGGAAAACAGGGGTAGAATTCGGCTGGAGGGTATAAAAATGGCCAGAAAAATCAGTGAATTGTACGGGGAGTTGACCTTCAGCCGCAAGGTTATGAAGGAAAAACTCAGCAAAGAGGTGTATGCCAAGCTCGTCGAAACCATAGACGAAGGCTCTCCTCTGGATCACGACATTGCGGCGGATGTTGCTCATGCCATGAAGGAATGGGCAATAGAGAACGGCGCGACGCATTTCACGCATTGGTTTCAGCCGCAAAGAGGCGGCACGGCAGAAAAGCATGATGCTTTCATAACCTATGGAGAGAACGGAGAGATCGTTGAGAGATTATCCGCTTCTCAATTAATACAGTCTGAACCGGACGCGTCTTCTTTCCCTTCCGGCGGCATAAGATCCACTTTTGAAGCCAGGGGCTACACGGCCTGGGACCCGACCTCACCCGCGTTCCTGCTTGAATCAGAGGACTCCAAAACGCTGGTAATCCCGTCGGTCTTCCTGTCGTGGACAGGCGCGGTGCTTGATCTTAAGACCCCGCTGCTCCGCTCTCAGAGGGCGCTAAACGAGATAGCAATAAAGCTTCAGCGGCTGCTCGGCAA
>Ga0209083_1001763_pt1 | contig 23163 bp, 10 predicted proteins | sample AM7aDNAmetaG_FD_184132 | JGI IMG/M metagenome (GOLD analysis project Ga0209083, IMG submission 184132) | Freshwater microbial communities from Finland to study Microbial Dark Matter (Phase II) - AM7a DNA metaG (SPAdes) (version 3) | ecosystem: Environmental > Aquatic > Freshwater > Lake ...
GAAAAAACCGGGTAGGTGCCCCCACCACTGACGGTTCCGCCATTGGTTGGATTTGCCAGAACAGTGATCACCGCCGTCTGGAATTTGAAGTTCGCGGTATATTTCGCCCCGCTCAAGGCGACGGTAATCGAGCGGGTGGTGTTGGTATTGCCATCGCTCCAGCCAGTGAAATTCCAAAAACTGCCGGGAGTGGCTGAAATCGATTGGATTGATCCCACCGCGTAGGTCCCACTACCGTGCACAGTGCCGCCTCCGACCGGGTTTGCGACCACGGTGATCGTGGCCGGCGTGAGAGTGCTGGGAGTGAGCGCATGGACGCCGTCATCGGTAAAAATAACGGCCCGGCTGCGTGGCGCATCCAGGACCGCGACCGGAAAGAAGTGCCGGCGCCGGAACGTCGCGGGTGGGTCACCGGCCACCGCCAGCGGCGCAAACGAGGTGTCGCGGCCGACCCGGAGTTGATAGACTTGGCTGGAATAATTCTCGGTATTGGCCGGGGGGTATTGGCCGCCGAGCAGGAGGATGCTGGCGGTGGCCGGATGATAGACGATCGATCCCATGAGCTGGGGAGTGTGTGAACTGACGGGGACAAGGTTGCTCCAATTTGTGGTGGCGTAGTTGAATGACCACAGATCCTGATAGAGTTCGGAGCTGTAGCCATTATATAAGCCATCATTATCCCACCCGTAAAATCCGGAATCGAGCGCGTATTGGACGCCGTTGGAAGTTCCGCTGCCGCCCCACAGGAACAAGCGGGTGCCGGCCGGGTCGGGGGCAATACTATTGACCCCGTTCTCCCGCGGCCAGGGCCGCCCGACAACGCCGGGGTTATTGGTCTGTAATTGCGTCCAGGTCCCATTGGCGGGATTGAAGTCCCACAGCCAATTCCGGAAGGTGTACCCGCCATATCCGCCAAACGTGTTGATCCGGCCCGTGAGCGGATTCCACCAGATGCTGTTGGAAAAGTCAGTGGTCGTCAATGCCCCGCCGCCGAGAGATTGCCAGACTCCTCCCGTGGTCGGAATGGCATAGACAGTCCCGCGCCCATCCAACCAGGCCAGGATCCGCTGGCTGGTCGAATCATAAACCGCCGTGTGAAGTTGGCCGGGCCAATTGCGGGCGGGCAGGGTGATAAAGGTGTTGCTGGCCAGATTATAGGCGATCAATGCGCCGGGTCGGCCCGTTGATTTGGCGACGGAATAAACAATCCCGTTGGTGTAATCGACCCCGGCGGCCGTGGGATAAAACTGCGCTGGAATCTGATTGGAGGTGCAGAGGCGGGTCCAGGAGAACAGGGAATGTCTGGCCGCCTCACTGGCATAAAGTTGGGTGATATCATTGGTCGCGAGCGCGCGATTGTACAAGCGCAGGTTGGCGATGATGCCGTTCCAAAATCGTGGATCGGCCGGGTCATCGAACGCGCGGGCGCCCACCCACAAGCTGGGTGGATTGAGGTAATTGATCACTTTCACCGGATTGCTGCCGGTGAGTTGGCCGTTCACGTAGACTTCCAAACCGGTGGAGAGGGCGGTCAATACCACATAGGACCATTGATCGGTTGGCATGGTAAAACTGGCCCCGCTGAAATCGTAATTGGTCCCATCCAGACTCTGGCAGACCCAATTGTTATCCTCGCTATAATTATCATCGATCAGCACGGCCGGAGGGGTGACTGCGCGCGGATAGACCCACATTCCGATGGTGAAGTTGGTGTAGCTAAACCAGGTCCCGAGATCCAGATGATGGGCGACTTGCCCGGTAAAATCGAGTCCGTCGCCGGCGGGGGTATTGGTAAAGGTCGCTGTGCCGAAAAGCGTGCCATTGTTGCTGTTGCCGCTCGCGTCATTGACGTTGCCAGTGAACGGGTAATATGCCACCAGCCCCGTGGTAATATCTGCCCGGACCGGGGCGGTTGCCCCCAGGGTCCAGACGGCCAAACTCACCACCAGCCATTGCCACCATTTATTCATATAAATTTCCAGTCACACAAAATATCAAATTAACCCGGCCAGTCGAAGTTTAAGTCCGGGACTGGCGAAAGATTTGGGCCGGGCTTTCCCGGCGCAGCGGGCCGACTTTACTGTGGGGTCATTCTTTTTCCAACTCCAGATGCAGCGTCAGTTCCGCCCCGTCGTCAACGTGCAGTTCCCGGCTAAACTCTTTGTAGCCGGCCTTTTGGACTGTCACGGTGTGGGGGCCGCGAAGTTTCAGCTTTGCCGGAGCATTGCCGACATAGCGGCCATCGATTGCGACGTCGGCGTCGGGGGTCTCACATTGCACGCTGACGGTGCCGCAGTGATCTTCGGGAAATCCGGTCGGTTCTGCAGACTTTTGTTCCGGAGATTCGAGAGCTGCATTCTGAAACTGGCCAGCCTTCCAAAATCCCGATCGGGTCGTGCCGTCCGGCAGGGTCTGTATGCCGCGGCCCGCGCGCTGACCGGCCTGCCAATCACCCTCGTATTTTTCGCCGTTCGGCAAGCTCCAGACCCCGTGGCCTTCCCGCTGGCCGGCCCGCCAATCGCCAACATATTTTTCTCCCGTCGGCAGGCTCCAGACCCCGTGGCCCTGACGTTGGCCGGCCTGCCAATCGCCTTCGTATTTTTCGCCGCTGGGCCAGCAGCCCACCCCGTGTCCATTAAATTTTCCGTCCGCCCATTGCCCGACGTATTGGAAGCCGTACGGGAGGGTCCACACGCCGTGGCCTGAGCGTTTGTCAGCCTGCCAATCCCCGTTATAACTTTCACCGTTGGGGAGGGTTTCGATGCCGTGCCCGGCGCGTTTGCCGGCCTGCCATTGCCCGTCGTATTTCCAGCCGGTTGGCAGGATCTCGATGCCGCGCCCTTCGCGTTTGCCGGCCCGCCATTCCCCATTATAAACCGTGCCGTTTCGCGAGATGAACTCACCACGCCCATTAAATTTCCCGTCCGCCCATTGCCCGTCGTATTGGAAGCCGTTGGGCAGGGTGTAAACTCCGTGCCCGTTTTGTTTGCCGGCCTGCCATTCGCCGGCGTATTTTTCGCCGTTGGGAGCGGTCCAGACCCCGCGACCAGTTTGTTTCCCAGCCTGCCACTCGCCGACGTATTTTTCGCCGTTGGGAGCGATCCGGGTGCCGGAACCGTGGGGGACGGATGATCCATTGATTGCGCTAACTTTGAGTGAGCCGGTGTATTTTGCGCCATCGCTGAGAACAACATCAGTGCCCGACCAGATCTGTCCGATCGGCCGGTGCGCGGGGGGCGGTGGGGTCTTCCCTGCTTTGGCAACTCCGGTGCTGGCGGGAGCGGGCGGGGAGTTTTTTGCGGGAGTCGCACAGCCGGAAGTGTAAACGGTGGATAGCGATACCGCCAAGGCCAGAAAACTAGCGGCGTTAAGGAATAAGCGTTTCATCTCTCCCCTTTACAAGTTTGTGTTGATAGCTTGGGCGACGGCAACAGTGGCGAGCCACAGCAAACGGTCAGCAGCACTTTCAACCAGAGCCGTTTCATGGCCGGTGTTCTAGCAGGTCGTTCCCCGTGGCGCCAGAATATTTTGGCGATGGCGCAGTCCGTGGTGTGGGTGGGGGGGCTTGGGATGGGCAGGCCGGCACTCAAATCCCAAGCGTGCCGGCGGTCAGAGACCGTGTCGAATCGAACGACGCGGTCTGGAGACCGACGCCGAACAGTGGAGAACACCCTCGCCCGGACGAATCGCAATCAGGTTGGCGGTCTGGAGACCGACGCCGAACAGTGGAAGGACGAAACACCACGCTTGGAGTTGCTGCGCGGCTTGCGGACTTACTTGGCGGTGCCGGTTTTGCCCAACGTGGCTGTGTAATGAAGTGTCGGCACGACTGCGAATGCCTCGTTCCCGATCAAAACAGCCACGGGCAGCGTCACAATCCGCCCAGGTTTATTAATCGGCTCATTTGTCAAGCCATGGGCTGCCAGCGGAATCCGCCACGCACCTTTGTGGCGGGTGATCGTTGCCGTCCAGTAGCCCGGCAGTTTTTTTGTTGGTTTGGTGTAGGCCAGGACACAGGTGCCATTCGCGCCGACACCGCGGCCTTTCGCATTCAGAGTGAAAAACGCTTGGACATCCCCCACATCCACGACCACTGGAATCCCCATGAGCTGGATAAGATTGGTAATCCCCGGCAGATTGAGCCTGGATTTCAAACTCAGGCTGTCGGCGTTGGATCGGGCAAAGTTCAAGCTGATCGTCAATTTGGTGATCGTCAGCTCGCACGCCGCAATCACGGTCAGATTGCTGCGGACGCTCAGGGGGCCATCACTCACCTGAACGCTGGCGAGATACGGGCCACAGTTGGAGGATCCATAGGCATGGGTCGCCAGCGTCACGGCGGACCAGGCGCTGGTGTCGCCATCGCCATAGGTCCACTGATAGGTCAGGGCGTTTCCAGCGGCGTGCTGCGCCGCCACATTGAAGACGTTGGTTTCCCCAGCGACAACCACGGTGCGGTTACTGATGATGAAGAGGGCATTGGTGACAAACGGCACGAGCGTAATCACGGGTGGTTGATCAAACTGCGCGACCAACTCGCGATTGGTCGAGGCGCGGAAGCTGTAGCTGGCCTCGGGACTGACGACGATCGCGTTTTCCGTCCAGGCGATAAACTGATACGGGGTAACATTCGTAGCGGTCACCGTGACGTTGGAGCCGCAGGGAATGATCCCACCGCCACGGGTCGTCCCACCGGCCTCCGGTGAACTCCGCGTTGTCACTGAGTAGGGGATCGGCGCAAAGTTTGCGATTAAAGTTCGGTTGCCGGTCAAGACCAGTGAGTAGTTGGTGGTCGTGCCGACAACGGTCCCGTTCTCGGTCCAGTTGGCGAATTGATAACAGGCGGCTGGTGTTGCGGTGAGCGTAACGGTTGTCCCGCAATTCGTGGTGGTATCGCCGCCGGTGGTTCCTTGACCCACGGCGTCCGTCGTGACCGAGAAGGGAATCGGTGTAAAGTTCGCGATGACAGCTCGGTTGCTGGTCAAGACGAACGGGTAATTTGTGGCGGTGCTCACGACGGATCCGTCCTCAGTCCAGTTGGCGAATTGATAACAGGCGGCTGGCGTCGCGGTGAGGGTGACCTGTGCCCCGCAATTTGTGGTGGTATCGCCGCTGGCGATCCCCTGACCCGCCACGCCGGTCGTGACCGAGTAGGGAGTCAATCGCAACGTGGCGGCTGCCGAATTGACTGAGGCGCAAACATTGCTAAACACCGCGCGATACTGGGTGCCGTCGTTCGCCAGCTCTGTTGTGAAACTGTACGTCAAATTACTTGCTCCGGGGATCATGTTCCAGATGCCACCTGAATTGGCACTGCTCTGCCATTGGATGGTGGGGGTGGGGCTGCCGCTGGCCGCGGCTTGGAAACTGGCCGGTGCACTGGCGCAGAGCGTCAGGTTGGTCGGTGCCGTGCTCACACTGGGCGCCACGTTTACAGTTACGGACGTGACGCTGGAGGTGGTGGGCGCGCAGGTTCCGCTGGTGATCTGGGCCCGATAATAGGTGGTGCCAGTCAAGGGGCCGGTCGGCAAACTGGCGGCCATTTCGCCCACAAGATTGCTGAAGGTGACGTTGTCGACGGATGCTTGCCACTGGATTGTACCGGTAAAACCGGTGAGATTTACCGTTGTTTCGCCGCCACTGCACACCGCAGCGGCGGTGGGAATCGCTGTTCCGCCAACCGCAAACGGATCGACCAGGATTGTCAATTGCGGGGCATCCGCCGTCGGGGGGGTGGCGCACCCGGCGCTGGAAATTAATTGGCAATCAATCTTGTCACCGTTAACCAGACTGGCATCGGTGTAGGTGTTGCTGCTCGTGCCCACCAGCAGGCCATTCTTTTTCCACGCGTAGCTTGGGCGGCTGCCGCCGTCGACCGGGGTGGCTGTGAACGTGACTGTCGTGCCGGTGCAGATTGCTAATGAGGTAACGGCTTTGCCGGTGCGGGACGCCGGCCCCGGATTGACGCCCACGCTCACGAGTGGAGTGACGGTGGGATTGACAATCACCTGAGCCACGGTGGAGGTGGCGGAGTTGCAGGGGGAATTCTGCACGATGGCCCGGAAATAGGTGGTTGTGGTCAGCGGGTCGGTCGCTGTCGGATTCGCCGCCGCTTTCAGATCTGTCCACCCTGCGTTGTTGGTCGAACTCTGCCATTGAATAATCAGCCCAGTCTGACCCGCGAGTGTGAGGGTGGTCCCGGTGCCGCTGCAGACCGCGCTGGCCGACGGCGTCGCCGTCCCGCCCACGGAGACCGGCGTCACCACCATTGTCAACTGCGCGGCGGTCGCGGTGGTTGTCGTCGCGCAGCTCGCCGTGGAAGTTAATTGGCAGTCAATCGTGTCGCCGTTGGCCAGGCTCGTGTCGGTGTAGGTATTGCCGCTGCCGCCGACCACCGTGTTGTTCTTTTTCCAGAGGTAGTTCGGGCGGCTGCCGCCGTTGACTGGGGTGGCGGTGAACGTGACTGCGGTACCCGCACAGATCGCAGTCCCGGGATTGGCTTGGACGGTGACAGTGGGAGCCACCGTGGGGTTGACGGTCACTTGGGCGACGGTGGACGTGGCGGTGCTACAGGGGGAATTCTGCACAATCGCCCGGAAATAGGTGGTCGAGGTCAGCGGGCCGGTCGCATACGGATTCGCCGTGGCGATCAAGCTCACCCAGGTTGCATTGTTGGTTGAGCTCTGCCATTTTACAATTGCGCCGGTCTGACCCGCGAGCGTGAGGGTGGTTCCGGTGCCGCTGCAGACCGCGCTGGCCGACGGCGTCGCCGTCCCACCCACGGAGACCGGCGTCACCGCCATCGTCAACTGCGGCGCATTCGCCGTTGCCGGGGCGACACAACCGGCGGTGGAAGTTAATTGGCAATCGATTTTATCCCCGTTGGCCAAGCCAGTCGCGGTGTAGGTATTGCTGCTGCCGACCACCACCGTGTTGTTCTTTTTCCAGAGGTAGCTCGGGCTGCTGCCCCCGTTGACCGGCGTGGCGGTAAACGTCACCGTGGTGCCCGCGCAGATCGTGGTTCCTGGATTGGCACGCACGCTGACGGAGGGCGTCACTGTTGGATTGACGAGCACTTGGGCCACGCTGGAAGTGGCCGTATTGCAGGGGGAATTCTGGACCACGGCTCGGAAGAAGGTGGTTGCGGTCAGGTTGCCGGTCACAGCCGGATTCGCCGTGGAGGCAATGTCCGACCAGACTGCATTGTTGGTTGAGCTCTGCCATTTTACAATTGCGCCGGTCTGGCCTGTGAGCGTGAGGGTGGTTCCGGTACCGCTGCAGACCGCGCTGGCCGACGGCGTCGCCGTCCCGCCCGCCGAGGCGGGCGTCACAGTCAATGCGGCGACCGTCGAGGTCGCGCTGCCGCCGTCATTGCTGACCAAGCACCGGTAGTTGGCCATGGCAGCGGCGGTGGCTGGTGCCACCGTCAACACATTGGCGGTGGCGCCGCTGGACGCGCCGCCGTTGTTCAGGTTCACATTATTGGTTTGCCATTGGTAGGTGAAGGTCCCGCCGCCGGTGGCAGTCACGGTAAAACTGGCGGTGCTGCCGGCGCAAACATTCGTGGCCTGTGGCGGCTGGGTAATGGCCGGTGGTGGATTCAACACCACGATCAAGTTTGACTGGGTATTGGTGGTTGCGGTTGCGGCGTCGCTGACAATCAGCGTCACGGAATAGGTGCCAACCGCATAGGTGTTGGTCACGGCGGTGTCGGTTGTATTGGTGGTGGTGCCATTGCCGAAGTCCCAATACCGATTGGTGATTCCGCCCGTCGATTGATCGGTAAAAGCGACTGTGAGCGGTGCCACTCCGTTCGTCGGGCTGGCGGTGAAATTGGCGACCAGCGTGTCGATGCCCAGACCTGTGACGGGGTTGCTGGACGTCCCGCCGTTGCTGGTAAACAGCACGGCGTCTGAATATCCGCCGGCTGCGGGCGGCGTAAAACTCACGACGACGTTCGTCATTCCGGCACTGGCGAGTGTGAACGGACTGCCAGACACCACGGCAAACGGAGCGGCGCAGGTGGCCGTCCCGCTTAACGCGCCGCACCCGGTGTTGGTCACGGCCCAGCTGATCTGCACCGTTGCCCCGGTCGTCACTGCACCAAAGTTCCACAGGGCCGGGCTGACACCCAATTGACCCGGTGCAATTGTTAACGTGGCCGTCGTGGAGGTCACACTGCCACAGGCGTTACTGAACACCGCGCGATACTGGTTACCATCGTTCCCCGGCCCGACAGTGAAACTGTAGGTGGTATTACTGGCTCCGCTGAGGGTCGTCCAGGTAGTGCCCCCATTGGTGCTGGTCTGCCATTGGCAGGCGGGTGCGGGACTGCTGCTCGCGGCGGCACTGAAACTTGCGAGAGTTCCGACACACGTCGTTCGATTGATTGGTGCAGTGGTTACGCTCGGTGGGGTGTTGACCGTCATTGTCAACCGGGTGGCGTTGGTGGTGGTCGGGGTGGCGCAGTCGGCGTCCGAGATCAACTGGCAATCCAGCGTGTCGCCGTTGGCCAGACCGCTATCGGTGTAGGTATTGCTGCTGTCGCCGACGACCCCATTTTTTTTCTTCCAGACGTAGGTCGGACTGCTTCCGCCATTGACTGGTGTGGCTGTGAATGTCACCGCTGTGCCGGCACAAATCGTGGTCCCCGGATTGGCGGTCACACTCACCGTTGGGGTCACGGTCGGGTTGACCGTGATCTGCGCGACGCTCGAAGTGGCGGAGCCACAGGGCGAATTCTGGACCACGGCCCGGAAGTAGCTCGTTGTTGTCAGATTGGTGGTGGCGTAGGGATTGGCGGTCGTCAGGACGTCCGACCAGGTTGTATTGTTGGTCGAAGCCTGCCATTTCACGATCGCGCCGGTCTCGCCCGCGAGTGTAATCGTCGTGCCGGTGCCGCGGCAGACCGCATTGGTCGCGGGTGTCGCGGCTCCCCCCGCCGAGTTTTCTGCCACTGTCAACGCTGCGACCGCGGAAGTGCTGGTCCCGCTGGCATTGCTGATCAAGCAGCGATAGTCCGCTGCCGTCCCGGGGCTGGCCGGTGTCACCGTTAGAACATGGGTGGTGACGCCGCTATAGGCGCCGCCATTGTTCAGCGACGCATTATTGGTTTGCCACTGATAGGTGAAAGGGCCGGTGCCGGTCGCAGTCACGGAGAATAAGGCGGTGCCCCCGGCGCAGACGTTTGTGGGCTGGGGCGATTGGCTGATAATGGGCAGGGCGGGTGATCCGCAGGATCCGCCCCCATCCGGGCAGCTCTGGCTTTGGAATGTTAATCGCAGGCCGGTGCTGAGGCCCCCCGTATTGCATTCAAAGGTTGTGGAGGAGCTGCCGGTATCTTTTTGGACGCCCACGGTCGCGCTGGAGCCATTGCCATTGAGGTTGCCGTAGAGGATGTCAAAACGGGTCTGGCCCTCGTAGAGGCGCACTTCAAAGTTCACCGTGGCGCCCGCGCAGGAGGCATTGTAGTAGCTGGCACGCCATTCGATATTAAAAATTCGGTTCGGGGCGACGCCGGAGGTGGAAGTGTAGATGCCGTTATTGGCGCAATCCGTGCGCAAGTCTTCCCAGAATGCGAAAATGGCATTGTTGACCCCGCTTTGCGGGAGGCAGGCGTTGGCGTAGGCGGTGCTGCTGCTGCCAAACTGGAGGTTGCCGTTGGAACTCAACGTGACGTTGCTAAACGTCTGGCCGTAGAAGGTGTAGCCGAAGGGCAGATTGATGGTGGTGACAGCATCGTCGGCATGATTGCCGGTATCGGTGCCGCCGGCCACAATGCTGGCGCCGGTAGCCTGTGTGATCAGATAGCCGGTGTTACTGCCGGCCAATTGATAATACAGAGTCGTGGTCCCCCCGGTGTAGGTCAGGGTCAAAGTCAGCGCCACGGACTGGCCGCATGTGAAACCGGGGGCGGTGCTGATTTTAAACGGCGTGGAATTGGTGCCGCTGGCCGCGGGTGCCAGGTTTGCGTAACTCGCGGTTGGCTGGGTAACCGTGACGCCGGAGGTGGTCGTGGTCAGCGTTGCGGTCACGTTGCTGGCAGTGCGCGTGCCGATATTTTGGATGAACAAGTTGATGAGATTACATTCATTGGGATCGATCAACCCATTGCCGTTGCCGCCGCTGACCGCCGAACCGCTGGCCACCAGGTTGGGCGCGGGGATGACCGGCCCGGTCAGCGCATTGATCAGATTGGTGCCGGCGGGTGTCCCCCAGCCGGTGCACAGATCATAGCCGGTCACCGCCGCGAATTTGCTGGGGCTGCTGGTCGAGAAATTATTGCCGGTGGTGATGTCATGAAAACAGGTCGTGGACCGGCTGCCCTTGCCAATCGCGTACAGGGCGGGATTCAGAAATCCGACCGGCCCCTGCCCATTGCCAACGGCCTGCTGGTTGATCAAGGCTGTGTAGCCGGCCCATAACGGGGCGGCGCAACTGGTGCCGCCAAAGGTGCCGGTGCTGCCGTTGTTGTAGCACACCCAGACGTTGTCGCCGGTCAAGGCCACGTCCGGCACGTTGCGCATGGTGGTGGACCCTTGGTTGGCGGCCATGCTGATGCCTTGCTGGTAGGCTGGGATGGCATAATAAGTACTGCTGCCGCCGCTGCTGCCGGTCCCGCCCCCCCAGTTCCAGACAGTTTCGGAAACATAACTCCCGCCAGCGCCGGTGGTCGTCAGGGTGGTGCCACCCACTTCCGTGACGTTCGTGCTATCCGACGGAAATTCGATGGCCGCGGTGAAGGCGTCGGAATCGCCCGTCGCATTAAAAAAGGATTGGCCCTGCGCGGCCATTTGCCGGAAAATTCCTTCGGCGGTCGGGTCGGGGCTGCCGCCGCCCCACGAACAACTGAGTTGTTTGGCCTGATTATCGTTCGCCATCCGATTGAGCAAATCAACCCAGGGGCTGGGGTTCGGCGCTTCGTACACAAAAATCTTGCCGACGCCCGGCGCCATTGCCAGGACCATCTCAATATCGAGGCACACTTCGCTGTTGCCGCTGCCGGGCGTGGTCACGCCGCCGTCGACGGGAATATTGGTGACGAGGGTGCTCGTTGTAATTCCGGCCTGGCTGATGTAGGCCGCGATATCGGCCGCGTAATACCCATCAAACTGCAACAGGCCGACGTTTTGGCCGGTGCCGCGCAGCGTCGTGCCCGGCACATAGGCCGCGCGGAAATCGTTGCCGCGATAGGTACCGCTCGGACCTGAACCGGAGTTTGGCCGAGCCATCGCCGGGCGTGGGTTGGGCTGGATGCGGTGGTGCGGGTGGGGGAGGGCGTAGCTATCCAGGTTGCTAATGTGCAGGACTGCCACCGGCAGGTCCAGGGTCGGCTCCGAATCGGGGGCGTAGAATGTGCGGTTTTCGGTCGGATGCTGGTAGGAGTGGAGGTTGAGATGAAACGTCTTTTCGATGTCCGCGACGCCGGCGCGGACGGATAAGACGAGGCGGTTGGGGTGCGTTGCCGTCACAGTAAATCCGCTGGCCTTGGCGAATGCGATGACCGCTTGATAATCCGATTCGGTTGGGCCGAATCTTTCAGTAAATTGTTCCGGTGTCAGAAAGTGCCGGTAGGTGGGACTGGTCGGATCGTAGATCTGCTGCAGGAGGTCCTGGAACTCCGCCGGGTTCCGGACCGGCAGACCAATGGCCAGATTTAAATTCGTCGTGGCCGGCAGTCGCCCCAGGGGTTGCAGATTTAATTTCGTGATGGTGACTGGCACGTGACCGTGAATCTGCTGCATTTCCGCGGCCAGCGCCGGCGGCAACCCGTGATCACTCAGCAGGAGCGCCAGCCACCCAGCGCTGATGAACGCGGTTCGCCGGATTCGTGATCCCCATCGCCAGATTGCCAGTGCAGATTGCGGCCGGTGGTTTGGCAGTGGCGGGGGACTGTTATTTGCATGGATAGGCGTCATGACCTATAAACTCAGTTTCACGCGGACCGATTATCTGTTGGATGTAATTTAAACGTGCGCCAACCTGCCACTCGAATCGGCACTTGGCAAGATGAAATCGCCGCCGCGAAAGGATCGCCACGGTCGGCAGCGATCGGCCATTAATTTTCCGGGTTCGCGGATCGATCCATCGGCTGCCATGTTAGCAATGGTGGGTGCGGTGGGTCATGACTTGGGAGTCCGCTCCGGGCGGTCGCGCCGGCCGGATTCTTTGACCGGGGTCGGATCCTTCCGTTGCGTTCGCCAATTGATGCTCGCGTAATTGTCCCGATAACGTCGCAAATTAGTTGGGCGCGGTGTATCGCCCTTGCCATTCGTGCTCATTGAAGGAATTTTATCTGGTCTTGCACGGGAGCGCAAGTTGACACTCGCGGGGGCGAGAACAGCCCCGGCTGCCGAGAAGGCATCTTATAAAAACTCCAAACCCAAGGCGCGAAGCCCTGAGGGGGGGCGCCCGACAAGTTTGTTGAAGGGCCGGTTTGCCCGGCGGGCTGCCGGCCGTTGCGGATCGTTTCTAGTCGCCGAATTGGATGACGTACATCCGGTCGGCAGCACCATGGGTCAGTGGTATTTTGAGAAGACCGTAGCCGGCCCGCTGGAGGCTTAGATCGGGGCACTTAATCTTGTAGGAATCAGCGTCGCGTCGCTCGGTTTTCATTGGGAACGGGGTGAGGCGATCTTCATCGATTGTAAAGCGGACTTCGGGGACCCAAAAAACTTTTGCTTTGGCGATTACAAGATTTGGCAGGTTCACGTAAATCGCACGGATGGCTGAGCTGGCCGGACCATGGCGGGCATTGGGAAAACTGTAACTGCCGTTCGGCGCTGGCTCCGCATAGGTTGTCAGTTCGATGAAGCCAGTCTTCGTCTCGGCGAAGACTCCCGGTTTTGTGGGCGGAGCCGGCTCATTGGAACAAGCGCAAAGGAGGAACAATATTCCGACCCAAACAGCCTGCTGATGTTTTAGGTTCATTGAAGGATCTCCAATTGAGCGTTTCCAAAAGCATATCATAATCTTTCTGAGTTTCGAGTCAAGCCGTAATCCTCCCTGAATCGTCCGCCGATATTTTTAGGATCCTGATGGATTGAACCAGGCTGCCACCCGGCCGAGCTGAAGTCGACGTGGTCGCTGAATTCAGATGGGCTAGAAGTGCCATGGCGTGCCATGATTGGCGCAGATAACTAGGATTGACACAGAACAAGGATGGTGACAATTCAAGTCATGACAAGCGGAATGAATATCCCACTTCGAGAAATCGTTACGGCCGCCAGTCTTGGCGTGCTGATGCAAGGCTCAAACCTGCTGGGGGCCGTGATCCCGATCACGGATGCCAATGTGCTGGAAGGACTTTCCTTGTACAACTGGGTTTGCAAAGGGGATTCAATCAGTTCGACAGTGAACGGCGCGTCCATCAAAATGAAATTTAAAGGCACCCGGCAAGTGGCCTTGCGGGTGGCCACCGACCACTTGACAACCAAAGTTCCAGCCCGATTTCCGATCATCGCCTGGTCGGTCAACGGGGGCGCCCCGCAATCTCATCAACTCGTAGCGAAAGAAGCCGTGGTTCTTTTGTCGGCGGGTGTTGCGGATCCGCTGATCGAGTTGTACATCAAGGGCCTGTCGCCTTTCGAGGACCGTTTCTCGGGTGATGTGCCGGGCAACGCAGTCAAGATCACCGGCATTGCGGTGGAGGACGGGGGATCCGTGGTGAAAGGCATCTTCTCGGACAAGGTTTGGTTGAACATTGGAGATTCGATCATGTCGGGCGACGGCGCCGCGTATGCAGCAGGACAGGGAAGGCCGGCCGATGACGCGTGGGCCGCATCAGAGGATGGCCGGGCGAGTTACGGATACCTGCTCGCACGGCATTATGGATATCGTGAATCGAGGATCGCCTATGGCGGGTATGGTTGGGGCGGTGGCATGGCCTGCCTGCCGGGGCTGAGCACGCTGATTGATCAACAGACCTCGACAGTGCGTCGCTGGCCGGCGGATGCCTTGAGCCCGCGTCCCGCTGTGGTGTTGATCAATCTGGGTGAGAATGGCGCGCCTGCCGAGGGGGTGGTGGCGCAGGCTCTTGGCAAGCTCCGGAGTCGGGTCAAACAGACGACCAAGATCCTGGTGATGATTCCGGTGTCTGGCCGCGCGCGTGTCGAAGTCACCCGGGCCTTCCACAATTACATGAATTCGGCTCAGGATAAGAACGCGTATCTTGTCGATTTGGGGCAAGTGAAATTTGCCACTTGTGACGGGCAGCATCCAACCGCTGCTGGTCATCAGACGATTTATGCGTCGGCTTTGCCGTTTCTGGACCCGATTGTGGGTCAGGCCGGGAAGACAGGAAACTAGACTTCACCTAGGCTGCCGTTGTGGCTCCCCACAAGAATGCTTGGCCGACCATCCGGTTTTACTGCACCGGTGGCGATTCTGATGAGACCGGTCAGGAATTTGCAACGGGTACGGACCGGACCCCGCGGCTGATCTCACGGCTCTCTTTCGTGATATGATTGTCTTGTTTCATAAGCTGCAATGCGTTTTGCAATCCGTTCAGTCAATTCCTTGTCCTGTCCCACGCCGCTCAAGCCGGCCGCTTCGCGCGCCGACTGCGCCGCTTCCGGAAACCGCCCCCCCGTAGCGTACGCGGTGGCCCGGCTCAACAGCGCATTGCGCAAGTTTACACGGGCCATTGCGTACCGAGGATCGAGTTGCAACGCCTGCCGGTAGTGGCCGATCGCATCGTCAAGTTTGTTCTGGCAGGCCAGCGCATAGCCCCAGTTGTTATGGGCCAGGGCGCAGTTCGGATTGATCCACAACACTTCCCGATAGTGGCCGAGCGCTTCCCCGGTCTTCCCCTGACTGGCCAGAGCGAATCCCAGGTTGTTATGGGCCATTATGTTGAACGGGTTCAGGGCAAGCGCCGCCCGTAAATGGTGGATTCCCTCCTCCACCCGCCCCTGCTGGAAGATTGGGCGAAGGGTCAACTCCACACACGTGACAGAAAGGCTGTTGACCGGTTCAATTCTCAATCCGTGCGGCGCAGAGGTCAGAGGTCAGTTCATAAGCCGAAGGCATTGGCAGTTTGGTGTCACAGTGGCAGGTGGACGACGATATTCAGCCACTCATCCGGGTTCGGCCGCACGCTCCCACGTCCGGCGCGGAGTGGCTCAGGTTGGAACCAAGAGCTGCAACCCAAAGATCTGAAAATCCGCTCGATTTGAAGTCAACAACGTGCGTACACCCGCGGTCCACAGAGTGGCGGCGAGTTGTGTATCCAGAATTCGTTTGCGCCCGAGTTGGTGGCGTTCCATCCAATCAAGAAACAGGCGCGTCGATTCATTCGACGGGAACACGTGGGTGACTTCCTCTGCGTTCCACCAGAAGCGGGCCTTGGCCACGGCTTCGTCAGCCAGTAGCGGTTTTTGAAAACGGCGCGGGTCGGTCACGACGTGAATGAATTCAGCCGGAACTTGCGGGGCAAGTGCCAGAGAAACCTGGGGTTGAAGAATCTCGCGTTGCAGGAGTTCATGAGCCGCCTTGTGCGCTGGTAACTCGACGAGTTCGAGTTGAACCAGGAACGTAGTGTCAACCCCCATCATTGTCGCGCGTCGAGCATTTCATCGAGGATGTCGTCGTCGTCGGAGGGAAACGGTCGGAGAATCGTGCCCACAGATTTGGGCCGGAGATTGCGCAGGGACGTGGGCGGGGTGATTGGCAAAAGCTTTGCGACCGGTTGGTTCTCGTCGGTGATGACCAACTCACCTTCGCGTGCGAGGTCGTGCACCAGTTTCACAAGCTGTCGTTGGGCTTCGTCTAACGTCACCGTCTGCATGGACAAACTATGAACCGAATCAAGCAAAGTTGCAAGCGTCGAAGGGGTCAACTCCACACACGCGTCGAAGGGGTCAACTCCACACACGTGACAGAAAGGCTGTTGACCGGATCAATTCTCAATCCGTGCGCGGCGAAGTGACACGGGAAAGCGGTAAATGGGCAGAAGTTCAGAGGTCAGTTCCAAAGCCGGGACGCGACCGGTCATGGTTGGCTGCGACAAGTGGCGTAACCTTCCAGGTTGCGGGTTGATGACATCGGCAAGCTGCCTTTCGGCCCCGAGCCATTCGACATGCTCATGGCCCCGAACAAGGTCGAGGGGCTCAAGGCCGAGGGGGGAAGTTCGAGACGGACTCGCGACTCCTATCGGAGCTTACCCCACAGGTGCGGCAAATTCCCAACTTACGGCGGTGATATCTCGATCGGGATCGCCGGGACCGACTCCAGCGGGATGATTTGCTTGATTGGCGGCGGCGGTTTCTCGACCCAAGCGTGGAGGGTCACCCGGCCCTTCTGACCCGCTTTCACTTTTTGGGCATCGCTGCGCAGGACCAGTTCCATCCAATCCCGGCCCGGCACAAAATTCTGCAGTGTGATGCCATCAGGGGCATCGGTGATCTCGAATTGAATTTTCCCGGCAGGTGTGCCAACGGGAAATCGGATGCGCACCAGACCGGTTCCACCGGGCGGAATTTCAATCGGCGTAGTACTGAGAATCCGCGGCACGGGGCGCGGGGGCGGCGGGACGGTGACGGCGACCTGTGTTTCCTTGACCGGGACAAGGTGCCGGTACAGGAATGCCTGCATCAGATCTTCTGCCGGTACAGCCGAGTGCGTCATCGTCCGCCCGTTGTCCACGGCCCGGCCCTCGAAGCTGATCGGAACGGGTGTGGGGAGGGGGGTGCCCGGGACATTGAGCAGGAGTTTGATTTGTTCCTGGGTGGTGATCAGGCTCTCCCCACTCAACTGGAAACCCAACGGCGCGTTTTTCAAGGCGATGGCGATTTCATTCGTGAATCCGTCGCGTCGCAAGGCGTAGACGGTGACCGGCGCGCTGCCACCAGGTCGGGCATTCAAACTGGCCGGGACGACCCGCAATTCAAAGTCAGGTCGGGGCGCAGAGAGGCGGAGCCGATAAGCAAAATCGGGTCCGCCTTTATGCTGGGCGTCACCAATGGAAAGATAATACGTTCCATCCGCTGGCAGGGTCGCCGTTAGATACGAGTCCGCGTGATGGGTCGTCAGGCCGGCACCCTTGTCCTCAAAATCATCGTTGGAGGCGATTTGGTTGCCCGCCGCGTCGGTGAGTTTCAAGACGGAATCCAAAGGTGAATTTAAGCGGCGCGCCCGGACTTCCGCAACAAACGGCTGGCCGGCGCGACCGTCGAATCGAAATACATCCCAGTCGCCGGGGGGATCAATGTGGCCGTTGATAATGACTGGCAGGGTCACGGGTTGGGCTGTCGCGAGTTTATCGTTGGGTTCCTTTTCCAGCAAATCAGGAAATTCATCGACGACAAACGGCATCACGTTCGAAACCCATTCCGGTGTTCGGACGGCTAATGGATAGGTGCCCGGCGGTTTATCTTTGGCGTCAAATGTCAACCGGGTGACCGGCAAATTTCCGCCGTGGAGCGTCACCGTGGTCGTTTGGCCGGTTTGGACGCCCATGGGAAAAATGCCGGTAATGTAGGGCAATTCACCGAGCATCACCCGGTACACGAAGTCTTCCCGGCCCCGGTACAATGAATCCCGAATTTCCAGGAGGTATTCACCGTCCTTGGGGATGACACAATAGAGGATCGGATCCGGTTGGAACCGGTAATGGTCGGCATAATCGAGTTCATGCCCGGTGTCATCGGTGAGAACCATCGTCACCTGAAACCAGCCCGGTACGGCATCGGCCAAGTATGGAATCAAGGCCCGGGCGCTGGCCACAACAATCAATTGCTGGCCATGCCGCGCAGGGAAGCGATATTGATCCACTCCGCCCGGTGGAATCTGGCCGTTGAGCGTGGCCGGTAAGGTGATATTGATTGGGGGCGGCGTCGGATTCAAATGCGGTTCTAAATTGTCGCGCGATTGGGGCACATTCTTCCAGTCGTCCTTGGTGAATTCCGGGACTTGGCCGACGCAAAAGGTGAGGGGGTTCGAAAGTCCGCGTTCCGTGCTGAGACGGATTTCGCGATCGCCCACGGCGGCATTGGGGGCGAGCGTGATTTGCACGGTCACGAATTCACTCAGCGACGGATTGCTCAGCTTCCGCCCAAACCGAGTCAGTTTCTTTTTGATTTCCTCCACGAACTTCAGCTCCTCTGCCGTGAGGTGCGTCCCCATCTTGCGCATTTCCTGAAGTCGGCTGAGCTGTTCCTTTAAATCCATCTGTTCTTGCGGCGTCAACTGCCGTTCTTGGTCGAGGATTGTGGCCCGGACGCCAGCCCCGGAGACGAAGACATTGGTGGCATGGGTCAGGTATTGACCGCCGATGGTTACTTCAAAAGTGGTTCCTTGTCGGCCGCCGGCCGGATAGACGTAGCCAATATGTGGCAATCGCTGCTGGGCTTGAACCGCGGGCAAGATCGTCAGCCCGGCGGTCAAGACCGCCATCATCAACCACTGGAGATTTGTCAACCGGCTGACCATTGGTTTAATGCGTGATTTAAAAATCCCCCGCACTTACGGCGCGAAGCCCTGCGGGCGTTCGCGCCCGACAATTGTTCCGGGGAATCTGTTGTAGGGCTGGCATGCCCAACGGGCTGCTAGCCGAACGCCTCGAATTCTCAAACACATTCTGAGTCTTTACCAACGACCAAGTTGTACGCTGGTTTCCCGGTTTGTGCAATGTGACAACAAATGATTGGAATGTCGTTGGAGGGCGAGGCTCCCGCCAAGCCGTCGGGTTGTTCCACAATCGGCTCGCCGGGAGGCTCGCCCTCCAGATGGAGGAGTCAGACGGGCGTAACACCAATAGCGGACGCGACCGGTCACATGATTTCATGGAGGAGGCCGGCCATCTTGACACCGTCGTCGGCCGTCGGTTGGACGCGGACATCCAGGCCTTGCGGATGGGGCAGTTGCGCGGTGCCGTCAATGCCGAGCAAGGTGTACATGCTCCCGATCAGATCGGCCGGATAGACGGGACGGTCCTTGACAGTTTCGCCCTTGGCATCCGAAGCTCCGACGATCTGCCCCCCCTTGAAGCCGCCGCCGGCCACCACCGCGCTAAAACATTTTCCCCAGTGCCCCCGGCCGCCGTTCCAAGGGGACCCCCAATCGACTTTCGGGGTCCGGCCAAACTCGCCACTCCACCAGACAATGGTGCTGTCGAGCAATCCGTGGCTGGACAAATCCTGCAACAACGTTGCCAGGCCTTTATCGAGTTCCGGTAACTTCCGTCGCATGGCCGGGAAATTATCCTTATGAGTGTCCCAACCGCCGAAGTTAATGGTGACATACGGGACGCCGTGTTCCACCAGCCGGCGGGCGGCGAGGCAGGACTGCCCGAATTTATTCCGGCCATACCGGTCCCGCAGTGCATCTTTTTCCTCGGACAAATCGAACACCTTGCCCGCGTCGCCGAGGATCAAGCCGTAGGCTTCGTTTTCACACTTGGCCGCCGCGGCCAGGCCGGGATCATTGGGGAGGGCGTGTTCGAGTGTATTGAGTTTGTGAAGGAGTTCGCGCCGGTCCCGCTGCCGGTCATCCGAGATGCCGGGCGCGACGACGCCTTCGACGGCAAATCGGGCAGCAGACGGATCGCCGCCCGTGGCGAACGGTTTGTAGCGCGCGCCCATGAAACCGGCTTCATCGAAGCGCCCTTGCGGCTCAGTCAAGACGATATAGGGGGGAATCAAACCTTTGTAGCCGGCTTCGTAACCTTTGAACCGGGAAACGACTGCGCCGGTGGAAGGATAGACCAGGCGTTCGCCGGCCACGCGGCCGGTTTGAACCATGTAAGCGGCGGTTTCATGGCCATTATCGCCATGGGTCAGGCTCCGAATAATGGAATACTTGTCGGCCTGCTTGGCGAGCTCGGGGAAGAGCTCGGAAATTCGGATGCCTGGCACATTGGTCAAAATTGGGTCTTTCAGGGGGCCGCAGTAATCGTACCCGGCCTCCGGTTTCGGATCGAAAGTGTCGAGGTGAGACGGGCCGCCCCACATCCAGATTTGAATGACCGCATTGACTTTGGCCGGTGCAGGGGTGCTGGCAGCCAGCGCCCGGAGTGGCAGTTTATCAGCGAGCCACAATCCGGCCGCGCTGAACAATGCACGGCGAATGACTTCGCGACGGGTCAACATGAGTGTAACTTGCCTTGCATTTGGTTTCCCGTCAATGCCGGGGTGTGCGCAAAAGTTATGGGCAAGCAGCGAGCCAGATAACTTCATCGGAAGTGCGCGGCTGGAGGGCGAGGCTCCCGCCGAGCCGTTCGCGGGACAACTCAACTTTCGGCTCGGCGGGAGCCTCGCCCTCCACAGCCACAATGACTCCCGTCTCAATGCCGGTACAAAAACTCGTCGCTGTTCAGTAAGGCCCATGCCAGATCCACAGCCACATCGTGGTCTTGCACGGAGGCGTACCGCGAATAGGTGAGGGCGGTTTTAAGTTCGTCCGGTGTCGGATACCGGGACAGGATTGTCAGGTAGTACCCGGTGACGATATCGCGCGGATTGTTTTTGCGGCCCCCCAGGCTTTGGAGTTTTTGACTCTGCTCGATCTTGCGTTGGATGTGGCTCGAATTGAGCAGATGCAGCCACTGGGCGGCGGTGGGCCGATTATTGCGTTCGGACTCCAAGCCGGTGGCGCGGGGCGACCGGCCGAACATTTCCAGAAATGAACTCGTTACGCTCGCATCGGCCAGAGAGATGGCGCGCTGTTTTTCCGGGATGAAAGTGAATGGTTCCGGAATTGCGCTGGAGTATTTCTCGGTCGTTCCGGTGATTTGGTTGAGCGCGTCGATCAATACCTCCGCTTCCAATCGACGAAGCGGATACGCCGAAAAGTTGACGGCAGCGGCGGGCTGGGTGGATTTTGGAATGGCGGAAAGCTGGTAGGTTTTCGAGTTGAGAATGAGCCGGTAAATGTGTTTGAGGTTGTACCGGTTCGCGACCAGTTCCCGCTGCAGCAGGGCGAGCAGTTCGGGATTGCTCGGGGGATTGTCCGCGCGAATGTCGTCGGGCTCGTCAATGATGCCGCGGCCCAGCAGCCACGCCCAAATCCGATTGACGATATTGCGGGTGAACCAGGGATTGGTCGGCGTGATCAGCCAGTCGGCAAAGGCTTCGCGCGGGTCGCGGTCGGCGGGTAACTGGGCCGCGCGGCCATCCGGGAAGACCGCGATTTGCCAGAGGTCATTGGTCGCTTTACCGGGATCCCAGAAGACGATTTCCTCCTTCCATTCCGCAGTCGACTTGTAGCCGATTTGCGTGAAGAACGCCGTCAGGTCGGCCAGTTGTTCCCGCGGCCACTTCTCAGCGCGTGTGCCCATGAACGTGAGCGCGACGGTTTGGGCAATGCCTTGGGGATCACGGTTCTGCATGGCGCGATAGAAATTGACCGGCGGCATCCGGAAGTTGCTGCCGTTGGCGGTCAGGAGCTGACGCACGAACTGGTTGTAGGGCAGGTTTTCCTGGAGGCAGGCGCGAATCCAATGGTGATAGGTTTGGACGGCATTGGGCCAAAGGTTGACCGGAAATTCGGCTTTGACCCGCAACAGATCGCACCACTTCATTGCCCAATAATCCACAAATTCATCACGTTCCAGTAGCCGGTTGATCAAGTCGGCACGTTTATTCGGCTGGTGGTCTTCGAGAAACTCGCGCGCCTCCTGGGCGGTGGGCAGCGTGCCAATCACATCCAGAAATGCGCGGCGGAGGAACACGGCATCGGAACAGAGATTGGCCGGTGGGATTCCGAGTTGGCGCAGCTTGCCAAACACCAATTCGTCCACGGAATTTTGTGAGGTTAAGACCGATGAAGTTTCAAACGGGTTGACCTCGGCCTGGCCCAAAGGTGTCGCGAACCACACGAGCGTGGCAATTACAGTGCAACGGAAGCAGAGCCAGAGATTCATAATGTCAGACAGTGATGGAAAGCATACCGCCTCCGGAACTGACTGTCAAAGTTCGGCAGTGACCCGCGCAGCAGCGTCAGAGACCGAGTGCACTTAAAACGGAATGGTGATAGGGCCGCTTTTGAATAATTTCGCTGTGGTGTTATAACCCGCCGCGGTTGAATTTCTGACCCAACAAACTGCCGCTGATCCCGCTGATGTGATTGGTTCCGGTCATTGTCACTGTCAAGGTTGCGCCTTTGCCGGTCCCGGTGCCGGTCAGCGTCAGTTTGGAAGTGCCGGCCTTGGTCGTCCCTTTGATGGTAAATGGGAAACTGCGTCCATTGGTCAGGTAGACAGTCGCCGCGCCGCCCACTTTCGTACCGTTCCAGGTCGGGGTCAGGCTCAGGTACCAGCCAACCGGGGCGAATTTAAACAACCGGGGACCAATCGTTGTATCGATAATCTTGACGGTGCCGCCGGTGGATCCAGATTTGGAGGCAGTCCCTGATTTTTTGCCGGTCTCGATGCCCGTGGCCGGATTGACGGTGACCGAGTAGGAAACGGACTCCTTGTAAGTGGCCAGGGAACCGTCGCTCACGGCGCTGCCTTGACCGGTAAAAGCGAACGCTATCTGCAGATTGCTGCCCGCGGATTTGACCGACCCTTTAAACGTCGCCGTGACTGGAAACGAGAAACTGTCTGAATCACTCGGCCTGATCGTCACCGTTGTCAGCGTTCCGGTGGAGGTCAGGGTGCCAGAAACCGACTGCACCACAGCGAGATTTTCGCTGATGTCGATCGTGCTGCTGTCCTTTGTAATAAAGGAGGCCGACAGATTGGTAAATCCACCGGTGAGATCGTAGAGTCCCTGGGTTCCCGAAAATGTCGGGGAAGCAATGCTGCCATTCTGCGTGAAGGTGGCCGTGTAGGTGATGTTCGTTGCCGGCACGGTGACGGAATGCGTTTGTGCGCCACCATCACTCCAACCGGCAAACGTCCAACCACTATTGGCACCTGCCGTAATCGACTGGGAAGAGCCGACATTGAATGTGCCGCCACCGCTGACAGTTCCGCCATTACTCGGGCTGGCCTGCACCGTGATCGTGGCCGTTTGTGGCGCCGGCGAGAAGTTTGCGGTGTAAGTGGCGCCGCCCGATGGCACGATGATGGTGCGCGGGTTTTGCGTGTTGCTGTCATTCCAGCCGGTAAAAGCCCAGCCATTGTTGGGGTTGGCCGAGATTTGTTGGGACGAACCGACCGGGTAGGTGCCGCCACTACTCACTGTGCCGCCGTTACCTGGGTTGGGCTGGACCACATTACAG
>Ga0209083_1001771_pt1 | contig 23070 bp, 24 predicted proteins | sample AM7aDNAmetaG_FD_184132 | JGI IMG/M metagenome (GOLD analysis project Ga0209083, IMG submission 184132) | Freshwater microbial communities from Finland to study Microbial Dark Matter (Phase II) - AM7a DNA metaG (SPAdes) (version 3) | ecosystem: Environmental > Aquatic > Freshwater > Lake ...
TGCTCATCACCCAAGTTCAGCGTGTGGTCCTCGGCACCAATCCCGTGCAGGAGTTGGCGCTGGCTCAGCCCATCAAGTTCCTCGCCTTCCCTTGCGTCAACTACGCCCAGATCTACGCCAACGGCGTGGGTTCGGCGACCGCTGCAAATTACCAGCTCAAGACTCAGGTGAACGGTGTGGACGTGGGCGACTCTCGGGCCCTGATCCATTTCTGCGATGTGCCCCAGTACTACAACACCCCCTTCGGCTACGCGCATAACAACAGCACGGCCAACGTCGCCATCATCAGCTATTGCTTGGACACCTCCAAGCTCCAGCCCACCGGTACCCTGAACTTCAGCCGTCTCGACACCTTCCGTATCGTCGTGCCCCCGACCCTGACCAACGGTGTTGTGGGTCTGTACAACACCAACATCACGAGTGCGTACCCCACGCCTTACCTGTACGCAGTCAACTACAACATCCTGCGTATCCAGAACGGGCTCGGCTCAATATTGTACGCCAACTGAATTTTTTTCTGCATAAAGAATAGACACCAAGTTCTAAAATGGAAACTCTTAAAAAATGTGGCTCGTGTGAAAGAGGCCCTCAAAAACTTGATCAATTTTTGGATAAATTTGGCCGTCCCTGTTCAACCTGTCTCAAATGTCGTGTAAGAACAAAAAGAAACCGCAAACCACGACCGACGTGTCGACCATGTGAGATGTGTCCGAAGACTTCTTCGTTCAACTTCTCAGGTCGAACTTCTGCCATCAGGTGCGTTGAACACAAGGAACCGGGTATGATCAATGTAATTCAGAAGATCTGTGAGCACGAGGGATGCACAAAGCAACCCTGCTACAATTTACCAACCGAACACTTTGGTAAATTCTGTGCAACACACAAAACCAAGGACATGGTAAACGTCCGTGAACGTCGCTGTGAACACGATGGATGTATCAAAAAACCTTTTTATAATTTACCATCAGAAACCAAAGGACGTTTCTGTAAGAACCATAAAGGGGAAGATATGATTGATGTTCTCAGTGATTCATGTCGAAACGAAGAATGTAATAAAAGAGCAACTTTTAACCATCCAGGGAAAGAGGCTAAATTTTGCGGATTGCATAAAGAGGATGGAATGATTGATGTCAAGACCCACCGATGTGAATATGACGGGTGCATGACGGTTCCGGTTTTCAATAACCCAGGGACAAAAAGAGGTCGTTTCTGTTTAAAACACAAAGAGCCCGGAATGGAGGATGTGAAGAACAAGAGATGCACAACACCCATGTGTGATATTATACTTGCCGGAAGTTCAAGAGATTATTGTGCCCGATGCTTTGCTTATATGTTCCCAAATGAAAAACAGGGGTACTTCAAAACTCGTGAAATGAAACTCAAAGAGTATCTCACGCAACAGTATCCAGACAAGACTATAACACATGACAAGCACGTGGAGTGTCATAGGTACCGTCCAGACTTTGTGTTCGATATGGGAAGTCACACAATTGTTATTGAAATTGATGAGAATCAGCACAAGTCATATGATACTTCATGCGATAACAAGCGTCTCATGAGTATATTTCAGGGACTAGGATCAAGGCCTATGATTATGCTTCGTTTCAACCCAGACCGATACGATTCAACCCCAGGATGTTTCAAGAAGGACGGTCAACTCTCAGGAAATGGAAAAGAATGGAAAATACGCACCGAGTCTCTCAGGGTGCGTATAGACCATTGGATCGGTACCCAGCCAGGTCGTGAGATATCAGTAGAACATCTTTTCTTCAATACAGACAGGTGAGAAAAATGCACTGGATATTTTTGGTCATTATTGCGTGCCTCGTATTTTTGGCATCGTATAACCCACGTACGGGAAATCTCACTAAATATTTTGCCCCCGAAACATCAGTAGAGGATGGAAAGCCCCCCTCGAGCCGGGCCTCGAGAGCGGCACAAGGCGATAGCGATACCGATGAGTAAAGTGAATGACATACAACACTTTTTGATCGTCCACGACAGGCGATACAGAGAGTGGACGTTCGTCACGGGCGGGTGTCGCCGACGCGAGGTCTATAATCCACTTCGGTGTGCGATTCGAGAACTCGAAGAAGAAACACGCGGGCTCATAAACCTAAAAAGGGGTACATACTCCTATTTTAAGTTTACGACGGATACACCAGAACCACGCGACATTGAAGATGGAGTCGAGGTTCTGAATCATTATCACGTCTACGTATTCAATTTGCCCATGACGTCCACGGAGCACCGCCACATTATCAAACGATTCATCGAAGAAAAGAAGAAAATGGAAGAGTCCGAAGTTCCTTTCCGCAAAAATTACGATGAAAACGACGAGTGTCGGTTCGAGACCCTTGGGAGTATCGCGCAGTGTCCGAACCTCTGGCCCATGATTCGACAGCACGTCTTGGGGAACCCAGAGTTTACTCAGGCTATCGAGACGACCCACTGGACTCCGTTCAATTTGAGGGAGTGAGAGTCCAGGGTTCCATAGGAACCTCCTGTCCGCGTCCCCAACACTGTTTTAATTTCCATCTAAAATTCAGAGATGACTCGCTCAAAGACCGAGTTGGCGATCATTCTTGTCAAGCTTCAGGGTGAGATTACAGACCCAAAGAAGATTGAGAAGGAGGCGGCGAAACTTGCAAATGAAATGTCCTTGATGAAATTGTGTTATGAAATTCAAAAGGTGGAGGAGGAACGAGAGGAGTCTGAAAAGACTCCTGCAGCCGTTCCGGAGACACAGGAGCAGACTGTGACGGACGTGACAGACGAGTCTCCAAAGGAGCCCGAGCCAGTTGAACTCACGAAAAAGGAAGAGGCTATCGTCGAGGAACTCAAGGCACCCGAACAGTCGACCCCAAAACAAAAACACAAACACATTTTGTCATGGCTTTTGGATTCTTCGAGTGATGACGAGGCGGCTTAGAGGCACAAGTGCCTCCAAGATTAAGATGTCCATAGAACGCTGGCGCGTGCCTCAGGGACCGGGAACTCACGTTCTCATGTCAGGTGGGATTTTGTGCGTACCCTCGGAAGAAACCCAAGACTTTTACCGAGAGTACATCCAAGCTATCAATTTAGGAACAAAATTGTACGTTGTCGAACAAAAGACGGACCTTTTCAAATTTTTCGTAGACTTGGACTACAAGGCTCCCGAGAAGTTGTCAGATGAAGACCTTGTTCAATTTTGTTCTATAATTCACAAGGCTCTCGAGACGTCGAGTCCTTGTCTTATTGCTCGGGCCAGACCGCGATCTATAGGTGAAGGTCTTATCAAGTCTGGTGTTCACATACATTGGCCAAACCTCACAGTGTCTCGGACCCAAGCCATGAATTTAAGAACAAAAATAGTCACAAGTTTGGCGGATGATTTCCCATTTGATTGGGACAAGGTTATAGATGCGTCAGTCTATGGTGGATCTGGACTTCGAATGTTATGGTCGCACAAGAAACCTACAGGCGACCCCTATGTCCCGTGGCGGTCCCTAGATGGTCGTGAGTTTTCCAAGGTTCCCGATGTGGAGACGGTGGCTCTTTTTGCAATCAGAACAGAGGAGGGGACTCTGCACCCAGAGGTCTTGGGAAACACGGGTCAACTCGAAGACTTTGTTCAAAAGTACATGGAGGGGCAGGGTCGGGCCCATATCAAAAAGGTTCAGCGCGGAGAACATAACGGCTGGTATGCCCAGACCGACTCCAAATTTTGTGAAAGAATTCACAAGGAACACAAGTCAAACCATGTATGGTTTCATATAGGATCCAAGCGTATTTCTCAGCGGTGTTTCGATGAGGAATGTGCCGAGTTCAAAGGGACCGAACATATTCTTCCGCCTTCTATAGTAGAGAAGCTTGAAGATGTTGCTATTGTGGGTAGTCCTTCTTCTAGTTTTCTTATGGATATTTTTCCCAATGGGGTCTCAGTCGCGGTTCAAAAAGTACGAAATGATGGTCCATCCATATTCGGGTCTGGACCCAACGAGCTGGCAAAGGTTTCTGGACAATCTTCACACGTTTGTGCAATTGGCTTCGAGTCGGGTCGATGATGCATCAGAGGCGTTATATGCCGCAACGGAGAACATCAAAGACTTGGGTCTCGGACTCAGACGGGCCGACGACTCGGAGATTCAGGAAAAGCTCGCAGGAATGGCGTTTCAGTTGGGGTACGAGGGTGAAGTTATTTTGAATCAAAATGCAATTTCACAGGGACTTTACTTCTTCCCACGTTACTTAAACGAATCGCTTATGGAATACCCAGAATATGCCGACACGCGCGACCCGGGACCCGTCAAGAGCCACGGGCAATGAGATCAACTCCGCAGGAGTTGGAATCGCGACAGCTACTCCAAACCTTGTTACCCTCGCTGAAGCTGCTGTTGCCCTCGAGTCCAGCTCCGAAGGAGCTGGTACGCGGACCCGCTCGGGCCGCGTCTCCAAGCCCCCTGTACGCTACGAGCCTGTTGAGCAGGTCGAGGACGACTACGCCCCCGAAGACTACGACACGGAAGATGACAAGGGCGACGCATCCGAGGATATCGAGACGGAGAGCGACGAGGAGGAAGATGAATCTGATGCAGACGAAGATGGAAATTTAGACGGATTTGTTGTGCCAGATAAAAGTGAGAGTGATGTAAGTGACAGTGACGAGGATGGAGAACCTGCCGTTCCTGTCGCAAAGCGCCGAGCCGTCGTCAAGAAGCGTCCCGCAGCAGCCCGAGCATGAACCCCGTCCTCGAGCGTGGACTCCTCAACCGGATTTTGACGATCAGCCGCCACCGAGACGTTTTGTTCCGGTGGTACACCAACAGAACGTCTTCGACTCACTCAAAGAAAATCACATTGCTCTTATTTTGATTGGTATTGTTATCGGTGTACTTATTATGAATATGCGTCCCATTATCGTGAACCCTATGAAGTAATAGAATACAAAGGTGCGTTCTTTGCGTAATCATCGTTCCCAACAAAATCACCTATAGGACCTGTACGGTTCACATACACATCCTCCTGTAATATCCCCGTCCATGGATTTACACGAGTTTGATCGGCTGGTTCCATCTGACGAAATGCGTCAAATTGGGTCCCACCAGTTCCGTCATCTGTTGGTGGAGGCTGCGAGTTTACTGAAGCCCCTATCCGCGAAATAAGGAGATACAACACAAAAGCAACGGCAATGACCGAGGCAATGGGTGCAACGTACCCTCGTCGTAAAAGATAAAGACCCGTGAAAATAGTCATGGCTCCAGCAGTTGCCACGAGGACAAATTGCCACGTGGGAAGTGCTGTGAAAAGGTCCATCTGTTATTTATCTAGGTTTTTTACGCTGATTGGTCTGGGACGTCATCGTCCCCGTGAGAAGCCCCTCCACTCGACTCCTGTGCAGAAGTCTCGTCCCCCTCTGGAACTGTCTCAAACTGAACAGCGGGCAGCTTACGCTCCTCCATAATCTTCGCCACCTTCTCATCGGCCATCTTGACAATCTCGGCCATATCCTTGTCTGGAAACTCCTTCTTCAGATCCTCGATAAACTCGGACGGGTGAGGGATTGGTGGAACGTCTGGCTTGGTGTAAAACTTGGAGTTCTCATCGGCTGGGTCGATGTACGGGTAAGGGCCGGGAATGGGCGTGGCCATCATGTCGCGCTTGCGCTTCTCGAACATTGCGGCGGCCGCGCTCTGGTTCGCGCGGTACTTGGTCATAATCTCCTCGAGCTTATCGTTCTGGTAATGCACATCCTCAATCTGCTCGCGGTCGGGGGGAACGAGGAGCCACTTGTACATATCCACGACGTAAATGTCCACGAGGGCATCCTCCTTCTGAAGACGCTTGGCGTGACTCGCCGCCTCATCGCGAGTTGAGAAGCACCCGCGAATCTTGAGACCGAGCTTCTCGTTCCTCTGAGGCTGATCCGGACCGACAAACGAAATGCACGCAAACAGCTGGCCAGGAACAGTCAAGTAGTCTTGCTCGAGAGACCCCATATAAAAGGAACGAGCGCTTATTTTTTAAGCTAAATGGCGCATTCAAATGAGCACATGCGAAAGATGCACAACGATGCAAAGCGTCAGTTGATTCAGCGCTGGGTCCTCCCTGGGACGAAGGTGCTCGACTGTGGGTGTGGCCGAGGTGGCGACTGGCACAAGTGGAAGGCGGCCCGAGTCCACGTCTTCGCCATTGACCCAGACGAGGCGTCTCTGTGCGAGGCGGAACAGCGGGCTCACGATATGCAGTTTGGCGTATGGTTTCTCGGCCAAGGAAGTATTATTCAGGCGGCTTTTGCCGGCCCGTATGACGTCATCTGTTACAACTTTTCGCTCCAATACATCTGTGAAGACCCCGTGACGTACAGAACGTCCCTCAAGGCTATTGCGTGTTCCCTGAACCCAAACGGTCTGCTCATGGGCGTCGCGCCTGAAAAGGCGAGGGCCGAGGCGCTCGCGGACCAGTACGGACACTACAAGGACCCTTTGGGGAACGAGTTTGATTTGTATCAGGGTGGACGTCGCTTGAATGTCCGTTTGGTTGACGGGCCGTTCTATGCAGATGGGGGGCGTGAAGAGCCTGTACTGGACGCCACTGTACTTGTTCAGGACCTTGCAGCCCTCGGTCTCGACTTGGTCGTGTGGGAACCCATGCTTCCCGAGCCGACGGGGCTCATATCTGATTTGTATTCAAAATTTGTCTTTCGTAAGAGTAGATAAGATGACCTTCCAGATCATCGCGGGTATTTTGTTTGTGATGCTACTTTTGGTGTTTTGGTTTCATCAGGAACCTCCCATGTTGTCTGAACTGAAACAAAGGTACTGGGCCACTCTGGACATGTTGCGTCAGACGGGCGACCCCATGTGGAAAGGCGTGCTGAAGCCTTCGATCCTTACGGGTATGAGCGGCTGGAACAAGTCCAAAGGGCCTATAGGTTCAAACGTGAACAAGGGGTACGAAATTTACATCTGTCTGGACGGAGACGATGTAAATTCGGCGATGTATGTACTCATTCACGAATTGGCACACATGTCTGTGCCAGAGTACGATCACACGACGCATTTTTGGACAAATTTCGAGGCGCTCAAAAAGCTTTGTGTTCAAAACGGCTTGTACACTTTAGATGGGGAACGTGTGTACTGTGGGGACGCGGTGAAGGACTAGGCCTTTTCAATCACGTATTTCTTAATAATGTAAAACACGAGGGCTGCAATGAAAGCCGTCACAGCAAAGCCTGTGAGTGACACGTCACCCGTCTCGCCCACAAACTTGGGAACCATCGTACGGAGCCGAGACTGAACTGGCTTGGAGAAGGCAATAACGGCCGCGACACCGGCGAGAGCCGCCTGATACTGTTCGTCCGTCAGACCAAATGGATTTCCAGACGCCGCACTTTTCTTCTTATCGGGGGACGAGACGTGTGCGCGGGAGGCCGAGGGCGCCTGTGGCTGCTGAGGGCCGCCTCCGTACGGGGACCCAGACACTTCGTTTTGCATCAGTTCATCAATTGGTGTTGAAAAGTCAGCCATTTGAGATTCGTCAATCTTTTTTTCTGGTCTCAATAAACCCGTGGGAACCGACTTCTGGGAGGCTTGAGGGTCCCGAGCAAGAGCTTGCCGTGCAATCTCTTCGTTTAAAGGCATTTCTTGCTGATCGATAATATCACTTATAAGAGAACTCGCGTCTGGATCATACGTGAGCATCTGAGCCATCTGAATTTTAAAAGGAAATTAAGAAAGGATGTCAAGCGCGTTTGACGACGTTTACGGACCCGCCCCGTCTCTTGACCTGAGGTTCGGGTTGCGCCGGTCTTTGTGCGGCCCGTGCACTGTAATGTCTCTGATGGTACTGCCAAAACGCTGGAGACCCGACTCGGAAGTTTCGCCTGATGGGCGCTTTGTACCAAAAGACGCAGTCTGTGATTCTGTTGCTTTTTGATGTGTTATCCAGAACCAGACACTCGTAGTTTTCGGTACACGCATCCATAACCTGACAAAACTGGTCAAAGTTTGGAAAGACCCCAAAGAACGCCTTGTAGAGGTTTTCACGGTTCTGACGGACGTTGTCTCGGAGAGCAAACACGTAGTCCACGTTGGTTCGGATCATGGGGGTCATGTCCATACAGTACTGGGTCGTCATCATGAAGAAAATCTTCCAGTGGCGCCCGTTCATAAAGAGTTGGCGGATTGCCGTATCCTTCATAAAGGCTCGGTCATACATACAGTCATCCATAAGGACAAAAACGGGGGCGCACCGACCCACAGCCAAGAGCTTCTTCTGACGCTCTATGAGTTTCTCAAGGGCGTCTTTGTTGTAGTCCCCAAAGACAAAGAGGTCCGGAATAAACTGTTTATAGTATCCGTTTCCCTCTTCAGTCCCCGACATGGCGATGCCGGCCGGCAAGTGTTTCTTGTTCCACAAAATGTCCGTGACGAGTGTTGACTTGCCCGTTCCACGTTTGCCTACGAAGACGCAGACCTTGTCATCACCCATTTTGGACGGGTCAAACTTTCGGAGCGCCAAAGACATACTCCTTCCTACATTTTCGAAACAAAATTCAGAGTGGACTGGAGCGCGATGTACCCGTCTGAAAAATATTACTCCGTACTAGTAGGATGTCCGCAGGATACATACAACTCGCGGCAATTGGACAACAAGATGCGTACCTTTCTGGTGAACCACAGGTGACGTATTTTTCAGGCGTGTACAAAAGACACACGCCGTTTGTGCTCGAGGCGTATGATATTCCTTTTAACGATCAAATAATAACATATGGGGGCACGAGTATTTGTCATATTCCGCCAAAGGGAGATCTTATAAGGTGCCTTACTCTCAAAATGACACTTCCGGCTCTGTACAATCCCGGAAATGACTGGACGTGGCCTCTCGCCCCGAGCCCGACGAACGTTCCTCAGTTGTGGTTCGGGTTTACAAACGGGACTATAGTCCAGTCTCAAGGGTCATATCTCGTTCCTTACTATTTAACAAGTGGATACTTTACATGGGCATCTTCAATTTCTCCATATGCAAGCTATAATTCAAATACAAATCAGTTTAGTTTCACCTCACTGGGTCTCTCGAACGTCATTGTTCAATCAACACTCCTTTCAAATAACGCGGGTTCTTCAATCTTTTGGGGACTCGACCCTCTTGGGTACTCGTATACCGATGCCTACGGAAACCTCGTCTATACGACGACATCGTCGAACACGGTAACACCGACATATACGTTGCAACAATCTGGCTGGATCCAGACAGCTGGTACGTCTTTAAATACACAGACTGGACTGTACGTGTCTCTCATCAATAAATATCCGTCCGGAGCGGGCCTGAATTTTCTGAATTTAAATTACACGTATGGAGGTGCTCCATCATATTATAACAACGATTCAACGGGTATTTATAGTATAACAGTTGGCGGGTGTATCGTTTTTAACGCCACTGGGTATTATCTCGTACGTGCTGGTTTTAACATTGATGTCGGTTCAGTCCAGTCTCTCAGTTACGCCGTTTTATCTTCAGACTATAACGGCGCCATGCCATCATCCTTTGCGTACACAGCAACGTGTACGGTTTCGCCGACCCCGTCGTCCCCTGTTGTCATTCCCATCAACGTGACGACGCCCGGTCAATTTTATGCCTTTTTTGTAAACACGTCAGGACTTGGAAACTTTATTCAAGGAACGTACATCACCGCAAGTCCTACAAATGACTTTTATCAATTTTCGAATAATATTACGATATCATCTGGGTCTCAAGTTCCTCTATATGGAAACACGAGCCCCCAAAACTTCACCATGGGTCTAAGTCCTACATCCAACATAAGCTTTTCAGTCAATGGTGAATACCTCGTGACGGGTACTTTAAGTGTTGCAAACGCAATCACAAGTAACACAACTGAAGTATACGTATCCAATGTAACATTTGGGAATGCAACCAGCTCATATACATATGACTTGTCTCAACAGGGTAGGAACTCGACGTACGCCTTTTCTATACCCGTCGTCGCGAGTAACACGGCGAATTATTGGGTGAATGTTTCGACCCAAAGCACAAGTTCAAATTTGTTGGCGAATTCATTTTTTGCTGTGACTCAGATTGGTGTTCGAAATGACACAACCCCAAGTATTATTTTACCGTATAACGGGCTTCTTCTTCAATCAAACTCAAACACGCTTTCGACCCCTCTGAATTTGAGTTCAAAATTCACATCAAACGGAAACTCTACGGCGTGGGTCACGGTGAATGCGAACGGAAACCTCGTGTTCCAAAACGTCGCGTCTTACATGTTGACCGGTGTATTTTACACAACAAATGTAGTTACAAACGTCATCATCACAAACTCCACGTCCAACTTTTTAGCATACTATAACCCTACGCTGGGATTCAATACATCACCTCCATATACCATATCAGTCCCTTTTCATATTTCTGATAATACAGCATCTTACGGAATAACTCTCCAAACATCAACTCCGAGTGGCACAGTCACGACTGTAGGAAACGTGCTTTCGGGAACGTACCTTGCCGTGTACCCCATCGCCTCGAACATCTTTTCGGGATCTAATCAGGTGTACAATTACTATGATGGTGTCGGTACACTCGCCATCGTAAACGCAGATCTCAAAGTGGGTGGTCAGACCATTCAAAGTATCACGGGAGAGTACATAGAGGTTTGGAACGAACTCAACGTTCCGTACGAGAATCAACCGGGACTCCAACTTTTGACGGGAAAATACGACACACAGACGAGTGTTGGACCCCCCGGACGCACGTATTATGTAAATCTTCCTTATTATTTTTACGGGAACCCTGAACTCTCTTTACCAATCACGTCTCTTGATCGTCAAGACGTCGAGGTCTGGGTCACATTCAACAACTTTTCCAACTTGACATCCGTTTCCGTGACGAGTCCTACACTCGCGGCGACCATAATCACAGAGTATGTGTACTTGTCAAGTCCGGAAATTGATTGGTTCAAAAATCACAGATTGGACTATGTTATAAGCCAGTGTCAATATGATTCTTTTCAACTTGCACAAGGGTTTCAATCTTCCATTTTCAATCTAAAATTCAAAAATCCCGTCAAAGAACTCTTTTTCTTGATACACCCCAACTCGAATTTACCTTATAATTACACAACGCCCGGTGGGAGTTTGGATACTTTGACGTTTGGTCTCACGTTTAATGGTGAAGATGCTTTTTTGACATCGACCATAAACACTTTGTATGTCGGGGCTATTGAACCCTTTCTGACGCACGTGAACTTTTTCTCCCAACCAAATAAAATCACGACGCAACAACCGAATCAGTACGGTCGTCAGTTTTACATGTATGCGTTTTCGACAAATCCGTTCGGGACGCTTTCGTCCGGTCAAGTGAACTTTAGCCGTATACGTCAAGTTCTATTGGAAATGAATATAAAAAACTCGACACTCAATTATCCTGCAAAAACGTTCAATGTTATAGCTCTGAGTCAAAATATTTTACGTATAGAGAATGGAATTGCGGGTATTATGTTTCGGTAATAAGACCAAGGGCGGACGTGCAGCGTCCGGACGTAAAAGTCCTCAAGGAGGGACCCTGCGGGTCCCGACGGGGAACATTTTGTTCCCCTTTACTAGAGATGGCCGGTCGTGCCAGTTTGTCTTTTTTGGGTCAAGAGGACATTTCACTGAGTGGAGACCCCCAAGTCACATACTTTATCGAAAAGTATCAGGGGCAGACCCCGTTTGCGTATCGGGTCGACAAGGTTATTTTCGATGAAGCTGGCGTTTCTTTCGGTTCTGAAAATCACAGAACCATACCAAAGTCAGGTGATCTCATCACGGGAATGACTCTGTACACGGCGTTTCCGACCCCACCAGCCGGTGTTCAGGTTCTCGACTCGGTTGGGACCCTCATGTTTCAGTACGTCGAGTTGTATATAGGAACCGAACTCATCGAACGTTTGTACGGAGAACACATTGAGATGATGTATGATTTGACAATTCCCAAGGGGAAACAACCCGCCTTGACCTTTTTGGATGGCAAAAACTTGACGTACTCTGTGCCCCCTCAACTCGCGTACACAGTTCCCCTCCCGTTTTCAACGTTCAAAAAGGGGCTGCCCCTGTGCGCTTTCAAGGAGGAGGTGACGATTCGCATCGTCTGGAACCCATCCACGTACTTTACCGTTCCACCAACACTCATCACGACACCTTTCACGGCACAATTGAACATAGAGTACACGTACCTTTCTGAAAAGGAGATTGCGTACATGCGTAAACCGCGGTTTCAGATATTTGAACAAGTTCAACTGAACCAGTTCTTCGCACCTTACCCTTTGAGTACTGTTCACTGTCGTCTTGATTTTTACAATCCCACCAAGGAACTCTTTTTTGTTTTACAACAAGACTCGGCTCGAGGGTATGATTATAGCAACACAGCAACTGCTGCTTCGCTGACGGGGACCATAGGCACAGGCGATATTTTGAATCAGCTCGAGTTTGATTTCAACACGACGACTCGTATAGATCCCATCGTTGGGACCCCCCAATTTCTACGAATCATTCAACCCCTCGAGTTTCATACCCGTGTTCCGGACCGTTTGTTTTACATGTACTCGTTTAGTCTCGACCCAGAGGGTGGTGATCCGGCCGGCTCTGTGAACCTCTCACGAATTCAAGCTCAAAATTTGTACTTGTCAATGAACCCCAACCCCACAAACGTCAATATCAGGGTCTATGCCGTGTCATACAACTTTCTCGAAACCTCAAACAACTCGGCGAAGGTGACATTTTCCAATTTTTTCTAGTTAGAGACCTACTGCTCTTTTGCCAGTATGATGCGAACAGGAGACGGTGAAATGGACACGTCCCAACTCGAGAGTACGGCGATGGACCTTTTCCTGCCCGTTATGGAGTCGGCAACGGTTCTGGCCGCACATTACGCAAAAGCGTGTGGCCGAACATGTATCACAGCTCAGGACATGAGTTATGGGCTCATGTACGCAGCTCGGAACGTCACTGGTAAGCATATAGGGTCTTTGTACCCCGAGATCTACGAGGACGAGGACGAGGACGAGGACGAGGACGAGGACGAGGACGAGGACGTTTGGTCCCGATACGAAGGCGCTGATGAGATGGCTCTCAAAATGAACGAGTGTGCCGATACGTGGAACGCATGGACTCCAGAGAACCCAACAGAACGTGCGCTGAAAAACGCCGTTGACAAAAACTCCTTTTTTAATAGGGAATGACCCATGTAAAGTATTGGGTCGTAGACGAAGATGACGAGGAACCAGAAGAAATCACATATTCGAATATAATTGAAGAAGAAGATTACGAAGATGACCCTCCAGAGGGATTCGAGGGCGCCCAAAAAGGGTCGGACATTCACGAGTCTTCAGAGGAAGCTTTGCTTCCTCGCCCTTGGGACCCAACTGAAAATTTTTTTGCTTATATATAATAAATGTCTGGTGTTGTGTCTTCCGTGGCTCTCCAGCTCGAGACCCAGTCTCTGAATATGATTGTTATGGGTTTCACTTTTGCCGCCGCTATCAGCTGGTTCCACGCCGTCCGGTCCATGGTTGAGAAGTTCGTCAAGACGAATGGAAGCGCCCAGAGCGACGTAGTTGCCGCCCTTGCCACCACCTTCTTGGCCATTGTTGTCTTCATGGTCATCAAGGCTGTGGCTCGCAACGTCACTGTCAAGAACCCAAGCGATGTCATCTACGCGGTGACGGCATAAGAACCGACTCGCGGAACGAGTCGTACAGGGGATGGGCCAAGTTGGACAAGTTGGCCCCCCTTCGGCCAGCTTCTATAGGCGACAACAGCACCAAGAAGAACTAAAATGATAATCCACCAGTGAAAACGCTTTTTTGGCTCGGGTGGTGGAGGCGGTTGAACTTTCATCGCCTCCACGATTCGCTTAATTTGAATCTCTTCAAGGGGTTGAGGAGGCGGGAGTGTTGGTTCAGGGTCGGGCGTCAGGTGAAGACGCAAAATAAAGGCGTTTGTGTCCCATCCTCGGAAATTAAGGGGAGTTCCAGTCTTGTCGACCCACCGAACCGTCAGGCGCTGGAGACTTCGAATAGGTTCAGGGTAATCGATAGATATATTGTAATCCTTGTTTTCATGGAAGTTTTTGATACAGGCCGATCCAACATCCATCAAAATGGGCGCAAATGACCTGTTCGTATTTGAACCTGAAATTGTGCCCGTCGTTCCCTGAAGCGCCCCCGTGTCCATATTGAACGGCGTCCGAAGCTCATCAATGTCGAGATACACGTACTCATTCAGGGAAAAGTCAACGAGGGTCGTACTCCGTACAATGTATTTTCCCGAATACGCTGGATCTAACGGTCCTGCTAAAGAAGACGAGTATGTTCCCAGTGGAAGACCCACCATCGTTGCAAACTCCAGACTCTGAACAGTCAGTGTGAATGCAGACGCGGATGAAAAGATATAGTGCCCCTCTTCTGGGACGTAGTTGAGGGTCAGTGTGCTCAACTGAGACGAAACGTCCTGAGCTAACGTATATGCCGAATAGAACCCTTGGTTTAGAGACGCATTACTCGTGTTGAACGAAAAAACGTTCGATCCGTTTGTCAAATTGTACATAGTGTTGGGGACTCGAGCCGAAACCAGATCGACCCGCTCGATGTTTCGGATCGGTCTGGTCAGGTAAAGTACGTAGGAGTTGCCTGAAGGGTACAGGTTCGAGTCTCTGTTTGTTGAATCGGCGAACAAGAGTATCATCTTCTAAAAGTATCTAAGGATTAAAAGATCCGAAATTGTTCATTGTGTATATTCCTTGAATACCCTGACCAGCTGCACCGCCACTACCTACAGGTCCAGTTGGACCATTTGGTCCATATTGATTAATATATGAACTGGTGGGTCCGTTCCAATATACTTGGTAACCTCTGTAAATTCCTCCCTGTCCACTTTGTCCCACATTACCGCCAGAGCCTCCTGCTCCTCCATAATCTAAAGGGTAATTACTTTGTCCATAGGGATCGGCGGGGGGTTGTGGGGCGTGGTAGATGAGGGATCCTGGTCCGTAGGTTCCTCCGTTCAAACCTGTAGAATTTTGTCCTCGGCCTCCAGAGGCGGAGCCGTAGTAGCCACCTGCATAACCCGTCGGCTGAGAGAGGGCAGGGTTGTCCGCAAACGCGCCACACGCACCTCCGTTAACTGTAGCGTATAGAGCACCACCCCCACCACCACCACCACCACCGCCAGAAATGTAGCCGTAATTTCCAGATGCGCCACCGCCGCCGCCCCCATTAATCGTTCCATAGTTATAAAACACTACGGGGTTTGGCCCAGGGAGTATAACGGCCGGATTTCCGGGCGCACCCGGATTGCCGATGGCCCATTGAGGACCTATCACCCAGCCCCCTCCTGCTCCTCCAAGGCCAGTTATATAAGAACTTCCATCTAAACGCACATTTAGGCCACGTTGATTTGCTCCAATTTGACAAATAGTTGCTGGACTGGGCCCAGAATAAAACTGAGAGCCTTGTATATTTACATCTGTTTCATTATTTGATTGCGAAAAAACGAGTCTGGCCTGACCACCTTGGAAGCACGCAGCACTCGTCGAAAAGGGAGCCATGGGTCGCTTCGTCCCTGGTTGCGCAAGAGGCGTGTTATAATCCGCCCCAAACCAGTACCTTCCCGTTCCGTTTCGCACAGCGCCCAATGGAGCAGGCTGGCCTGGAGCGCCTCCGCTCGTTCCCGCCCATTGACTTATTTTAGCAAGAGGAGTTCCGACGGGCGCTTGGACTTGCCAATACGTCACAGACATCTATCTAGTATTTAAAAACAAAATTTCCTGTTTAATAAATGTACAAAAACGTCAAGGAAATCATAAGCGTATCCGATGCGTCTCGACTCGCTCAACTCATTCGCGAGCAGCCTGTACGCCACGACGACGACCAAGTTATCGGGTCTCGGGGCGTCTGGTACGGTTTGCCATTCTGTAACACACTTCTGGGCATGTTGTGTGAACGTGTATCACAAGAGGCGGGGCGGAAGCTCCTCCCGACATATACGTACTGTCGGATATATACAGACGGAAACTACCTGAAACCTCACACGGACCGTCCGTCATGTGAATGGTCCGTGACTATTAACTTGGCCCAATCCGACCATTGGCCAATTTATATGGATGGGAAAGAGATTGTTCAGAGTGTCGGGGACGGTGCCTTGTATCAAGGGTGTGACGTGTACCATTGGCGCAAACCGTTCAAAGGATCGGAGTATATCCAAGTGTTTCTTCACTATGTCGATGCACACGGCCCGTACAAAGACTATGTCCATGATTCGTGTACGAAAGCACAGACCGAGCCTGAACTTGTGTACAAGTACATGGTGAACAATCCTAATCTCCAACAACGGTACAAGTTTCCTCAGGGTTTCACACCCGAAGAGTGTGATGCAATCATCCATATGTTCAAAGGTCAAGAACTCAAAAGGGCGGGGGTCGGTGACAGGGAGAATGGTGGCGTGGATGAAAGTGTTCGAAAGAGTTTCGTGTATTGGATTCCAAAGATCAAAAGGTACGGGTGGATATACGATAGAATTCTGAACCTTTCTGGCCAAGCAAACGAGTCTTTCTATAAGTTTGATTTGACGGAAATCATGGAACATCTCCAATTCACAATGTACGACGAGTCGTTTCGGGGTCGATACGATTGGCACGTCGATGGCGGAGGGCGGGAGCTCCAAGGTATGCGTAAACTGAGTGTTGTTGTTCAGCTGAGCTGTCCTTCAACATACGAAGGTGGTGAGCTTCAGTTTGGACCAGGAACGGATGATAAGATCGAAGTTGCAGACAAAAACAAGGGGTGCGTCGTCCTGTTCCCTTCGTATGTGCGCCACAGAGCGACTGAGGTGACGAAAGGAACGCGGTACTCTCTTGTCACGTGGATTACTGGCCCACCGTTTCGTTAGGGAAATAGTCTACATTTTGTGGATACAGAGATTTGAGGTGGGCGTAGATCAATTTAAACACCGACTGATCAAAGTCGGTTTCAGGGACAGCGATTTGTATAGGTATACGCGCCGCCGGCCCACCCGCCTTTGTTGGGTCAGAAAACACCTTGTAGCACACTGTACACTCGTACATTCCCCTTTCTGGAACGGACTTGACGTACACAGATTCGTTATTGAAACTCATGTAGACCCGATTCACCTGAACACCGGATGGAAGCGTTCCCGACGCCATAATGCCCATTTACTTGAATCCAACAATTTAAATAAAAGATTGAGACGTTCTGTACACAATGTACACGTCATTTCCAAATTTTTTAGACCAACCCGAATTTCAAGAGTGTTTTGAGATTCTGACAACAAAGGATGGATGGTCATCCGAAGGTTCGTCGACCGGTCAAGGAATGAAATTCATGTATAAAAATCTAGAAGACCATGATATTTTCGTTCGACGAATTTTCGACAAAATTTGTTCAGTTTCTGGAAAATCCTTTTGTATAAAGCGGGTCTATGCAAACGGTCAAGACATTGGAAAGGATGGAGATTGGCACACAGATGACGCGTCTGAAAACGCATGGACGTTTTTACTGTACATGAATGCGTTTGAACAAGGGGGCGAGACGGAGTTTCGAAACAGTCAGTGTATTGTGCGTCAAAAGGCGGTAACAAACTTGGCTCTTTTGTTCGACTCGAGAATAGAACACCGAGGGCTCGCGCCGATAACAGGAAACGAGACGCGAATCACCGTCGCATGGAAACTCCTTGAAGTGCCCAAGTTTCAGTTTTTCGAAAGCCCCGTTCCGTTTTGTATCATACGAAACTACTATACGACTGACGAGCTTCGTAAACTTTGGATCGAGCTCGATTTCCTCCATGGAAAGTTTCGCGAACCGAGTCGGACGGGGACGGCGACAGACTCGAATGGAATTCCGAGAAAAAATAACAGGGGTTTATTTTTAGATGAAATTTATACGGACAGGTCTCTGAGTAACATCTTGGCTATTAATAGAAAAATTGGAACTGTAGACGTGAAAACTAATTTAGAAGGAAAAGGATGGTTTTATAGGTACCTCACAAATCAGAGCGATCGCTTGACGGACAAGACGCTCGTGAGTTACTACGAGGATGGCTCGTACTATAAGCCCCATGTCGATGCGGCTATAATGACGTGTATTTCCTATCACTGGAAAGAACCCAAAGAGTTTACAGGGGGCGATCTGCACTTTGGGGACTTTAAAGTCCCTATTGAAAACAACTGTTTACTCATTTTTCCGTCGTGTACGGAACACGAGGTCTCGCCCGTCTCTGGTCAGGGTCGGTACGCCATTACTCAGTTTCTCAATTTTGTATGAAATTCAAGAGCCTCCACACGGACCGTGAGTTCCTTCAGGGCCTCGACCAAAAGAGGAACCACCTTTTCGTACTGTACAGTCATGTATTCGGGATTGAAGGGTGCTGGTTTGATCACTTCGGGGAGGACCTTTTTGACCTCTTGGGCGCTCAGACCCGCGTGCTTCTCCTCGTCGCCAAACCCAAAAGTCTTTGCCAAGTCGTTGAATTTATAAATAAATCCATTCAGTGAATTAACCTTCCCAAGAGCCTGTTGAATATTTGTAATTCGGTTCTTGAGTCTGTCGTCCGACACGAGTGCAATGACATCACCTGTACACTGAACGGCGCTACACTGAATAGTGGCAGTTCCAATGGTCTGTGCAAACTGTGCACCTCCTCCTACAATGTTACTCGTCGCTCCGTACTGAATACCACCCTGAGATATCAAACTCGAAGCCGTGTGAGCCCCAGACTGAACAGTCTGTCCAAAAACGGCGGACCCTCCTTGAAGCGCCGAGGCCGCTCCGTACGTTATTCCACCCTGAGATGCCAAACTAGACGCTGTGAGAGCTCCGGACTGAACAGTCTGTCCAAAAACGGCGGACCCTCCTTGAAGCGCCGAGGCCGCTCCGTACGTTATTCCACCCTGAGATGCCAGAGTTGCCGCCTGAACACTCTGTGCAAACTGCGTTCCGCCACCCTGTATTTGACTCGCCGCTCCGTACTGAATAGCACCTTGAGATGCCAGAGTTGCCGCCTGAACACCCTGTGCAAACTGCGTTCCGCCACCCTGTATTTGACTCGCCGCTCCGTACTGAATACCTCCCTGCGCCGCTAGAGACGCCGACCCAAGGGCGCCGGTTACTTGGACTGCCCCAGCGTACACGGAGGTTCCAGTTCCTTGCGTCTGGACGTTTCCAGTATTCACCACCTCACCATAGTTTGTTATCGTTGGCATTTACTTTCTATTGAATAAGAGTAAATTTCCATGCAATTGTAATGCGCATATCATCGACGTGGCGACTTGGACCGAGTCCCCTGTGCCACAGAGTCGAATCGAAAAGGAGTGCAGAGTTTGTTTCCGGTTGAAAAGTAATCAACTGATCGTCATAAAACTTGAACTGGGTCTCGCCGCCCCACGTCTCCACATTGTCTATTTTGTTCATGTACACGAGGAACGTGAACGTGTTTGGCGCTTCAGAGTCTTGATGGAACGACCCGTCCTGTCCAAACACTTGACCGTTCGCGTAGACTCGGTCAAGACGGAGATTCGCATCTGTCACGCGTCGAATCTTTTCAACGAGGTGTTCCGTCAAAAAAGGCTCGTGGGCCAAGTTCAGGTACCCAAACTTGCGTGTTCCTTCCCGTGATACTCCTTCCTGCGTCCACGTTTTACTCTCGCGTATAATTGACCAAAGTTTATCAAACTCTTGGACCGTTAAAAAATTCACGTATCGACGAATGTTCGGTACGGGTCGGGGACGCTCGTAACTTATAAACTGGGAAATGGCGTACCGACCCGACCCTTGAGTGACGGGACTTACCGTATGTTCTGTATTTGAAGGAAAAATTAAAAGACAATTGTTCGTGACGGGAACTTTGAAATTTCCAAGTGAAATATCACCCCCCTCAAACGTCTTGGGTTCTTTCCATGTATAGTAAATGGCCGTCATGAAACTCTGATCTTCGTGTGTATGGTAAAAGTGACCTTGGCGGTACATGCTGACGAGCGTCGAATCGTGATTTGTTCGATCGAGATATTTGAAAAACCAGTTACCCTTTTTGAGCTCATACTTGACCTCTGGACTGAACAGCTTCCTATTTAGTTTTAAAATTATGCTGTTTCCGTGGTGGTCGTCCAAGAATATCCCTCTGTTGTGTTTCTTGGGGGACCCCTGAACGTTCCGAGCCGTTCCTGTCTTTTCCGCGCCGCCAAAGTGGGGCTCGAGGCGCTCGAGCTCTTCGTGTACGAGTCCAATTTCATCTTCTGAATAAAAGTTGCGAATTATACAGAAGGTGACTGGGTGAGTATGAAACTCAAACTCCATTTATGGTTTTATAACTGTTTTTTTTGTTCCAAAATTACTACATCAAAGGAACGTTTGGACTCTGGGCGGGTACTGAATTTTCGTGATAATCTGTGCTGTCTGGGAAGATGGTTTTGAGCTGCGCGTACAGGTGGCTATAGACCGAGTCACTGATTTGCGTGTTTGACAAAACGACTTGGATCGGTGCGCGTATGTTGGACCCATTGACTTTGCTTGGATCCGAAAAGACACGATAACACGCCGAGACGGCGAACGTATTTGCATTGGGAATTGATCGGGTCATAATTATTTCATCTGAAAAACTCGCGTAAACATTACTGACTGAAATACCCGAAGGAAGAGTTCCTGATGCTAGAATACCCATTTGAAAGGAGTCGAGAAATTTTTACCGGAACGGATGGCCCTGTGTCGGTTTCCAAGGATCACGGTACACTGAAACGGGTTTCCCGAAACTTTTGAAACGGCCGCCTGCAGCTGCGAAACCTGCAAAGGAGTTTGTGACGATAGCCGAAGACCCCGTGTCTACGTGAAGCTGGTACGTGTTCATCTCTAGTAAGGACTGAGAGAGTTTTTCGGGACCCTGGCACTCACGAGATCCACGCGTTCAATGTTCTTGATCGGACGGGTCAGGTGGAGGGAGCGGATGTAGCTGTTTCCTGATGGGTAGTCACGGTTCTTGGAGTCGGCGAAGAGCAGAAGGGACCCGGTCGAAGTCATCTATTTTTAGTCGGGAATTTTAAAGGCCCGCAGCGGCGAGTCTTTGTTCGAGCGAACTGAGCGACTGCTCGAGCGCCTCCTTATCCGCCATCGTCTGTTTGAGTGCGCCATACATAGCCTTGAGTATCTGGTCCGTATTGAGACTCAAAAAGTCCGTGTATCCGTACGAGTTTGACTCGGAAACGGCGTTCGGGAAAACCTTTTGTATCTCCTGCGCTATGAATCCCAACGAGTGCTTGTCGTCCGGGACGACGTTCGAGTCCGTGGGGAAGTTCCATTTAAAGTACTTGAGGTCTATGGACTTGACCGTATCGTAACACATCTGTAGGTTCGCCGATTCTATGTCCGTCTTGATTCTTTGGTCCGAACCCGTGAGCCATGTGGTCGAAGTCAATTTGCGCGCACCGTCCGTACTGAGATCGAGTTGGTACGAGGGGCCGGTGAGACCGATACCCACTTGATTGTTATAAACAGCCAAAGTATTATTTATTTGAAATTTTGAACCGACCGTGTAAACGGCAGCATATCCTGCAGTCGTGGACGCGTTTTGCGCCCCAACAAGTGCCGTGTTCCCGTCGGCAGAGAGAGCTACCGCATTTCCAAACAGGGCAAATGAACCTGCCGTGCTTGTCAATGGTGAAGCAGAACCCCATGACCCACCAGAGTACCTGAACACGGCAGCATATCCTGTAGCCGTGGACGCGTTTTGCGCCCCAACAAGTGCAGTGTTCCCATCAGCTGAGAGTGCAACTGAAAATCCAAACCGTCCACTCGCTCCCGCCGTGCTTGTCAATGGTGAAGCAGAACCCCATGACCCGCCAGAGTACCTGAAAACTGCCGCGTATCCATATCCACTACCTGCACTTTGCGCCCCAACAAGCGCAGTGTTCCCATCAGCTGAGAGTGCAACTGAAAATCCAAACTGTCCACTCGCTCCCGCCGTGCTTGTCAATGGTGAAGCAGAACCCCATGACCCACCAGAGTACATGAACACGGCAGCATATCCTGCAGCCGTGGACGCGTTTTGCGCCCCAACAAGTGCCGTGTTCCCGTCTGCAGAGAGAGCTATGGAGTATCCAAACTGTGCACTTGCACCCGCCGTGCTTGTCAATGGTGAAGCAGAACCCCATGACCCACCAGAGTACCTGAACACGGCAGCATATCCTGCAGCCGTGGACGCCTGTTGCGCCCCAACAAGTGCTGTGTTCCCGTCGGCAGAGAGAGCTACCGCATTTCCAAAATATGAAGCTGAACCTGTTCCAGGACCTGTGAGCGGTGAAGCAGAACCCCATGACCCGCCAGAGTACCTGAAAACTGCCGCGTATCCATCTCCACTACCTGCACTATTCGCCCCAACAAGCGCAGTGTTCCCATCAGCTGAGAGTGCAACTGAAAATCCAAACTGTCCACTCGCTCCCGCCGTGCTTGTCAATGGTGAAGCAGAACCCCATGACCCACCAGAGTACCTGTAAACTGCCGCGTATCCGCTATAACTATTGCCGGCGTATGCCCCAACAAGCGCAGTGTTCCCATCAGCTGAGAGTGCAACTGAAAATCCAAACTGTGCACTTGCACCCGCCGTGCTTGTCAATGGTGAAGCAGTGGCTGAATCGTTGAAATAAAACTGAGACCCTCCAGTCACCAAAAAGTTGGGGTACGATGCCCTGAATGTATTGATAGGCTGACCAACCGATGCGAGGGTCTGTCCGCCCACATACGATCCGAGTGTGCTTACACTTGTGGGCTGTGTCACTGTGCTTGAGAACACAGCGTTTCCGGTGACACCGAGCGTTGGACCACCCGCGATGGGGACAACTCCGATCCCGACGCGTCCACTAGTCAAAGTGTTCGCAAAGAGGTTCGTGGTTGTTAAAGCGTTTGCAGAGTAGATGTTCGAAAAAGCACCCGTGTTCGAACCCGCGTGCACACCGTAAAAAGTTGAGGCTGTTACTGACCCGATGACGTTGATAGTCGATGAGGCGCTTGCGAGGGTCAAAGTGTTGGCG